>Ga0209519_10000558_pt1 | contig 15738 bp, 19 predicted proteins | sample Rifsed13ft1_FD_184005 | JGI IMG/M metagenome (GOLD analysis project Ga0209519, IMG submission 184005) | Soil microbial communities from Rifle, Colorado, USA - sediment 13ft 1 (version 2) | ecosystem: Environmental > Terrestrial > Deep subsurface > Rock core/Sediment | place: Rifle, Colorado...
TGTTTCAATTCCTGGCCCGATAGTTACTTTTCGTTTTCTTCCACACCCCATCCCTTAATTGCTTTTCTACCAAATGTTAGAAACCCCGTGTGACTTACCATCCTCTCAAATGGTCTTGTTTTACCTGAACGAACAAGGATCTCTCGAACTAATACCTCAATAGTTTCAAGATAAACAAAGCCTTCCTCTCTTAAACTCTCAACTGTTTTTTCAACTTGATTATATGTCGGTGATAAGCTTGCAATTCTCCCTCCGCCTCTGATCGCCCGTGATGCAGCGGGAACCCCCTCCCATGGTGATGGCAGATCAAGCACAACGACATCTACATTAACCTCATCGAATCCCTGATCTACATCTCTCAACTTAAATACTACAAAGTCTGAAAACCCTGTTTCTAACAAATTCTTCTTGGCATTTTCTAAGAAATCCTCTCTCCTATCGTATGCAAACACTCTTCCTGTTGGAGCCACAGCATTACTAAGTGCTATGGTAAGAGAACCCGAGCCTGTTCCACACTCTATAACACGCATCCCTGACTGAATTCCAGTTTTAAGCAGAATTAACGCTGCATCCTTAGGATAAACGATTTGAGTAAGTCTCCGTACCTTCATCATTCTATCCTCTAGAGTTGGTTCAAGGAGAACAAAAGCTTTTCCTAATTGAGAATAAATCACCTCTCCATAACTCTTTCCGATTGCATCTTGAAGGGAAACATTACCTAAATGGGTTCCAAAGACCCTTTCTTCTTTTACCTTTACAAGGAATGTTTTATTATCCGAAGAGAGAAGTAGAACAAAATCGCCCGATTTTATTTCCATTTCATTCGGAATGGTAAATAAAAAACAAAGCCATTTCAAGAATCAATGTAAATCTCAGCCACTAAGGCACAAAGGCACGGAGATCTGTTGTTACCACTACGACACAACGACACAACACAAAGAAAAGAATTAAATAAAATATTTTTCACATCGTGTCTTGGTGTCGTTGTGGTTAATGTTCTCTTTTGTATCTTAGTGTCTTTGTGGCTAAATAACTACGAATCACGCTGGGGTTCAAAAAGGGTAAAAAGCAAGAACCCGAGGAAAACGAAAGCAGCGGAAATTAAATACATACTAGTAAAACCCAAATCCCTTGCAATTACCCCAAATACAAATGCCAAAAAATTCGTACCAATTCCGAAGCAGGCATTAAATGCTCCCATAGCCTTTCCTCTCTCATCAGGGTTTGCTTTATCCATCATTAATGCACTCAAGGTTGGATATAGCATCCCATAGCTAAGACTAAATAAAAAAGAAATTAAGACGAGCTTGTATACCGAGTTTATAAAAATCATCGCTGCAATTGACAACGAAAAGACAAACAGGCTTGGTGATGCTACCTTCTTTCTTCCAAACACATCTGAAACTCTACCTCCTATTATCCTTACAAACGTAATTGTTACAGCGTAGATAAGAAAGAAATAGAAGACATCTAAGCCCTTCGGCCTTACATATACTGAAATAAAATTGAGTACAGAGCCAAACCCACCTGCAAGGATCAAGTTTGAAAGAAGCGGTACAGAATACCTTCTCGAAAAGGCTAACCGAAAAAAATCAAGCCCATAAGGGTCAACGGAGCGTTTAAAGGGAGCATCTTTAGTTGGATAAACAAGAAGGATTGCAATCAGGCTGAATGAGGAGGTATAAATGAAGAAAAAAGAGAACCCGAGTTTTTCAATTACCCCTTCTCCTATAGTCGGTCCTAACCCATAAGAGGCAATAGTAAATGCTCCAAATATTCCAAGCCCCTGTCCTCTTTTCATCTCAGGAATAAAATCGGCAACAGCAGTTCCCGCAGAGGTAAAAAAGAATGCAAACCCTATCCCTTGAAGCATCCTAAGAATATAAAAAATAAGGCTTAGTTCTCTTACAAAGAGGTAACTAAGTGAAGACGAAAACATAACGATGGCTCCAATGAGCATAAACCATCGTCTTCCATACTTGTCTATCAAGAATGCAACAAGTGGAATGGAACCGAGAGAAGTTACCCCAAATGAACCCATAATGAACCCAATGTTGGCTTCATTCCCACCTAATTTCTTTATAAATAACGGGAGAAGAAAAAAAGAGGAGAAGTTACAGAAAAGGAAGAAATTTGCAATTGTTATTAAGGAAAAATTTTTACTCTGTGTTTTATCGAGTCCTGAAAGCATCGGGGCTATAAGTTTACGTGCTTAGTAACTATTTAGCCACAAATAAACAAGCTCTAATGACCAAATCTAAACTGCAATCACAAATGGCCAAATCACAAATTCCAAGCAAATCCAAAATTCCAAATTCAAGTGGTTCCCTAAAATCCTCCCTCCTTTATCGCTACCACAGAGCCCAATGTTTGGTACCTGAAATTTATAGCTTGGTGGTTGTTTGAGATTTAGTGCTTGTGATTGGAAATTTGTGGTTCCATCCGTAGCCAAAGAAGGTAGAAAAGAAAATAGGAGCGGCTTCCAGCCGCGATTTTATTCTGCACTACAACAAGGATAGGTGGGACTTTCTAGTCCCAGGTTGAAGAGCGGAGTTGATAAACCCCACATATCCTTCGTTCTTGTTTTCCAGAATTTGATTAAGTTATAGTCAATTATTTTTTACGTCTATCTTGAGCACCCTCAGCCACTATCGTATTTACTAATCCAACAATAAACACCAAAAGTTTTTGACAAAGGTTAATATCTTTATATAATCTTTGGTTTTGGTTGAGCCGTTAGCTCAGGCTGGTAGAGCATCTGCCTTTTAAGCAGAGGGTCGCAGGTTCGAGTCCTGCACGGCTCATACGATTACGGATTTCGGTCTGACCACTTTTTCGTGCTCGCTGAGTCTTCATCGAGTATAATCGAGACTCATAAATATCGTAAATTTAAAAATCCGAAATCCGCAATCTACAATCCGAAATAAAAGTGTCCCCGTCGTCTAGGTAGGCCAAGGACACCGCCCTTTCAAGGCGGTAACAGGGGTTCAAATCCCCTCGGGGACGCCAATAATTACAGTGAGTTACAACTTGATGATGTTGTCTACTCCCTTTTTTATCAGTGAATTTGTCAGTAACTCGTGAAAAATTCACTAGAATGTCTGTCCCATTTCTAACAATTTCTTCAGGATGACTATATCTTTCTGTTACCCTTTGTGTATTGTTGTTTTTACATAGTGCTAGAAAAGTGATATTGTAATAGGAAATCGAATCTGTTTAATTGAGGTAATAACGATGGGATCAGAGGAAATCAAAATCCCAGAAGAATTGTTGGAAGAGCTTGATAAGATAGCAAAGGAAGCCTCCAAGTCTAAATCATTCCATATCAAAAGAGCAATCAAAGCTTATTTAGAGGAGTATTACTATTTAAAGATTGCACTTGCCCGTTTAAAAGATAAGAATGGCCGTCTTATCACGGATGAGGAATTAAGAAAAGCTCTTGGCTTATAATCTGGTTTACAAGAAATCGGTTATAGGAGATTTAGAGAGTCTCCATAAAAAGGAAGCCCAAAGGATCAGGAATCAGATAAAAGAAGTACTCCTAAAGAACCCTTAAGCAAGCTAGTTAGAATTATCAAGTCAAAATTCAATGTTGACTGACAATGCTATTTAGGTCTTTTTCTATTTGGTGCATTAAAGCATTCCATTCTTAAATTTTAAAGTAATCACAAAAGGAAAAAATATTGTATAATCAGGAAAAAGTAATGGAGATAAACATGGCAGATAAAACCTTTACAAACCCATTAACTCTAAAAACAGATACACGGATTACAGCAGACAGGATTTTGGAATGTATCGAAATACTTAGATTTCAAGGCTTAGTACCCCATCTAATCAAATTTGGAATGGTAGATAAATGCCCCAAATGCGGAGAACCAACCTGGGGACTATTTATGGCTGAAGACGAAGGAGTCGAAATAGAGGATGGAGAACCCCTTGGGATTTGTCTTCAATGCAACGCCACTATATTTGTTGATGAAGATGGTAAACCAAATGCAAGCATTATTAGTAGCCAAGATTTACTAAGGGGATTACGAATAGGCAAGGGGAAATGATAGATTCCATTACCTTCAATATTATCTTCCCCCAGATACAGGAGTAGCCCCCAAGACCTCCAGATTTCCCGCATACATAGCCATACATCCTGCTCCCAGAGTAGCTCCACTTTTTAAATAGGTTTCCCTGCTATGAGGTGGTACAGTTACGGGTAAAACTCCAGTTTCCTGACTAATTTGCGTTCCGTAGTTTTCATATGTTGTAGAATAATATAGTACTCTTATTTTAATGCCTTTATAGGCTATATCGCTTGTGTTTTCAATAGTTACATGATGGATTATGGCTGGGCAGCTCCATCCTGCATAAACATGCCAATCCGTAATTTTAATATACCACTCCGGATGATTAATCATCAGGTTTTTAATATCTATTTCTTCAGCTATTCCTGAAGCACAAAATAGACTAGTCAGTAATAAGACTATCATCGCTTTATGCATATATATCTCCTTCTTATTTAATTTTAACTAATATGGAATGCCTGTCCCAATACAATCAATATAATACGCGCTGCTTTATGGTAACTTTCGTTAATCAAACGAGATTTTTTTATTGAGTTAGAATTTTTCTTAGCATTACATGCAGCTTTGTATTTATTCCGTCTCTTATTTTCAACTAAATCAAATTTGACATAACCTTTGCCTCCCAGTCGGTTGCAAGGTCTCCAAGCGCCTTTGCCAGCTTCTGTCCTTCTTTATCTTTGGCAAACACCTTATTCCATTCATCAAGGTTGGAATAATCTGAAAACTCCCAAATGGCTAAATAATGTGGCCTAGAACCAAGGAGCACACTCCGTGAATAGAATCCGACAAGCTTAAATTGAGGAATCTTCTTTTCAAAGTGCCTTGCATACCTTCTATAGGCTTCGACTATCTGGTCTCTTTTAGCCCTTTCTCTTGGGTTAAACGATACAAAATAGAACATCATTTTCCCTCCTTAAATTGAATTAATTACACGTACAAACTTAAAATTACCATAGATTCTCTTTACTTGTTTATTCCCAAGTTATTTAGGCACATAATAAGCTTTCTTACTGCTAGGGCTCTATGGCTTATCTGATTTTTTTCCTCCGGCGTTAGCTCAGCCATAGTTTTATTCTTCTGAGGCACCAAGAAAACGGGATCGTACCCGAACCCGCTCTCGCCTCTTGGATCATCTACAATAATTCCATCACATCTTCCTTCTACAACGATTTCCCTTCCGCTTGCTGTGAGCCCTGTCAAACCGTCAGGAAATACTAAGGCAAGTGTACAGACAAACCTTGCTCGTCTATCACCTACCCCCTTAAGTTCCTTGAGAAGCTTCTTTATGTTTTCTTTATCGCATGCCTTTTCCCCAGCGTATCTTGATGAAAAAACCCCAGGACGTCCGCCAAGTGACTCAACTTCTAACCCGGAGTCATCAGCGAGTGTGATTTTTTTAGTAAGTCCTGAAATGATGCGCGCTTTTTTAAGCGCATTTTCCTTGAACGTTTTCTCATCCTCGACTATATCAGGAACCGAATATAGCTCTCTTAGTGAGGTAAGTCTTTCAAATACGGGACTAAGAAGAGTTGCAAACTCTCTAATCTTTCCTTGATTCCTAGTGGCTAATAAAACCTCTTTTACCATGAATTAAATTTGAGTTTTAAGACACATAATTATATTGGCAGAATGACCATCTCAAAATCACTTTTGAACTAAATTCAAACTCAATATTATCATTCCTCATCGGGTTTTACTGTCTTAAATTTAACTGGAAGAGATGAGTTTTTTCTCCAAAACTTGAGCTCTGTGACTTTATAAGAATTTCGTTTTCTGATACTCAGGATTCCAACAACCTCATCTTTGTTCTTGTCCCAGTACAGGTAGTCGTGTGCTGAAACAGTAGGTGAAGCCTGAGGATGTGAATGTATTGAGCCGATGTAGTCTAATCCACTTGAGAAAACAATTCGCTCAATCTCGTTATAATCAGGAATTACATAATCATAAGTAGATTCTACAATTGGTGGAATTACAATCTTTAAGACTTTATATGTACTATTTTTGAGCTTCTTTCCGAGCAAAATGCCATAAATCTCTCGCGGATAAACACGACTTGCACGCCGCTTGAATGTACTCAGGCCACTCTCATTTATTACAAGCCTCATTAATGATTCTCCCTTTAATTACTACCCCGATTAAGCACCCAGCTACCCAACGGTTGGAAACTAATTTTATAAGTTTTTATGAGGAAATGTCTAAAATCAAGCAGAAGAAATATCAATTATTTCTGGTGGAGGCGCTGGGAATCGAACCCAGGTCCGAAGAAGAGCCTCACCCTGCGTCTACATGCTTATCCCATCTTTTGGTTCTCGCAGTGATAACTCCGATAGGCAGGATTTTCACTGCTAACTTGTGAGTTTGTCTCATCTGCCGGTGTCACAAGTACCACCAGCAGACAAGCCCGTCTAGCTCACGCCTCACAAAAACCCAACGGGCGAGGTTTTTGGAGACGCCGCTGCTCTAGTTAGGCAGCAAGTGCATTGATTGGTTCGGCACTTATTATGTGCTCTGCCAGTTTTACGAGTTAGCAGAAACTCGACATGCAGCTTGGGTTATCCCATTCCCCGTCGAAGCCAGATCGCCCCCACTTGTCAAAGAACAATTAATCGAATAGAAAACATAGTTATAAATAAATTTGAATTAAAAATTAATAACGCTTTTTTAACTCTTTGTCTACTTCCCTTTGGGCTTCACGGCGTTTTATATCTTCACGCTTGTCATAAGCCTTTTTTCCTTTTGCGAGCGCCAGTTCAACCTTGGCACGTCTGTTTTTAAAATAAATCTTTATAGGTATTAAAGTATAACCTTTAATCCTCGTCTTTCCAATTAGGCGATTGATTTCTCGTTTGTGGAGAAGGAGTTTTCTTTCCCTCCTTGGATCGTGATTAAACCGATTTGCGCCTTCATATGGAGCTATATAACTGTTAATTAGAAACACCTCACTCCCCTGGATCATCGCAAAGCCTTCTTTCAGGCTTGCTTGACCATCGCGGAGGGATTTTACCTCAGAGCCTTTGAGCTCGATTCCAGCTTCAAACTTTTCTTCTAAGAAGAAATCCCTGTGCGCCTTTGGATTCTGACATACAACCTTTTCCACTCTGTTAAATATAGCAATCGTGTGTTGAAAATCAACTTGAGAATCGTCTAAAGGGTCACGCGCTTCTGGAGGATTGGGTGAGCAATGAATCTTACTCATTGCCTACTTTCCCATTTTTTATTGTGGCGATAGACGAGACATTCTTGTCTCGTCTTGTGGGGTTAGAAAACCCCACCTATCTATATTATCTATACAGCAAACTATCAACTTACTTTTGGATAGATCACGAGTCTTGCTCGTGACCATGTAATCTTCTACCATTAAGAATGTTAGGCTACTTAGCTTTTGATGTCCTCAACTGAGGAGATCGTTCAACTCGTCTAACTATAATTGAAGATAATGCACTCTCTTTTGAAAATCGGAAATCAACAGGAACCTTGATAGAAAACAGTTTTGGACAGTCCCTAAAATAATTGTCTACTATCTAATAAAATCGTTACAGGTCCCGAATTGATAAGATACACGTCCATGAGAGCACGGAATCTCCCCGTCTCAACTTTAATGCCACTTTTTCTTATTTCCTCTACAAAAAGTTCGTATAGCCTTTCAGCTACATCTGGCGGTGCGGCTTCATCAAACGAAGGGCGTCTTCCTTTTCGGCAGTCGCCATAAAGGGTAAATTGAGAGACAGCTAAAATTTCGCCTTTTACTTCTGAAATTGATAAATTGATTTTTCCCGCCTCATCTTCAAATATCCTTAACCCTGTAACCTTATCAGCTAAATATCGAACATCCTCTTCAGTATCATCTTTTCGAACTCCAAGAAGTACTAGAAAACCTTGTCCGATTTTTCCAATTACCTCTCCATCTACTTCGACCCTTGCCTCTTGCACCCTCTGTATTACAGCTCTCATCTAGTCGCTCCTTGTGTTATGTTCTGTCTCTATTCTTGCAGTAGTTTTACGATAAATCGAAAAAATCAACTTTAAAAATGACTTTATTTTATTATTTCTTAAAAAATAGTACAATTGGATTATAAAACCTTATAGTGAAGGAGAAGTAAAATGATAAAAATTCTTCAAGCATCGCTACCTCTTCTTGCATCCATTATAAATTCTCCATCTCTTAAAGCCGAAACACCTTCTTCCGAACTCGATAAACGTCTCATAATACATACTGTGAAGAAGGGTGAGGAACTCTACTTACTTGCAGGATATTATCTACTAAACGCAAGAGACTGGTATCTAATATATAATTGGAATTCAGATGTAATTAGAAATCAAAACAGAATCTTTCCTGGCCAGGAGCTCATGGTTTAAGTTGATAATGACTGGCAGCCACCTTACAACCTTGATGAATATATATAGGGTTTAGGAAGAGAGTAAATAAAACTTCCCATATGCCATTGCGAAGAGTAAAACGACGAAGCAATCTGACGCATGGCGTCATCCTGAAGGAGCCAAGCGACTGAAGGATCTCCTGATTATCTTGGGATCCTTCGCATACGCTCAGGACGACACTCAGTGTCGGATTCCTCACGGAGCCTGTACTGAGCCACTGCGAAGTATTCGGAATGACAAATCGGGCATGTTATTTCTGTAAATGACGCTTATTAAAAGTTTTACGTATAACATTTACAATTAAAAAGAGCGATCACTTTGTTTGCCTTCTTTTACTATACCTAAAAGCTTATTTAATAATCCATTATGAAGAACCGATGCAAGATAAGAAAGAATTTCGGATAATCTTTGAGCGCTTTCTATCTTCATTCTAAACTCAATATAATTACCCTCAAAAAAAGGAGGATGATGTACAGTTACATCCTTTGGCAGGTTTAGACTTTTTAAACAACCTTTGAACTCTTCTTCAACTCGAGCTAGCATTGGATATCTCATTAATTTAACTTCACGTCTAAGTAAATCAGTTTTTACATCTCTCTGTCCGATTTTGATCTCAATCTCATCAATAATCTCCTTAACGTCCCTTTTATCTCTGGCTGTAATATCAATAATCTCTCTTACGACCTCTCTCGTTTCATTGGTATTCATTTTGGACTTTAAAAGCACCCTGTTCAGTATTTCTATCCTTATAGGACTGGGCATCTCGCTGAGGATAATAACCTGTTCTATGCTAATTTTTTGAGAATAAAAGGCATCCTTTATTTCTCGTTCTAATTCTGCGAGTCGCTTATACTTTTCAAAATTTTTCCTCGACGGAACAATCCCTAAAATTGGAAGCACCCTTTGGGTAAGTTCATTCTGTTCTAACCCGCAAAGTCTTTTAAATTTTAAAAGAAGCTCTGCCCTTTCCATGTCACTAAGTCTTTCTTGGTTTTCATAAAAAACGATTTTCAAACACTCCTCATTTGAGATTTCGCCAGATTTATAAACCCTTGAAAAAACCTCTTCTATGCCCAATTCCTTGCATGCTTTAAGCCTCTTATATCCAGAGATTATCTGATACACATGATTTTTGTCTCTTAAGATCGGTGGATTTATAAGACCTATCTCTTTAATTGAATTTAATAGTAAAGGTGAATCTATTCTCGAACCTAGTAAGTATGTATCATCATCGAAGTCTATTTTTGATATAGGGATGTTGTCTAACTTCATGTAACTACTCCTCACAACTAATGTTTGGGGAATCATTAAGCAGAATAAAAATTAAGAGTTATAATTCGTTAATAGTGATTCGTAGTTTTGGTATTGTGATTTGCAATCCGCTTTCTCTATACCAGATGCACGATTTACATAACCCAATTCACAACCCACGGTTACCATTCTAAAACACGGTGAGAATTCCGAAAGCGGTTCCAATTGTAGTTAGAGGTGCTAGATCTTCCTGAGTATCAACAGCTTTTTCAACCTTTTTTACTGCGTCTTTTGCATCATAGTAAAGCGAGTCGTCGGTGACAAGTTTCCCTATAGTACCCTCCCCCCTGTCTATCCTCTTTAGTATTGAGTTAAGATTCGTTGCCGCCTCTGTTGCTTGATTATAAAGTGTATCGTCTTTAAGCAATTTCCCGAATGTTCCCTCAGCACTGTTAAGCCTCTTTGCAAGTTGACCTAGATTTGCCATCGTTTCTTTCGTCTCATTATAGAGGGATTCATCTTTAACGAGCTTTCCCAAGGTGCCCCTTCCCTGTTTTATATCCTCGGAGATTTCATTAAGGTTAGCAAGGGTATCTCTTGCCTCATTATATAGGGAATCGTCTTTGATTAGCTTTCCAAGTGTTCCTTCACCACGTGCAGCTCCACCTAGCACTGTGTCTAGTCCATTTAATATGCTACTTATCTTTTCGCTATTATCTGAAAAGACAGATTCGATTGAACTTACCGTTGATTCTACCTTCGCAAGTATTTCACTCACATCAGCAGGCTCTTGGCTCTGAAGTACGCTTCCCGGTTGCGCAAGCGGACTTTCAGGAGAACCAAATGCAAGGTTGATGTAGCTTGTCCCAAGAAGGCTTGTGAGTTTAATAGTTGCAAGAGAATCGTTCTTTACAGGGGTTCCCTTCTTTACTTTCAAGGTTACTTCTATCTTACCATCCACTATCTTTATCTTTGAAATCTTTCCCACTTCAACACCTGATAACTTCACTGGATTTCCCTCTTTAAGCTCGCCAACAGACTTGAAATAGGTTTTTAGTGAATACTCTTTTGTGAAAATAGGAATTCCAGCAATGAACTCGAATATTATAAGAAGTATTACTAAAGCCACAACGAAAAAGATACCTACCTTAACCTCTGTTTTCATAGCCTTGTACCTCCTTCTTCCCTTTCAAACTGCGTGGTTATAAACTTCCTTACAAGCGGATTTGTACTTCTGTCAATCTCCTGTGGAGCCCCTACTTCTATAATTTGCCCTTCATCAAGTACTGCGATTCTATCTGCAATATAATAGGCTAGGTCAATATCGTGTGTCACTACGATTTGTGTAACCTCAACGTGTTTTCTAAGATTTAGTATAGCATCACCTATTGTCCGAGCCATCATAGGGTCAAGCTCTGAAGTTGGCTCATCAACAAGAATAAGGTCAGGGTTCATCGCAATGGCGCGAGCGATCGCTACCCTTTTTTTCATACCTCCACTGAGCTCCGAGGGCATATTATTTTCCTTCCCCTCAAGACCGACAATACTGAGTGTATGAGAAACAATTTGGCTTATAGTACTTTCATCATCAAACAGTCTATGTTCCCTTAAGTAGAGGCTTATATTGTCTGCAACTGTTAGTGAATTAAACAGCGCCGAGGACTGAAACACCATAGCAAACCTGTGCTTCTTTCTTACCTCAGGATCGTTGACATCCATTCCGTTAATTAGAATCTCTCCTGAGTCTGGTTCTTCAAGTCCGATTATGTGACGAAGGAGCACGCTTTTCCCCGATCCCGTTTTTCCTATGACAACGAGCGTCTCACCTGGATTAACCTCCAAATCCAAATCCCTCAGGACTTGATTATTGCCAAAGGATTTATTTAATTTGATTAACTTTACCCCTACAGGGATATTCTGTCTGTAGTTAGATCCGGTATCTAACTTTATTTCATCTGTTGTTTCGGCTCTTATACCCATGGTCTGATTTCCATTTAATTAAAGGCTAATCTAAATTAAGCAAGATTAAAAGCCTGGTAATAAAATAATCAAAAACCAAAATCAATATAAACGATAAAACTACTGCTCTCGTGACTGAAGTCCCTATTTCTCTCGGACCTCCCTTAGTCTTAAGTCCTACGTAGCAACAGACTGTTGAAATTATTATACCAAATACCGTAGCCTTAGCTAAGCCATTTAGGACATCAGAAAAATCTACTAGCTCAGAGAGATTTCTATAATACACGCTAAAAGGAACATTAATATCTGAATTTACCGATGAAACTACAGCACCGCCAAACCACCCTATCACATCCATGTATATTACAAGAAGGGGAAGAGCGATAAAGCATGCAATGAACCTGGGCATTACAAGAAATCGCACAGGATTAATATCCATAGTCTTAAGCGCATCTATCTCCTGATAAACACTCATAGAACCAAGTTCAGCAGCCATCGCCGAGCCTATTCTACCTGCAACAAGCACAGAAGCCATAACAGGACCCAGTTCTTTTACAAATGATAACCCAACGATCCCCCCGATATTTTCTTCGATTCCAAACTGAGCAAGGGTGGGACCAGATTGGAGCGCAAGCACGCCGCCGATAAATAGTGAGATAAGAGCAGCCACTGGGAGTGTCTGATTTCCGATTTCTAGCATCTGTCTAAATATCTTCTCTCGATTACTAAGAGCAGCCTTGCACCAAAAGATGCTCTCCATAAGAAGCTGAAGAATCTCTCCAGTGGTATAAAAAAAAGCTGTTATGCTATTCATCTGTTCGAACCTCCTCATCTGTGTTTTCTTGAGAAGAAATGTTAATTGGTATGTAAAATAATTTTATAGTTTTCTTATAATGGTCAGATTTATAACCAAAGAGTCCTCCTAGAAAATAAATCTTTGATTCATCCTCCCAGTCCTTGTAAGAAAAGATAGGAATTATAGGTTGTAAATTTATTTTTATACCTTCCTTTCCACTTTCACTTTTAAACATATTCCATAGAAAAGATGAAGTTTTTCTTCCATCATTATATCTTTTCCACTGGTATAACCTCCAGAAAGAAGAATAGTTTCTTTCTATACCCTCGTTGTATGAGAGAAACGGTTCAAGGATAGAAAGGAAATTAAAACTCAGATTACCCTCTCTGTCCCTTTTGTAACTAAATAGTGGCCAAAAGTCTATCCTTCTTCCGCTTTTTCCTCCTTCAATAATCGGTTCCTCTTTTATATCTGAATAGAGAATAAAAAGAACGCTGTTTCTTGTTCTTTTATAATCCTCAAATGTTCCTCTATCATATCTATAAAGTGGCCATAGAAAGAAACCCTCTTCGTCCTTCTCGCTTTTCTCACTTGAATATAAGGGGAAGATTCTTGTTTCTTCCTCCTCCTTTCCTCTTGTAAAGTTAAAAAAAGGCCAAGGCACATCCCACCTTTCTATTCCCTTTTTCTTGTCCACAAGGTGGTTAAAAAAAGGCCAGAGATAAGTGGTTTGGCTTCTCTGATCTGATTCTACAACAGAATAGAAAGGCAAAACTGAAAGTGACCTTATCTCCTCACCATAAAAGACCCTTCTCTTGGAGGCGAATACAGGCCAGAGGGCAAATTTTTCATCAAACGACCCTTCTTTTTTTCTATACCCAAAAAGGGGCCAGAATTTAAACCCCTTTTGACCACCACCCGTGTAATAACCAAAAAACGGCCAGAGGAAACTATAGTTAGTAGCCTCATCCTTTTTAGTCCTAAGAAAAAGTGGAAAAAGCAAAAAGTTAATTTCGTCCCTCGCAAATTTATTTTTTAAATTTCCATAAATAGGAAATAAAGCAAAGTAGCTATCATTTTCATCTTCTGCATTTTTACCGAAAATAAACGGAAAAAGGTGAAATTCATTCTCCACAAATCCACTCCTTGTTTGAACTGTTTCGTAAAAAAGAAGGTAGAAAAAAAATTGAAATCTCCTGTCATTTTCCCTCCTGTCATAAGTAGCAACTGGGTAGAGAAAATCGAATTCTGTAGAATCCTTTTCCGTATCCTCTACCAGATAAAACAATGGATGAAAACCATACTCAAACCTTGTTTCGGTTTTTTTTGAAGTTATGAATGGGCCTAGAGCATCTACTTCTTGAGTCTGCTGAGTTTTATCTTGATCACTATCGAAAAGTGGGCCTAAACTGAAATCCTCTTCTTCTGAAGAAGAATTTTCTCCAATAAAGAATAAAATAAGTAAACAGATATAGAAACTATATGATAACCATTTAAGTATTTGAAACATGAGTATTTAACTCTAACTTCAAAAGAATAGAAAATCTAGGAAAATTTTCTGTAGGGGCGAGCGGCCGCTCGCCCCTACTAACCATCAAATATAAACCCGAGGAACCCTTTTCCCTGTTATTGAAAAGATTTCGTAAGGGATCGTATCTGCCCATCTAGCAACATCCTCTGCTGAAACCATCTCGTCACCAAAAAGCACTACTTCATCTCCAGCCATTACTCCTGGCACCTCTGTTGAATCAACCATAGTCATATCCATGCAAACAGTACCTACAACAGGTGCGGTAAAGCCTCTTATTGACACCCTAGCACGATTTGAAAGCCTTCTCATGTATCCATCCGCATAGCCAATAGGAAGAGTTGCAATTATTGATGGTCTTGATGCTATGAATGTTCCTCCGTAGCTTACTGGTGTTCCTGCAGTAATGCGCTTTAACTGGGTAATCCTTGTCTTCAGCTTCATTACAGGCTTTAGTTCAAAATCACCCATTCTTCCAGCGCCGTATAGCATTATTCCAGGTCTGACAAGATTCATATGAGATTCAGGAAACCTCTGAATTGCCGCACTATTTGCTGAGTGTATGTATTGAGGGTTTAACCCGGCTTGATTAATAAGAGAAAGCATCACATTAAAAACCGAAATCTGCTCTAACGTTGGTTCACTCGAATTCAAATCTGCATTTGCAAAATGGGTGAAAACTCCCTCTAATTCAAGATTTCTAAAATTTAGGAGATTTTCAAGAAAATCACAGATCTCACCCACACACACACCCAGTCTGCTCATTCCTGTATCAACCTTTAAATGATACCTAACCTTCTTGCCTATCTTTTCTGCATATGTATTAATGGCATGAGCAGAAGCTAAGGAAAACAAAGAAGGGATCAAATTGTTCTTAACCATAGCCTCAACCTCATCTGGCTGAATTCCACCGAGTAATAATATTGGAGCATCTATACCGGAATCCCTAAGTTCGAGGGCCTCTTCGACAGTTGCAACCCCAAGCAAGTTAGTTCCTGATTCGATTAATGCTTTTGATACATTAACTGAACCGTGTCCGTAGGCATCGGCCTTTACTACTGAGATGACACCAACATCCTTACCCACGATTCGCTTCACTTGAAGAAAATTTGATTTTAGCGAATTGATATCTATCTCGGCCCAGGTAGGTCGCATAATTAAGTAGGGGCGAACCTAGTGTTCGCCCATAAATAGATATAACCCTCTGATTACTTTAAGGTCAAGATGGTTTTAATCTAGACTGAGAAAAATACCTCTAGCATCCTTAGATGTGAGATTTGATATGGCGGTTACTTTATCGCTAAATTTTTTAAGTGATTCCACCGTTTCTCTACCTGTTAAATCAATAAGCACGGAAAACACCTTGAATTTGAGCTTATTTTTTTTATCAAGAAAAGCATTAAGCCACTCATCCCTAACGTCGCATTCGCCATCCGTAATGAAAACAATATCTCCTCTTTTAAACCTTGACTCTTTAAGAAACTCCAAGGCCTTATCAAGAGGATCCTCAAAATCAGTTCCTCCACCTGGAAAATACCCCGCAAGCTCGATTATGTCTTCATCTTTCATTCTCCAGTTATCTTTCACTCCAGAGCCAAAAACCTTAAGCGGTGTTCCTTTTGAAGAAAACACAATCACACAAAATTTTCTTCTCTGTCTTCTAGCAATCTCGAGAAGACTCAAGCACACCGCTTTTGCCCACATTTCCTTGTGTCCCTCCATTGAAGAGCTTCCATCAACACATACAACAA
>Ga0209519_10000568_pt1 | contig 15643 bp, 15 predicted proteins | sample Rifsed13ft1_FD_184005 | JGI IMG/M metagenome (GOLD analysis project Ga0209519, IMG submission 184005) | Soil microbial communities from Rifle, Colorado, USA - sediment 13ft 1 (version 2) | ecosystem: Environmental > Terrestrial > Deep subsurface > Rock core/Sediment | place: Rifle, Colorado...
CTAGATGACGATGAATGGTTTTTCTTATCAGATATTGATGACCTAATAGGTAAGTCCAATTTCCATGTAATTGTCACAAGTTCAGTTGCAGATACAATTTCACCATATCGTTTTGAAAGGCTTTTTAGTTTAGCTAAGAAGAGGGGGAGGATGAAGTGAAGACTTTCTTTATAACATCTAAGATGCCTTTATTTCCAGTGCCATTTTTTGACCAGTTTGGTTCTGAACCAACTAAGTATGGATTTCAAATCCAGGCAGATAATGTTAGTGATGGTTATCATACTATGCATGAATTATATCAGCATAGAATGGCATTAAACATCGCTTTATTTAATAGTTGGTATGATGAGAGTGTTCCAGACGGATATTATAGTCAAATGCAAGTTATGAAATCTAAATTACATCATGATGGAACTATGTTTGATGGATATTTTATTGTAATGGCATTAACTCCTCACGGACAAATTAGTTATCATTATAAATTAGAGCACTGGGATAAGTTCAAAATACCAGAAGTAGAGAGGACTCCAGAATATGATGATCACACTTCTAATGATGTTATTGAAAGGTTGATGAAACTATGAATAAGAGAGAAGAATGAAATGAATTATATATATTGGATCTACTTCAATAATGTTGGCAGACCTGAAAAGATAATAGCTAAGAATTTTCTTGAATTGATTGAAATAATTAAAAGAAGAGTAGACCAGGCCCAGGAAATGCCAGAGTGGATTGTAAGAGGTTACAGATGAATGATACTAAAATCAAAGTAGAACTAACAATTGACGAATTATTAGTCATAATGTTTTGTATGAGAAACTCACTCTTAACAGGAAAGAATGCTGACTTAGCCGCTGCTTTATATGACAGACTAGATAAAGTAATTTCAGGCATATGAGAGATGAAACTGAATTGGTTAGACTCTCTTGTGGCAGAATCTTCGCATGTCGAAACACCTGAAAGTTGGTTGTGGTGGTCGAGTCTCACGTGTATTAGTGCAGCAGCAGGTAATAACTATCATCTAACTACTCTCAAAGGTGATTTAATTTATAGACCAAATCTATATGTAATGTTATTAGGTGAGAGTGGATTAGGTAAAGGTTATCCAATAAATAGAGCAAAGCTTTTAGTTCAAAAAGCTGGTGTTACCCGTGTCATTGCTGGACGTTCATCAATACAAGCTATTGTTCAAGAATTAAGTAGAACCAAAACAGTCGAAGGTAAAGCACCAATAGGAGATAGCCGTGGATTCATCGTCAATGGGGAATTATCGACAGCGATTATCCAAGATCCAGATAGTCTTACTATACTTACCGACCTCTATGATGGGCATTATAATCCTGAGTGGACTAATTTACTTAAAGGTGACGGAGCTGAGAAACTCAAAAATCCTTATATTACTGCTTTGTTTGGAAGTTCTCCAGCTCATTTCTATGATAGTATCCCGCAGGCTAATATTGAAGGAGGTTATATCGGTAGGAACCTTATTGTCTATGAGGAAAAGAGAAGGCAGGATGTAGACTTATTAGATAAAGAAAAAGAAGAAGATGAAGTTGAAATTGATAAATTTAATGAAGAAGTAGTTCCTAAATATGTCCCACATCTAAATACTATTGCAATTAAGAAGGGACAGTTAAAACCTACTGAAGATGCTAGAAGATTTTTTAATACATGGAGAAAGAAATGGAGAGATACCCAAACACATGATAAGACTGGATTCCTTAATAGAGTTCCAGACCATGTTCTTAAAGTATCTATGTGTATGAGTTTAGCTAATTGGGACTTCGACGGTGAGATTAGTCAGGTAGATATTGAAGAGGCAATTCAAAGAGTTACTAATTTAGTCTATAGTAATAAGAGAACTACTGAGGGGAGAGGCCCAGACCCATTAGCCGCTAGCACGAAAGTAGTTTTAGATTATCTAATAGCAGCACCAGATAATAAGATTGTTAGGAAGAATCTTCTCTGGCGCGGTTACGGCGTATTTAATTCATTTACACTAGACCAAATAGCTGAAAACCTAATTGAAATGGGCTGGATGAAACGGAAGAAGATTGGTAGTGGAAAAGGTATTGATTGGGAGTATGAGTTAGCTGGGGAGCCGCTAACGAGTTACCAGAACTACGTTAAGTCTAGACAGAAGGAGAAGAAATAACTATGGTTGAACTACCGGAAGCCAAATACGATTATCGTCACCATGTTCACCCGATACACCAAGTATTGCACCAGTATCAGAGAACACATCGTATTTAGTGCTATGGATTACCATATTTCCTTCAGCATCAAGTGGTGGTTTAACTTGAATAATATCATGTGCAATTAGTTCACCAGTATGAGGTTGCTCTACGTTTGCCCCACCTTGTTTTCTACTTAGTCCTACATGCTCATTCGATACTTCTTCGTTATATCTCCATCCAATCCAGTTAAGAGCTACACCACGATTATGCTCAGTAGCTAGATTAAATTTATCCCATGCCTCTTCTACTAATGCACGTAATAGTGGCTCATTAATATCTGGTTCTTCATTATCTCCTACTGGTGGGGGTTCTGGTTTCTCTTCTAGTATATGCTCTCTCAGATATGGTTCTAACACGACAGCGGCTCGTGATTGACCTAACTTATTTATAAGAATGTCTTTAATTGAAGAGTCAGTAGGACGCCAATAATCAAAGCGATTAGGCCGTTGTGATGGAATTGCAAACTGAAAAGCACGTGCTTGGTTCCACAATAACGGATTAACAGCAATAGCATTTCCACGCCTATCGGAGAATGGCATATGAGCTACAAACTGATAAGTTCTTAACCATGCTTCATAGTGTGGCATACATTCTAGAATATTATTAACAGTTGATTGAGCATTAAAATCATCAAATCTGCTAACTAGACACATGGGGCGGTTGTGTGAATTGGCAACTATAATAGCTTTACCTACATTTTCAGTAAAACTCTCTAATGGTTCATTAGGAAAACGATATGCTTGAATAGCAGGCCATACCCTATCAGTAATCCAATCTTGATTAGGAAACCAATTACGACCATCTAAATATGCAATAATTGGTTTCTCTTCATACTCTCTTCCTACAACATTAACTAATGCTTCTAATTCCTGCATTGAACCGCCAGATACAAACCATGCAATTGTTAGATTCAACGATAATTCTTTAGCTCTAGGATGGTCTACATTTACAATTAGTGGATATCCTAAGCTCAATAATCTCTCAGCATTATTATCATCATGATCTACATAGATAGCATTACCAACATGCCTATCAGAAGAAGTATCACCATATCTAGGATGGTGACTAAAGAATGGAGCCTGCCACATTGGTCGTTCAAATGATGCTATCATTGTTTCTCCGGTTGATGGGGGTGGTAATGAAATAGAGCCAAAATTAACACGTGGGTCAGTTACATTGAATAATTTTGTCTGTATATCTCCTGGTCTTTCTGTATCAGCCTCATCTGAATAAACTATTAGTAGTGAAGTATCAGCTTGCTCAGCAGCATCGGGTCTATTACAATCTTTCTTATCAGTGACAAATACATAACCTGATAGTTCATCTGCAGGGTGTGTTAGTGAACGACCCAAATCAATATTTTCTTGGTATAATATCCACCACTCACCCTGCCACACAAAAGCACGTAATTGACCAAATGAATTAACAGTAGTCTTAACTACAGATGGGAAGTTAGCCAAACCCCTCTGCTTAATTACGTTACCAACTCTATATAGTATTCCACCACTGGGAAATAATTGAACATCTTCACATTTAACATTTGGGGGTTCTATTTGGTCAGCGGCTGGATTAGGATTTGCTCCTGGAGCAGATAAACACAATCCGAGATTAGTAGGTTGAGTTTTATATGCAAACCAACCATCAGATGAGAAGTCGATAGGAATGATACTAGGAAATATAGTATTATTATATAAAGTATAACCAGCCGCTCCCGGGGCATCATAAGCTAGGACAGCCCACGAATTACCACCAGCACAATATTCATTTATACCGAATCGTTCTCCTATCTCTCTAAAAGAGCCATCCCGATTTAAGATAAACATAACAATACGACGACCAGCTAAGAATCCTTCACCATTAACAGAGAATCCTAAAGAGAAGATTTGATTATCATTAAACCAATTTTTACCATCAGCAGCTGTTAGTGGGTAGTCACGTGGGAAGATTGGATTCTTATTAAGAGCTACTTGAGAAGCTCCTGATAGATACAATGAATGATCGAGACGATTGATTCTAGGCATTATCGTCCAATCTTTGCAGTTGGCAAGTCTATACCACTAATTTTCTCGATGAGTGGAGTGTATTTTGGCTTATTAAAACTACCCTTATCATACTTCTGAATTCCAGTTCCCATAGAGCTTAGAAGTGGAGAAAAGAATTCTGCTACAACACTATCATCTTCAGCAGCATCGGCAATATCTTCAGCATACATTGGAAGAACCATCTGTATAGACCTATCTGTTAAATCAAATGGTTCTTTTCGAGTTGCAGATAACATATCAAAAACAAACCTTAAAGATGGATTTAACTGATTATAAATATATCTTGCTGGTAAACTCAATCTAGTAGGAGCTACAGGTGATGAGCCAAATTCAGTAAAGTGACCTTGTGAGCCAGCCGGACCTGTCGAAGATGTAACTCCACCACCACCAAGAGATTGTGGTAACTCTCTATGAGCTAGAACCATTAGCTGTTGCCATCCAGCACCAGGATCAATACGTGTATTACCAATTCTAATCTTACCAAAATCAGTATTATTTGCATCTAAGCTAACACTAACATCTGGCATTAATGAGGCAAGTCCAGTAAATGCACCCCAACTTGTTCCAATTCTTGCTAAACCTTTCCAATACTCTTTTCTAACTAGTGGATTCATTTTAGTATAATTAGAGGGATTTACAAATGCTAGTCTAGCCGATAATGCTCTTGGGCTGTAAAGAGAATTGCCAAGAATCCCAGCTATAGGTTCTAAGTTAACTTTACCACCAAGATACTTTAGACTACCACGACCAGTGGCATTATTGACAAAATCAGCAATGTGTTTACCAAGAACTTGATCAATAGTTGGATCTTTTCCAGAGGCTATAGCCCCATCCATCATCTGTTCAAATTTAACATGACGTAAATCATTCAAGAATCCTGTATAAGCTCTATTGCTAGCCATAACATATCTACCATAACCTGGTATCCTTTCAGCTAGGGAACTAGCTATGGCTTCTTCTCTAGTATTAATAACATCTGTCATCTTTACGCCAAGTTCTTCTGCAATAGATGGTTTTTCAATATACTTCGTAACATTTCCAGACTTATTCAAAACTGGTTCATACCGAGGCTTGAAGTATTTACTATTCTTAATACTCTTATTAATTGTATCTAATGCCTCTTTAGACCCGAAAGAACTATATGCTGAACTCCAAGCTTTGAACCATTCTCTAGTAAATGCTAAAGGACGGCTTTGACGTAATGCAGCTGATGTAACTCCTGGCAAATCTACTGATTGTAATGAGCGTGGAGCATTCCATATTTGACTAAATGGAGATTGCTCTGGTGGAGTTTCTACTTTACGTTTCTGAATAGGAATATGTGGTTGTAATGCTTCAGGGGGCAATAAACCTTGAGGTGGTGGACCAGGAGGGATTAGATTATCTCCAGTTTGAGTTTGCATTGGGGGTTCATTACCTACAGTAGCAAGCTGTCTCCTCCCCTCATTCATTTCATTAGCCGTTCCTGTCATACCAGTTCTACCCCTAGGATTAAACTGGGGATTAGGAATTGCTGCTGGTGCTGTTAGCGGCTTTTCTACCGAAGGATTAATAACTATGGAACCATCAGAAAGCTCTCCAATTACAGGATATCTACTCATTGTAGCACTTTGTAGAGCAGGAGAGTCTTTAGGTAGAACAATAAATCCCTGTTCCTCAGCTTTAGTAATTTCATCTACAAGACTAGAACCTTCAACACTACCTGGAACTGGTGGTTCTGCTGGCTTTGGTTTGAACTTAGAGAATGGATTAACTTTGGGAACTTCTACCGGAGGTTCTGCTGGTTCGTAAGGAATAGAACCAGCTAATTCAGGATCACCAACCCCCTGATTGAAATTTGGGTCAGGTGAAATAACTGGATTTCCAGCCTTGTCAAAGATTTCACCAGTATTTACATCAGTATAAGTCCCATCAGGATTAAGCCTAACTTTTGGCTTAGGTGGGGGCATATCCTGTCCCATATTAAATTTTTGTCTAGCAAGATTATAAGCAGCATCATCAGGCATAGACCCAACAGATGAACCAGGTGTAGGAGCAACATAATCCTGTGGAAGTTTGAATTCATTAGGAAGATTTGGCTCAGGTAGATTTGGTTTTCTAATATCACCAATCCCAGATGCAATAGCACTACTAATACCAGAGGATGCTTCAGGAACGGCTTCACGAGCCATTCCAGGAAATATCTTTTCTAATCCCCTCCTAGCCAATGCTCTAGTCTGAGGGAATCCACCCATTGCTGCAGTAGTAATACCACCAGGAGATGTTGCCCCTTCTAATGCTGATAAGAGAATATTACTAGCAAACTTCTCAAGTCCCTTAAATGGTAATGCTTCATTAGGAACTATATTAAAATCTTCTAAATACTTTCTAATTCCGGGAGCTTCTACAGTAGGAGTAAACATATCCATTGGAGATATGCTTCTTCCACCTTCCGCTATCTCTTTTACTTTACTAGCAAATGGAAATGTAAAGAATGGTTCTTTTCCAGCTTCTGGAACTTTGAATTCTTCTACTGATGGTTTATCATTTGGAATATTAGCCGCTGTTTGAACAGGAGTCTGAACAGGTTCTTGAACTGGTGGAATTTCAGTTGAGGGCTTATAATTCTGAATGAAGAAAGTAATATCTTCATCAGAAGCACCACTCTTCATTAATTTCTTAATTGCAGCATCAAGATCCTGAGCCATTATTTAACTCCAGCCGCTTTCTTTAGCCTTGCCATTCTCTCTTCGGGAGTTTCTTCCTTTTTGGTCTCTGCCGGTAAATGAATATCTCCCTTTTCAACTTCTTTACCGCTACCAAAAAGAAGTCCATTAATCTCTTCAAGTTGTGCTGGAGTAGCAGATTCTCTACCAGCCTTATTAATTTTAACTTCTTTACTGAATGGATCCCTTTCAACAAATTTCGCCAAATCAGGTCTACGGTTAATTAGAAGATTATAATTCAATTCAACTTGTTTAAGTTTCTGGGTTGGGAGTCCAGAACTCCTCGATGGCTGTTGAGCCTTAAATTCTTCTAATTCTCTTCTATGTCTTGCATTAACATCAGCAAGGGTTTCTCGTCCCTCTTGTCTCTTATCTTCAAGTTTTTCAGCTTTCTCAGCATTCAAATTAATTAGTTCTTCCTGTCCAAGCTGAGTCTTACCAAAGTCACGAACTGGAGCACCAGTAGCAGAATTAATAGCAGTCATATTACCAGATACTTTGTCAATTACAAATTTTACATTTGGATTTTCAGATCTGAATTTGTAAGCATCAGCTCTCTGCTGTTGAATATCTAAACCAGTTCTACGTGTCTCTTCACGTTCTCCAGCAATCTTTTCTCTACTTTCAAAGCCCTTTTCAGCAAGTTGTCCTTTAGACTCTAATTCTTGTCTACGCTGCTCAAGAACGGCTTGTTGATATGGAGAAATTGATTGCTGAACAGTTACTTGTTTCTGCCTTTCTGGCTCCAGATTTTCTGCAATAGTCTGTAGTCTATTTGTTGGTGATGGTTGGTCACTAGGCAGTCTTTTAATCATTTGGTCTAATAGTGGTAATGGACTAGTATCTTTTGGGGTAAACGGATTTTTTCTACCACCATAAAGAGATTGCATTCTAAGTCTTTCAGCAAAGGAAGCCATTACTATCTCCTAACCAGCCGAGGTATAACCCTGATAACCCCACTTAATTGGTTTTGTTTTATTTGATCTATAAGTAGACTGTAATGGAGCTTTTCTTGCAGGGGTTCTGGATATTGTTGATAAGGCATTAGAAGCAGTATTTTGTGCAGACTGAGTAGCCTGCTGTTGTAGCTGAGCGGCTGATAAAGCCTGATTACCGAAAGTAGATGCTAATGCTGGAGTAGTTCCATAAAGTGAAGTCATACCACGCAGTGCTTCAAATCTCTTATCAGGTTGATTAAGAACACCTTCCATTCCCCTAAGAGCGGCTAATTTATTACTACCACCAAATTCTTGTGCTCTAAAAGCAGCATCAGCATTAAATTTATTAATATCTCTTTCTGCTCCTGCTTCTTGTCCAGCAAATTGAGCATATTGTGGTGCTGCACTAAGTTTTCCCCGTTGCACCATTTCAGCAATACGAGCATTAACATCAGTTGTTGCACCAGCAACCTGTTCTGATAGTTCGCGAGCCATTCTTGAACTTGTCGCATTATAATTAGGACTATATCCACCACTTAATGACTTTTGTCTATCCATATTTCTCTGTGCATTAGCATAGACAGAACGAATAGGAGAAATACCCCTAGCTCTTAAATCTCTAATACCTTCTTCACCTAATCCACCAGTAGTAGATAAATCTTTCAAACCTGCCATTGACGAAGCAACATCAGGAGTTTGACTATATGATACTCTCTCTGGAGTTATTGGACCCTTATTTAGTAAATTTTGATATTCAGAGAATATATTGCCATATCTACTATCTTGAGGTTCTTTTAGAATATCTTGATAACCTCCCATTATACTACTATAATCCTCGCCAGTCTGGTCAACAGCAGCAGGATATGCAGTCTTGAATGAGCTTCTACTAGTGGTAGGAGATTTTTGTCCAAGCCTACCTGAGAATGGTCGAGCACTTCTCATGTAGTTTTCACCACCGATAGGAAAAACAGAACCTACAGCCATATGTCACCTATTCATTACCGTCGTAGTTACAATCTTTGAACAACTGAAACTCAGACTTTCTACGCCGTGTTAATCCAGCACTTACTACTAGTTTACCATCAGCAGTAACTTTATTCCATCTAGTAAAATAGTTTTCGATTATCGGTCTTTTCATATTAATTTCTCTTAATAGCGTAGAACTTCTGAGTCCTTGTGTTCCGATATTATAAGCTATACTAACTAGAGCATCAAATTTATTTTGGGCTAAGTTCACATTAAGAAATCCATTAAGTTTATAAGAAATACCATCACACTCAGCTTGGAGATGTATGTTAGCAATTGGTAAACTTATAACATCTCCTTTCTTTACTTTCTTTTCGTTAAAATGGCGAATAGTCCCAAATCCAATAGTCCAAATTCCGGATTGGTCTAGATAAGCCTTTGGTCTGAATTTTTCCCAACTCCTAATGAAATTCAATCCAAAATCGCTAACTATCATACAAGCCTCACTAATTGTAAGAAAGTATTGTGATTACCACCAACTATTTCTTGGGTTAATCCAGTATCTGTATTAGTTTCAACTACCAATTCAAGAAAATCATTAACTGCTAAATTGAGTATTGCCCCTGCTTGGACTGCCAATAAACTATCAGGACCAACATCTAACGGAGCAGATTGTTTAGTAACTTTGGTAGCCCCATTAAGACGAATAGAGACTTCCCATGCCCCACCTACAGTCCCATCAATAGAAGCCTGCCCAATTACTGAATACCAACCAGCATTAGCTATTGTAATTCTAGTAGGATTACCAGAATCCCAATAATTAGCATCATCTATTACTTCATTACTAAATACTACAGCAGTAGGAGTTGCATCAGCTAATGTAAAGTTAGTAGCCCTAAATACTTCCACTCCAGTAGGTAACTGAAATGCAGTCACGTCATTATCCCCACTACATAATCCACGAGGCCATATCTGACCAATAATTGGCCTATCTAATGTTAAATAACTGGGTCTGAGATTAAAAGGTGTCATTAATGGACGACGAACACGCCCACCAGTATTAGGTAATGATACAACAATTCCTAATGAATTGATATAAGGGGCATTATATACAAAACTTGGAACATTAGCCATGATTAATCAAACCGAATACAAATACGTGAATTCGCGTCAGCCGTTGTTGAGCCGTTAGGAAATCTATTCTGTGCAGCATTTAGATGCTGAAAAGTCACTGTAGAGCCATACATAGTCATTGAAAATCCAGCTTCAACAGCAAAATCGGCTTGTCTTACTACAACTATTGAAGTGGCTGGATATTGTGCTACACCGGCAAAGGGAATATGAACTCCAACTCCAACATCAGCTCCAAACGTTCCTGGGTTAGCTGATGGTAATAAACAATTTATACATACATCATTAGGAGGTTGTGATGCTGATAATTTAACATACTGAGAGAATGTAGCTATTCCAGTACTACTAGTTACTAATATTAAACCATCAGAAGTGTCAGCTCCATTCTCATCCTTACTTCGTTCTAAACTCATAAAACAAATTCTATTAGTAGTAGTGCTAGCAAATAATCCTAATGAGAATCTATTCGTATTTGCAGATGAGTAACTATTATGTGCAGTAACAGCGTTGCCACCACCAGACATATTTGGAGTAGCACTACCACCCCCATTATATCTCACATCTGTAATATTTCCTGCGCCATCAGTGCTTTGTCCGATAGTTATCCAAACACCGGGAGTGGCAGCAGCACCGGATGAACCATAATCTAATCTTACAAATACGGGAGCAGCGGCTTGTAGAGCATCACTCATTCTGTAAATACGATATCCTACTTTTGTATTGGATAAAGCTGGAGCAGTAGCAGTAGCAATAGTCATCTGACCAGTATCAGCGGTAACTACCCAACCACCAGTAGTTACAAGAGTATCCTCAATAAACTGCACCCATGCCCTGAAGTTAGCATCGGTGCCATTACTTGGAACGATTGTGCTACTGAATCTGGTTGCCACTTGCTTCTTTCTTAGCTAAATAAGCAGCAATTACTTGAGGAGTCCATATTATAGCTGCAATTTGTCGTAATTTGTTAGGAAATAATGATACATCTTGTCCAGGTTCTAATACCTGTCTATGGTGTCTTTCTCCTAATACTTCACCATTTTCAAGAAATTGTCTAGTGCGACGAAATTCTATTTGTCCGTCGTCGAGGATGCCAATAAAGAATGTCATACGTTCTGTGATTGCCATTTATGCTGCCGCCATATAAACTGCTGTGCCTGCTAAAACTGAATTATCTAATAAATCAGCCTGAACCATTCCCGGCACCGATGTTACGGCTGCTGATATAGCATTTACATCTAATACTGACACATTAGAAATAATAATACCCTGAACTAAAAACATTGCTGTATTCAGATTAGCCCATGTAACAGGAACTTGAGCACGATAATTTGTTGCATTAATTGATGTAAAAGGAAGTCCCTGAATTTGGGCAGTTCCAGTAACAGTTCCTAAAGTTGATAATGCTAGGCGAAATGAAATATGAACTAATTGACCAACTTTAACATAAGCACCAGACTGTCCAGAGTATACTTGCCCAGATTGTCCACCACTCCCACCTAACGTAGGAGTCCAAGTTCCTTCTTCATAATCATCTAAAGTATTTGCATCACTTGATGGATTTTGTGTAGCTGGGAATTTAATTTGTCCATACAGTAAATCTAATACACTACCACTTAGCCGCATCCTCTCTAAAAGAGAATTAGTTCCATCCTGCGTCCAAAATGTTAATCCTGATTTTTGTGAACCGTCTGTTTTATCAATAGTAGCATGACGAACTGAAGTTATAATTGCATTTACAGTAGTATCAGAATCAGAAAATGTATCAAATAAGGATGCTTGGTCTGAATTTGTTACATTTGCCGGGCCACGATTATGGTCTAGACGGACTAAACTAGCACCAGAAACGTTACGTGATGTTATAAGTCTGAGAACGTCATCAAGAATTCCTTTATTTACAATTAATTGTTGCCCGGTAATAGTTCCTAAGCGAGTAATAGCTGCTTGAACAGTTAAAGGTATAACTCCTATACCTAAATTACTAGCATCCAAAGCTAATGAAGTCCCATCTAAACTCCATGCAGGATTACCTGCTACTGCTCCAAGCACTCGCCCATTGCTACCAATTGGAAGTCTAGCCCATGCACCAGCCTGATTAGTTACTATATCTCCAGCTACTCCACTCGCAGGAGTAGTATCAGGGTGTGTAGATGATAACAAATTGTGAGCAGGGAAGCTACTAGGACCAGTAACACCGCTAATGGTAACCACGTATGAGATGCTAATTGTTGTGACACCAGCAGTCCCCTCAGCGTTATAGAATCTGTAGTATAGCGTATCCACTAATGGAGTTTCATCATTATAAAGTAATACAGGTGGAGTTATATTTATTAACTTATCAGTTACTCCAAACGCCGCATCTATCAGAACTCCTTCACCTGCTATTGGGTCAGTAGTAGCCGGTAGTGTTCTAATATCAGCAGTTCTTTCAGCCGCAGAAGCATATAATACTAAATATCCAGCTCTATCAGATGTTAGTTTAAGTAACTGTAATGTTTCCCAATTACCTAAAGATGTTAAGTCTAACTCACCAGATTCAGTAGCACCAGAAGCTATACTGCCAGTAACTAAATCTATCGAATCTCTAACAACTAACCCACTACTATCAACAGTTCTTTCATTGGCTACTGTATCATCAAATGAGATGTTATCTCCCGGCATTAATCTTCTATAATTTGGAATACCAGTAGCTACATCATGTGTCAGAAATGGCTTACCGGATATATCAGAACCACCTCCACCAGTTGCTATAGCTGCATTGGTAGCAATCTGACCCTGTAACAATGCTGATATTAAACTATCCAAAAGTTGAAATAGTTTATTATCCTTTTGCTGAAGTCCAGTATTCATCAGCAATGGCTTTAGACGAGAGAATTTAGGTTCTACTGCCATTATTGTGGATAGGATGTCCAAAGGGGTTTCATGAAAACTATCATCTTACTAATCTTAAATGTTTCGTCAATCTCAGTTGTCTTAAACTCAACAGCGGCTCGTTGTTCTTTGAAATTTAGTAATATAGTTGGTAGAATATTAGTTGTTGCACTCATAGCCAGAACTGCTAGTGTTTGAGAATTTACATCATCGAGTGAGTAGAAAAATCCTCTAAGATTACCAGAACCAGTAATTCTTAAACGAACTGAATGATAATGATTAATCGCTTCCACCAATAAATCCTGTCTTGATATGTGGGTCAGGAATCTTTACATTAACAAAAGTTGTGGTTCCTGCTTGCCTCTCATATAAAGTATCATGTGTTTTATCTTTCACTAAAGTATAAATTCCTGATGGTTCCCCAATAAAAATTATTGAAGGACTACCACCAACATCTACTCCACCTGAACCCACCATAATTATATCTGCCACAGAAACCTCATCTAAAACTGAGTCTGAAACTTCCTCATCATCAAGACTATAAGCAAATATTGTATAAGTGTATATCCCAGATGAAGGAACACTGTCTATGAATGTTTGAGAATCTGGTGCAGCACCATTAAGTACAGAACCAACAAATTCTTGAACTCCGTTAGGATTAGTACGAAGTATTGCATAGCCGTCAATATCATTAGGGTTATTATTAGTATCAAAAGTAATAGTTACTTCTAATCTATCATTAGGATTATTAGCAGTTATTTCGGGATTAGTGGGTGGGTCGATTGCAACATTTTCTGTAAAATCTGAAAAGGGATTATCTTCCCCACCAGAAGAACCACTCATTATTAACAGAAATTCATTAGAACCTACAATAGTATATCCTGCGGTAAATGCTGTATATCCAGTAAAAGCAGGATGAGATTTAGGTTCCCAAGCAACTCCATCATCAGATACAGAAGAGTTTCCATCAGGGTTTATTAGAATCATTTTATCTATATTAGAATTATATTCGAGAAATCCAGCATTATTAAGAGCAGTAGATATTTCTATCCAAGAATCATAAACAGAACTACCTGAAAATACTTTATTTACTACATCAGCAGTTTTACGTCCTGTTAAAATTGCTTTACCTGGGGGAAAAGCCATACCAATCAAATTAGTATAGCCCGTCATTGATGCCTGATTCCAGCCACTCCCATCACTAGAATAATTAACCCTGCTATTACTTGAACTAAAATTATGAGAATAGAGAATAATAAAGTGAAGCCCAAATCTTATTAAAGCACGTGCATTTCCACCAGCGCCAACAGAAGAAATACTAACTACAGTATTCGGTCCAGTCCAAGTAACCCCATCATTTGAAATAAATACATTAATAACATCATCAGGTGAGAGGGAGGCCCTCATTAAACAAAAGCCAGCCCCCGGTAAATATATTAATCTATTAGAAGTAATACCAGGAGTAATACCTGAAGCAACTTCTGTCCAGGTTCCGTTTTGCTGCTTTTCAATTATTTTATCAGCAGCATATATTACAACTAAGCCTCTACTCACTCCTAGATCAATTCCTCTAACTGCTCTAAAAGGAGTTGATGCTTCAAATCCAGTAATTAGTGGAGTCCAGCTTAAACCATTAGAAGATTCAATAGCAATGGGAGTTCCATCACTAATCTTGGAACCAACGGCTACCCATTTTGTATAAGCTGAACAGAAAGCTACATCTGTAATTTGTATATTTAAGGACGCAGTGCTTTTAATAATCCAGCCAGCCATTATGATGACGCAAACACAATACGAGGAGTTACTCTGATTAAGCTATTAGCAACTGGAGTGAATGGTAGAACCCCAGCCGCAAATCTCTCAGCCCATATAACTACATTAGCCGCATCTACTATATAGTAACCATAAACAGTTCCGGGAGCATTAGTTACTCCCGTAAAATTCCAATCTTGTGCTGCATTATACAAAGCTACTCCGTTTGTAATACTCCAATTAGCGAAAGTTAATGATTTATTGGCATATCCACCACCAACTACTACATCATAAGAAGCTGCAGTGTCACCAGCGGCTGGAGTTATATTATTACTAAATAGCTTCGCGGTGAGAGTTGGTGCTAGAACTAATTGTGCTATCTTAGCTAAGCCAACATTAGGAGCTAGGAGACTCATACTAAACGACCTTCAGCACCGAAAATTAACTCATCTATGTTGACTAGTGCAATGGTATTAATTTTAACATCAAATCTTAAAGGAGTCCATCTAATATTTTTTGGATTCATTCCTTTAGCATAATCACCAATTAGTAATCTCCTATCAGGCAAACAGCAATAAAGAATCTGACCAATAGGATCATTTAGCATTTGAATACGTCTGTAGAAATCTCTATCTTGGCTTTGCCAAAAATTAATAATTTTCCAGCTCAACTCAGGAAGAACATAAGTCCCATTAAATAGAATAATTCCCTTATAAGATGCAACAATTAAGAAATCAACCGAAGAAGAACCAGAATCAATTACTGTTGCAATTCCATGAACTGATGTTCCTAATGCTGAATCAATAGATGTCATTTGCCAAGAAGAGGGAACATCATCATTATCTGAATAAGATACTGTTCTAACTCTCTTAAATACATACATTACATCTCTCATCTCTTGTAAATTAGTAATTGGATTACCATCAAGAGGAACTACTATTAGACCATCTATCTGACTTATTGCTTCTGGTTCTCCTGGTGCTGAAACTAGAACTATTGAAATA
>Ga0209519_10000577_pt1 | contig 15510 bp, 14 predicted proteins | sample Rifsed13ft1_FD_184005 | JGI IMG/M metagenome (GOLD analysis project Ga0209519, IMG submission 184005) | Soil microbial communities from Rifle, Colorado, USA - sediment 13ft 1 (version 2) | ecosystem: Environmental > Terrestrial > Deep subsurface > Rock core/Sediment | place: Rifle, Colorado...
CCCCGAGGACCGGCTCGAACGCGTCTTCGAGCGCTTCGTCAAGGCAGGGGACTCGAGAGGCACCGGTCTCGGTCTCTCCATTGCCCGCGACCTGGTCGAAGCACACGGGGGCACCCTCGGCGCCGCCAACCGACCCGAAGGTGGGGCAGCATTCACCGTCTCGCTCCCTCTTTGATCGATCCGCATGCCAACATCACCCGGTGACCGCGGAACCAGACATCGACGCCACGGTCCGGGACGACCCACAGAATCATCGGTATCTGCTCGAGGTGAACGGCGAGGTGGTGGGTGTCACGGTGTATCACCTGCGCGGGAACCGCTACTTCTTCGTGCACACCGAGGTCGACCCCGAGCACGAGGGCGAGGGTCTGGGCTCGACCCTGGCCCGGGGCGCTCTCGACGATGTCCGCGCGATGGGGATGAAGATCGTGCCCCTTTGCCCGTTCATCACTTCGTTCATCGAGCGAAACCCCGAGTACGCCGAGCTGGTCGACCAGCCCTTGCTGGAACGGATCAACCAGAGAGATTGACTACCCAGGAACCGGTGAGAGGGCCTCGGCTAGGGTCGGGCGCACGCTGCTGAGGACAACCGAATGGCCCGAAACCCGAGGCAATGGGCGCCGCCCTTGCTCGTCGTCGTCTTCGCCATCCTGGGCTGCACCCCTGCCGAGGTGAACCTGGCCACCACGTCGACATCTCCTTCCATCACCACTCCCCCTTCGACCACACCGACCGACCTGCCCTCGATCCTGACGGTGGAGGCAGGGTCGGACCAGGTGGGCAACTACGGGTTGGTGGAGCTGACCGTCGAGCTCGAGGCCGACTACGGCAACCCTTTCGACCAGCGTGAGGTGGCGCTCGAAGCCGTGTTCACCGGCCCCGACGGCTCCGAATGGAAGGTCCCCGGGTTCTGGGATGCACGTGACGCATGGCGGCTCAGATTCACCCCGTCCCGGGTGGGAGAGTGGTCCTACACGGTGACCGTGACCGATCACCGGGGGTCGGGCAGGCCGCTCGATGGCTCGTTCGAGGTGACCGCATCGGAGTCCAAAGGCTGGCTCTCGATCGGATCCGACATCGACCCCGCGTTCAGCCCCCGTTATCTCGCCCATGGGGACGGGACCCCGTGGTACGGGCGGGGCCACGCCGACCTCGACATGGCCCTCGGCGGCGCCGATCCGGGTGGGGACGGGCTTCGTCTGTTCAACGAGATGGCGGAGTCCGGGGAGAACTTCGTGATGTGGTGGCCCACCTGGGGGAGCAACTTCATCCAAGGGTCCTACGACGACTACGCGGCCGGCCCGATGGAGGTGATCGACTTCGTCCTGCGTGAGGCCGAGGCCGAGGGGGCGACCCTGGCCTACACCATCTGGACCCACCAGTACCTTCGCACCAACGCCCACCCCTGGGGCGACGACCGGTGGGGTCTGAACGGGTTCAGCAAGCTGACCGACGTCGAGGGCTTCTTCGTCGACCCCGAGAGCCTGGCCTGGCAGGAGAACTACTACCGGTACACCATCGCCCGCTGGGGATACTCGCCGGCGATCGCCATGTGGCAGACCGTCACAGAGATCAATGGCACCGAGTCGTATGAGCAGACCGACCCCTGGCACCAGGGGCTCAACGCCTACTTCCAGGAGAACGATCCCTACCGGCACCCGACCACCGCCACCATGTCGGGATCGGTCGACTGGCCGACCGGACATGCGTTGATGGACATCCCCCAGATGCATCTCTACGAGTTCGTCGAGGACCCGATCGAGGCGGCCTCCCAGGTGGCGGAATGGACCCGGCTCATGTGGCAGCGCGAGGAGAAGCCCAACTGGATCGGCGAATACGGGGAGCGGGGCCAGCAGTACTACCCCGAGATGATGCATCACTCCAATTGGGCCGCCATCGGGGCGGGGGCGGCGACCACCCCGATCGAATGGAACGACCGGGGCGCCTACGGACAGTTCGACGACGAGATGTCGGCCGACATGGCCCGCCTCGCCGCCTTCGTCGAAGAGGTGCCCCTGGTGCGCTACGACCCGGTGGCGGTGGGGGTGACATCGTCACAAGAGCAGGTGCGGGGCTGGGCTGTGGTCGGCGAGCGGGGTGGGGTGCTCTGGGCCCAGGACTTCGCGCTGGAAGGGCACACCATCGACGAGATTCGTGCCGACCAGACTCTGCTGACCGGGGTGACGATGACTCTCGACCCGATCCCGGCCGGTGACTGGGTGATCACCCCATACGACACCTGGCAGGGGGTCTGGCTCGACCCGCACCAGGTCGAGTGCCCGGGCGGTCCCTGTCCTCTTCCCCTCCCCGAGTTCACCCGGGACGTCGCACTCGCGCTGCACCGCCCCTGACCGCACTCAGAGGAACCGCTCCCCGACAACCTGCCCGTAGAAATCCTCACCGGTGGGCTCGAATCCCGTATGCCGCCAGAACCCCGCCGGGCCGCCCTCCCCCGGCACCCAGAGCACGGTGGCCCGGGTCTGGCCCCGGCGCCGCGCCTCGTGGAGCACCGATTCGACGGCGAATCGGCCGTAGCCGTTGCCCTGATGTTCGGCCCCGACATTGAGACGCCAGATCCCGCAACGGAAGAAGTCGGGGTCGGCCGACGGGTCGAAGGCACCCATCACGAAGGCCACGGCCTCGTCGCCGTCCTGCACCAGGCGGGGCCAGGCGATATCGGGCTGGGCGTACGCTTCGGCGAGGGAGTACGCCACCGGGGCCACGAACTCACCCTGTTCCGCTCTCACCTCGATCCGGATCGCGGCGCCGACATTGTCGGGCGTGATCTCATGCAACTCGGGCCCGCTGCTCATCTCCGGAAAAGCTAGGAGACGATGAGGACAGCTCGTGTCCGTCATCGGGTGTCGTCAGACCGGGACTTCGACCGGGGCGCGGGACGGGCGAAGGGCCCCGATGTAGACACCGATCAGGATGACAACCCCGCCCAGGATCAGCTCCACCCCCACCTCCTCACCGGTGATCCAATTCGAGAAGACCAGTGTGATCGGAGGCAAGAGGACGAAGTTGTAGGCGGCCCGGGAAGCGTCCCATCGTCTCAGGACGAATACCCAGAGGCTGAACACCACTCCGGTTCCTATCACCACCATGTAGGCCATGGCGAGCCAGGTCTCGGCCGTTGCGGGCAGCGTCCTCTCGTCGCCAACGACCAGCGACCCAATGAAGAGGACCGCCGCCCCCACCACCATTCCCACCGCATTGAGCGAGACCGGGTGCTCGGGTGGGAACACCCTGACCAGGACCGCCCCTTCGGCCAGGCAGAAAGCGGCACCCATGGCCACCAGCATCGAAGCAACCGAAATGTCGGCGTCGAGTGCGACCCGAGACATGAGCAAGACCCCGATGAAGGCGATCACCGCCCCTGCCACGGCGGCGACCCGGAGTCGCTCGAGACGTTGTACCACGACCAGGAGGAGGGTGATGAGCGGGATCACCGCCAGCAGGATCTGGAGGAACCCGGCTCCGAGCTCGACCAGCGCGTAGAAGAGGCAGGCGAAGGCCAGCCCGAAGTTGAAGACCCCGTACAGCACGGCGCCGAGCAGCGCACGCCCTCGCGGGAATCGGACCCGGAGCACGGCCATGACCACCAGCATCACGCCGGCGGCAAAGCTGAAGCGCAGGGTTGCCCCCCAGAGCGGATCCAGCTCGACGTTGCTGAACTTGACGGCGATCGGGTTGCCCGAGGAGAGGACGGCTCCAATGAGAAAGGCAGCCAGCGTTCCCCGTCCCTGACCGCCATTCATCGCGAACAGGGTAGAACGCCGGAGCACGCCGCTGAAGCGCATGGGAACTGCTGAGGACCCGCCGCGGCAGGCTGGGGTGGGCCCGGCGTCAGGACTCGAGGTCCCAGAGCGCGCGGTAATAGCGGATTCGCTCCTCGTCCGGTTCGATCCCGTAGTCGTCGAACAGTTCGCCTTGATGCCCCTCCCCGAAGTTCCAGTCGAGACTCAGCGACGCAATTGCCAGGTCCGCCCATCGGTCGCCGACCGCCAGGTCGCCGAAATCGACGTTGCCTGTCCACTCGCCTGCGGAGGAGATGAGTGTGTTGGGCGCGCATGCGTCACCGTGGACCAGCACGGGGCGGTCTAGCAGCGGGCGAGTCCCCAGCGACCCGGTGCGGCCCACCCAAACTTCCGACGTCCAACCGGACGGGAAGTCGTCAATCGGTATCGCGTGGATAGCCCGCAATCCCGTTGCGATTGCCTGGATCGCCTCCGGCCGCCGTGATCGCCATGTGTCGCCGACGGCGCTCTCGCCGGGCACCGCCACGGAGACGAGCCACTGTGCCTCATCGTCGCTGCCTGAAGCGACGACGCCGGGGGCGGGGTGCCGCCCGGCGATCCATTCGAGACGGACCCGCTCGCGCTCGAGGTCGATTCCCGTCCCTTGCGGATTCCACTTCACGAACTGATCGTCGACCCGAAATGTCAGCCCACCGAGATCGTTGCGCCAGACGAGCTCGACAGGGCGGCCGCCGGCAAGTTCCGTCACGATCTCGGGGATCGTCTCGTCACCCAGCGTGTGTTGGGCGGCGAGATCGGAGAAGTCGGGTTCGGTCATGAAAGCCGGGCACTGTACCGGAGTGTGGCGGGGCATCGCCGCCGATTTCGGCGTCCTGGGACGGGGGCGTGAGCTCCGATGGCATGGGTTGGTGAACCAAGAGACTCGTGCCGCCGTAATGAAGGAGACAGATGCGTCTGGTGCGCACACTCAGCGATCGCCTGGAGGAAACCCATGTTGCGCAGATTCCTGAAAATCGGTGTTGCTTCGATGCTCATCGTGGCCAGCACCCCCCTCACCGCCTCGGCGCACAATGCGGAGTTCGAGGCCGACCTGGATCCGGGTCAGGAGGTGCAGGACCCTGCCGTCGAGTCCGACGGTGAAGGAGAAGCCGAGTTCAAGTTGCGACGGGACAAGATCCGCTTCCACGTCGAGTGGGAAGATCTGACCAGCGGAGCGGTGGCCGGCCACATCCACTGTGCTCCCGCCGGCGCCAACGGAATGGTCGGGGTCACCCTCCTCTCCGAGCCGAAAGGAACCGACGGCAAAGTCCGCGGTGCATTCACCGGCCCCGACGCCGGGAACGGCTGTGGGTGGACCAGCCTCGACGACGTGATCGTGGCCATGGCCACCGGCAACGCCTACGTGAACATCCACACCGCCACCTTCCCCGGAGGCGAGATCAGAGGACAGATAGCCATCGACTGACCAGGCCATGAAGACGCCCGGGGGCGGTCCGAGCGCCCCCGGGCTTCTCGGCAGGTCGTCGGGTCGATTCGTCCGAGGCATTTGGCCTGGGCGGGCTTGTAGCTCGCGAAGTTGGTTCCTCCCCCCAATTGCTTCGAGGTCGCCAACCAATCGGCTTATTGACGTCAGGTTCCGACCTTGCCTTTACACTGGGCGACGTGGAGTGGGCCATCGAGCTTCGATGGCCTTTGTTGTGGGATGAGGAGGAGGGTGAACTTGGACTCGCCGGCTTTGCATGAGGCGCTGCACCGCCTCGCAGCCAACCACCGCTGGACCTGGGCCCCGTCGTGTCGGAACCTTCTCTTCTCCCTTCCGGAGGCGGCACCGGCGCAGCATCCGGTACGGACGGTCGCCGGCCTCGAGCCAGAGCAACTCGACGGTCTTCTCGCCGACGCGGGGACCATGGAACGGGTCAGCGCCGAGATCGCCGACCTCGACCAGGCACTGGCCGACCCGGCTACCCCCGAGATCGCCTACTGCTCACCGGAGTTCGGCATCGACGCCCTCGTCCCTCAATATTCCGGGGGCCTCGGAGTCCTGGCCGGTGACCATCTCAAGGCGGCCAGCGATGACGGCGTGCCGGTGGTGGGGGTCGGCCTCTTCTATCGGTACGGGTACTTCGACCAGGCCATCGCCGACGGAGGCCAGGCGGAGAGCTACCCCGGGGTCGATCCGGTCGATCTCGGGGCGGAAAACACAGGCGTGGTGGTCAGGATCCCTCTGCCGGGACGGGATGTGGACGCCCGGGTCTGGCGTCTCGACGTGGGCCGGGTTCCGCTGTTGCTTCTCGACACCACCGTCGACACCAACACCGCGGAGGACCGTTCCATAGGCGACTGCCTCTACGGCGGCGACCGGCGCCACCGGCTCGACCAGGAGATGGTCCTCGGCGTGGGCGGGGCCCGCGCCCTTGCCGCCCTGGGTTGGGAGATCCCGGTCCACCATCTCAACGAGGGTCACGCCGGGTTCATCGCCCTCGAGCTCATCGACCGGGTCATCGAGGACGGCGACCTGGCCGGGGCGATGGATCGGGTCCGCCCCGGGCTCGTGTTCACCACTCACACCCCGGTCCCGGCCGGGATCGACCGCTTCCACCGAGACCTGATCCTCCCCTACCTCGAGCCTTGGGCTGAGCGATGGGGGATCACCACCGAGGACATCTGGATGATCGGTCAGGATCCCGACGACGCGGACCTGTTCAACATGGCCGCTCTCACCCTCCGCCTCGCCAGCCATGCCAATGGCGTTTCCAGGCTTCACGGTGAGGTGAGCCGGAAGCTGTTCGCCGGCATCGGGATCGGGGAGCGGATCGCCTCCATCACCAACGGCGTCCATGCCCGCACCTGGGTGGCGCCCGACATTCAGGAGATGTTCGACGACGTGCTCGGGCCTACGTGGGCCGAGGGGGACGAGCAAGCATGGTCCCGGGCCGAGGAGATCGACGACGACCGGATCAGGGACGCTCGCGCCGCCGCCTCCGGCCGTCTGGCCGAATTGGTCGAGACCGCCACCGGGAGCACGCTCGACCACGAAGCCCTGATCGTCGGCTTTGCCCGACGCTTCGCCCCTTACAAGCGGGCCACCCTGCTCCTGAGGGAACCGGATCGGATCCACCATCTCCTGGCCGACGAGTCGCGTCCGGTGCACTTCGTCTTCGCCGGCAAGGCACACCCCCAGGACGAGACGGGCAAGGCACTGGTAGCGGAGATCGTCGGTTACGCCGGATCGGACGCGGCCAATCGGCGGTTCACCTTCGTGCCCGGATACGACATGACAGTCGCCCGCACCCTGGTCGAGGGGTGTGACATATGGCTCAACAACCCGATCCGTCCCCGGGAGGCATCTGGGACCAGCGGTGAGAAAGCCGCGTTGAACGGGGGGCTCAACTGCTCCATCCTCGACGGATGGTGGGCGGAGATGTACGACGGGGCCAATGGCTGGGCCATCCCGGCAAGCGACGAGGAAGACCCCAACTTGCGAGACTCGGCCGAAGCGGCGGCCATGTACGACACTCTGGGCGCGATCCTCGATATCTACCACACCGACCGTCCCGCCTTCCACAAACGGATCCGCCACTCCTGGCGCACTCTCGGTCCCAGGGTCATCGCAGCTCGCATGATCCGGGACTATGCCTCCGTGGTGTACGAACCCGCGTTGGAGAGGATGCGCGGCTGACGCCAGGAGATCAGGTTTGCTCGTCGAGCATTCGCCTGAACCAGGCAGCGGCGAGCTCGGCGACGACATCGAGGGCACCGGGCTCCTCGAAGAGGTGGGTGGCACCGGGGATCACCTCGAGCGAGGTCTCGGTCGTCATCCGGGCTTGCGCCTCCCGGTTCAGCTCCAACACTGTGAGGTCACGGCTCCCGACGATGAGGAGACTCGGGGCACGCACCAATGGCAACGCCGCCCCGGCCAAGTCGGGGCGCCCGCCCCGGGACACGACCGCCGACACATCATCCGGTCGAGAGGCGGCCGCGATGAGTGCCGCCGCCGCCCCGGTCGATGCCCCGAACAGCCCGATCGGCGCCGTCTCGGTCTTCCGGAGCCAGTCGATCGTGCCCACCACTCTGGCGCCGAGCATCTCGACATCGAAACGGTGCTCCCCGGTGCGCCGGTCCACTTCGTCCTCGGAGGGGGTGAGCAGGTCGAGTAGCAGAGTTCGCAGCCCTACTCCGGCGAGCACGTCTGCGACATGACGGTTGCGCCGGCTGTGCCGGCTGCTCCCGCTTCCATGGGCGAAGACGACCATCCCCCGACCTCCACCGTCTGGCCCTCCCAGGCTGGCCTGGAGTGTGGGGCCGGTCTCGGTTTCGATAGTGATCTCGCGGTACATCGGGGAACGCGGCTCTTATTCGTCGGGCAGCCAGACTCCTGTCATGGCCCCGCCCATCGCCTCCGCGGTCTGCTCTCTGAACAGTTCCCCGCACCACGATCTCCATCTCGGGCCCGGCGTGATCTCGATGGCTACGTCGTCGAACTCGTTCCACGCGTCGTCAACCTGGTCGAGGGCGGCAGCCGTGATGTACTTCTCCCGCAGCCTCCGGTTGATCGATCGGGCCTCGTCACCATCGATGAGCAGGGCTGTGCCCTCGTTCTCGGCCATGACGCTTCTTCCTGACAACACCTGGCCCTCAACGATGAACGACGCCGTCGATCTGGCTCTCACGTTCCGGGCCTTGCGCGTCAGAGAAGCCGTCTCGCAGTAGAACCGACCCTCCTCGTACAGGAATATGACGTAGGCGAGATGGATCGACCCGTTCTCGTTGAGCGTGCCGATCGTCGCCGTGAGTCGCCTGGTGAGGAGGTCCTCGATCTCCTCCGTCGTCGCCCCGGCCCGGTAGATGTCTCGTGCGGTTGCCATCGGCTCAACCTACCGGGACCACGGCTCAGTCGTCGTCCTCGCCCCCGCCCCCCTGCTCCACCTCGAAGCCCATCAGCTCGGCCAACTCGACGAGGCGGGCGGTCAGCTCCTCCCTCTGCTCGGATGGCTCGAGATCGGCGACGTCCTCGAATGCCCGTTCCAATTCCCGTCTCAATTCGTCGCGATCGTCGTCCTCCCACTCCTCCATGACCCGCTGCAAACGCTCCTCGACCTGACGTACCTCTTTCGGCCGGAACTCCGGAGGCTCGAGACCAGCGAGCAGGCCGGCGATGTCGTCGGCCACGCTCTCTGGTGTGTCGGCCAACACCGTGGTCGTGGTGGGGATGGTGGTGGTCGTAGTGGGAACCGTTGTCGTCGTTGGCAGCGTCGTCGTAGTGGAGGTGATGGTCGTGGTGGCGGCGGCGAGCGTGGTGCCCTCCTCGGCGGAGCCCTGGTCTCGCTCCATGGTCATCGCAGTTGCGGCCACGGCGAGCAATGCGAGCAGACCGGCGGCCAGTGACCATCGGACCCGGCTGGTAGGCGTGCCCTCAGCTTCTCCGACCGGGGCAAGAGGCAGGTCACTCACGACGGTCGGTTCCTCCGACCCGACCAAGACACCGGGAGCTGGTGAGATGGCCTTGGGTCCCATCACCAGCGTGGCGGATCCGACCATGGCGGCGGCGAGCTCCCCGGCGGTGGCCGGGCGGGCAGCCGGGTCCTTGGCCATGGCGGAGGAGACCGCAGACGCCATCTGGTCCGGGGCCATCCCGCGCAGACTCGGGGGTGATCCCTGGCGGACCGCGTCGAGGAGGGCGGCGGGGGTCTCAGCCTGGTAGGGCGGTCTCCCGGCGAGCAGCTCGTAGGTGACCGCCCCCAGCGAGTACACGTCGGAGACCGGAGTGGCCGGTTGGCCGGAGAGGATCTCGGGAGCCAGATAGGTGATGCTCCCGATCAGCTCCCCCGAGTCGGTGATCGTGGCCGGGTCTTCGATGGCCCGGGCGATTCCGAAGTCGGCGAGGCGGGCCCTGCCCCCCGGTTCGAGGATCACATTGGCCGGCTTCACATCCCGGTGGACGACGCCCTGGGCGTGGGCATGGTCCAGGGCCGACGCCACCTGGGAGATTATGTGGACCACACTTGCCGGGTCGAGTGGCCCGGTCTCGGCCAGGTGGTCTGCCAGGGTGGGCCCTTCGATCAACTCGAGGACGATGAACGGGCCCTCCTCGTCCTCGCCGCTGTCGAAGACGGTGACGATGCCAGGATGGCTCAGACCGGCCGCGGCCCGGGCCTCCCTGTTGAAACGCTGCGCTGCCACCGGATCGCCGGCAAGGTGGGGAAGCAGCCGCTTGATCGCCACGACACGGCCCAGGATCGTGTCCCTGGCCCTCCACACCGTGGCCATGCCGCCGGTCCCGATCTGCTCGATCGGCTCATAGCGATCAGCGATCATCGGGCCAGGTTATGAGGGACCCGGGGGTAGGAGGGAACCCGACAGGTCGGGGGCCGGTCGGTCTCTGCCTCCTCGGCCCCGTTCAGGACACCGCCGACTCCTGGTCCGGTTTCACCACCAAAACGTCGCAGGTGGCCAATTGGATGGCGCGATGACTGGTGCTGCCGAGGATCAGTGAGGCGAACTCGCCGCGACCTCGCGTTCCGAGGACCAGGACCGAGGCATCGACGTCGGAGGCGTAGGCCACCAGGACATCGGGGGGATATCCCTCGAGATCGACTCTGGTCACCGGGACCCCGTTGTCGGACAGGGACGGCTCCAACTGTGACCAGACCGCCTTGTGCTCGCCTTCGGCCATCTCCCCCATGTCGATAGGCACCTCCATGTAGATCATGGGCGGATTGAACACGTGGACTACATGCAACTCGGCTTGCCTCCGCCTCGCCTCGTCCAGAGCTCGGCCCAGTACCTTCACGGCGTGGGCCGAGGAGTCGACCCCTGCTACGACAACCATGTGGAGACCTCCTTCCCCACCATGGTCGCGGAAGCCGGGGGCAAAGGGCCACTGGCCCTGGTAGGGACGTGTTGGGACCAACGGCCCTTACGCTTCCGACCGGCGTTGCGCGCATAATCGGGGGATGAGCCACAGCGACGCCGCGGCTGGGCATGATCGGTTGAGCCGAGCCACCGACAAGCGGCGCATCCTCGCCGAGGAGATGGCCCGCCTCGAAGAGGACTTGGCGCGCCCGGCTTCCGCGCAAGACTGGTTGGGCCGCGTGGAAGCGGGTCTGGCAGATCTCCGTGTGGCGCTCGACGCCCATATCGGAGAGGTGGAGAGCCACGACGGCCTCCTGGCGGAGATCGTCGAGATGGCGCCACGGCTCTCCGGACAGACAGAAGAACTCCGTCACCAGCACATGGCGCTACTCGGAGCCTGGCTCCGGGCGGAGGCCACGGTGCGGGCGGCTCGTGAGGACGGCCCCGCCGCCCGGGCACTGGTCCGTCGCCGGGTGGTGGCACTCATCGGCAGGCTCACCCGACATCGTCAGGCTGGCTCGGACCTGGTCTACGAGGCGTACAACGTCGACATCGCAGCATCTGACTGAGTGGGCAGGGAGGAAAATGAGAAGGGGGTGGCCGGGTAGCCACCCCCTTCTCCGCTCCGGGCGGGGTGTCAGGGAGAGCTGGTCACTTGTTGTGACCCGGAGCGGACCCGGAATTCCCAGGTGAGCTTGACTTCTTCCCGGCGTGGTCGGGTTTGCCGGCCTGGTCGGGTTTGCCGGCATGGTCCGGCTTCCCGTTCGAGCTCCCGGACTGGGCGAGCTCGGTGTCCCCGGCCTCGTCCCTGTCCTTGTTCCCCCGCTCACAGTCGGTCTCGACGCTGGTGAAATCGATGGTGCCGGTGTCGCCTGCCTCCACCGGTTCGATCACATCGTCGTCACCTGCCTGGACCTGCTGATCGCCCTTGCCGAGATCGGACTGGGCCAGGTGACGGACGACACAACCTCGACCGGTGCCGTCGTAGATGCGATTGAACAGCCTCATGAACATGCCGTGATTGACCTGGCCGTTGGGGCCGGACACATCGCCCCCGCTGATCCCACACTCGCCGCCGGCCCCGGAGTACTCGATCGGGGCGTCGGCCGGCTCCAGGTCGTCGGCGACCTCATCGGCGGGCCGGTTGGGGAACGAGACGACCCCGGCCTCGTCCTCGAGCTCGTCGACGGGGATCACATCGTTGTCGCCGGCTTCACCGTAGGTCGCGGTGAGCGGGCCGTTCTCCAAGGTGCAGTCGTACACGCCGTCCAGGGCGGACAGACCCCAGACGAAGATGCGATTGATCAGGTCGTACCCGAAGTTGAACAGGGTGTCGTTTTCGCTGGACTCTTCGCTGTTTTCGACCTCGATGACCTCGTCGGTCTGGGCCAGGGCCACACCTGAGCCGGCCAGCAAGCCGACCACGAGCATGATGGTGATCCCGGTGCGTTGGATTCTTCGCATGAGTGTTCCTCGGGCTCTCCCGGCCCTTTGCCAACCAGGTAATCGACGGGAAGCCGCTCTGGGTTACGCAGAGCGGGAACGAATTACCGGGAAACGGGGATCGGGCGGGGAGGCCGTCCCGCACCCGCATTCCTAATGCAGGGCGTCACGGCGGATCCGTGACGCCCTGCATTCGGTTCGCACGAAATCGGCCTCCACGACACCTCCAGGCGAGCCGGGCCGACGGTGACACGCCGGATCAAGCGGAAAGTGAAACCTGGCTGGCCCCCGGCACCTGGGCCAGGACGTGATCCCAACCGGTGTCGTATTCGGCTTGCATGCGAGTCGCTTCCTCGCCGCGCGCCTCCCAACCGTCGTGGACCAGGGTTACCTCGGTGCCTTCGGCGGTCTGGCGGAACGTGATCTCGACGTGGGTGGACTGGGCTACCGGAAGACCGGGGTGCCAATCGAAGGCGACCCGTCTGCCCGGCTCCCAGCCGGACACACGACCCCAATCGTGCTCTTGTCCCTGTCGGGTGACTTCGTAGATCCTCCCCCCGACGTCTGGCTCGAGACGGGCGTCGACCGCATCGTCGCCCCCGATCGAGTGGGTGTCCAGAGGCCACCACTCCCCCATCCTCGTGGTGAACAGCTCGAAGACCACGCCGGGCTCGCCAGGGACGGTGACGATCTTCACGACCGGCTCGACCCGTCCCGATTCTTCCTTGCTCATATCGTCCTCCATCTCTCTCTGGGCGAAATCGGCAAAGCTGCCCATCGCCAGGGTCCACATCCGGTCGACCCAGTCCCGAAGCGCCACCATCCCCCTCGGGTCCGCCGAATAGACGCGACGGTTCCCGACTGAGGTCACCCGGGCCAGCTCGGCCCCCAACAGCACCTTCAGATGCTGGGAGACGGCAGGCCTGCTCACCGGGAGTCGGTCGGCGATGTCACCGACCGAAAGCGGAGCTTCGAGAAGCATCATGTAGATGGCTCGCCTGGTCTCCACCGCCAAGGCATCGAGTTGACTGTTGACCATGACGCTAGTGTAAGCCACGACTTACCGTAAGTCAAGACTTACCATCCCTGGAGGTACCTTATGCAACCCGTCACGAATACGTGACGCCCTGCATTAGGAACGCGGGTCAGATCTTGGGGAGCTTGAACCCGGACTTCTCGACGACGTAGTCGCGGGACTCGGTGACCATCCGGCGTACCGCAGGCCAGTCGACGTGGAGCAGTTTGCCCCCGCGTTTCATCGCCCGGCCGGCGATGAATACGGAGTCGACGTTCGAGGTGTCCATCCCGGCCACCACGGCCGCCACCGGGTCGTTGATCGGGGTGACGTTGATCTTGTCGGTGCGGAGCATGATCAGGTCAGCCGCCTTGCCCACGGTGAGGCTGCCCACCTCGTCCTCCAACCCGTTGGCCCGCGCCCCCTCCATCGTCGCGTACCAGAGGACATCCCGCATGGTTATCGCCGGCTTGCCGTCGTCGTTGGCCAGGGCATGCTGGAGGGCGATCACCGAGCGCATCTGGGTAAACATGTCATTGGGGACATTGGTCTCGACATCGATGCTGAGCGAGGGTTTGAGACCGCGATCGAGGAACTTCTGTATCGGGGGCATGCCGTGGCCCATCATCATCTCCACCGGGGAGGCGAGGGACACGGTCCCACCGGTGTCGACGATCATCTGGATCTCGGTGTCGTTGAGCGTGGTGCAGTGGATGTAGGTGGTGTCCGGGCCGAGGAGCCCGGCCTCTCCCATCTCCTGGACCTTCGAATCCTGGCCGTAGGACCCGACGCCGACATGGGTTGTGATCCTGGCCCCGGTCTCACGGGCCAGCTTCCAATGGTCACGTGAAACCTCGAAGTCGGTGAACTCGGGACCGGGCGCGGCCAGGGCCAACGTCAGCATCTGGTCCTTGGTCGAGAAATGCTCGGTGGCGGCACGCACGAACCAGCTCGGTTGCCGCTCTTCCCACTTGCCCCACCAGGGGAACCCGTAGGCGAACACCGCCCGCAGACCCGAGTCCTCGAGGGCCTGCACCACCGCGTCAGTATGAGCAGGTGACGCCTGTATGTGCGACCAATCGAGGAGGGTGGTGATCCCGGCGTCGATCGCGCCCAAGGCGGACACCAGATTGCCGGCATAGGCGTCTTCAGGGCGGAAGGCAGGAGCGAGTTTGTGGAGGACGAAAGAGATGTAGCTGGTCCTCCCCTCGAGCGGGACGTCGGTCCCGATGTTGCGGAGGACACCCTCCCAAATATGACGATGGCTATCGACGAATCCGGGCATGACGATCATCCCGGTGGCATCGATCAACTCCACGTCGCCATTGGCGAGTGCCGGACCCACGGCCACGATCTTGTCCCCTTCGATGAGGACGTCTCCGATGGCGAAGTCGCCGACTATCGGATCGAGACTGAGCACTGTCCCACCCTTGATCAGCTTGCGCCCGGTCGACACCACACTGAAGTCGGTCCCGGCCGGGTAGACCGCCGGGAGTGCGGAGGCCTTCGGGGGGCGCTTGGCAAGGATCACCCGGCGTACCCGACGGTAATTGCGCTTCACCAACTCTTTGATGTCGCCGACCTGGAAAAGAATGACGCCGAGGAGGACCAGGACACCGATGATCATCGGACCGTCGTCGGGTGACAGACCGAGGTAGGGGAGGACGGTGATGATGAGGGCGAGGAGCAGCGCCGCGACGGTGCCACCGATGAACGTCGCCCGGCCTCCGGCGAGGGATGCCCCTCCCAGGACAGCGGCGGTGATGCTGTTGAGGGCAAAGGTGGCGCCAACCTGAGCATTGCCGATCGGGGATCGGGCCATTACGAAAAACGAGGCGACGGCGGCGAGGCCGGCCGAGAGCAGGAGGGCCCGCGCCCTCACCCACGTGGATCGGATCCCGCCTCGTCTCGCCGACCGATCGTCAAAACCGACTGCCCTCAACGCGAGGCCCGAGCCGGAGGCGTGGAGCCAGAGATCGAGCAGTCCCGCTCCCACCACGATGAGGATGAACGCAATGGGGATCGGTCCAATACTCGCCGTGAGGACCGACACCAGATTGGGGCTGATGATCCCCTGCGCTGTCGGCCGCATGGTCAAAGAGATCCCGTCCAGGATGCTCATGGTCGCCAGAGTGGCGATGATCGAGGGGATCTTGACACCACGGATCAGGCCGGCATTGATCAGGCCGAGGGCGATCCCGCAAAGGAGGATGACACCGGTCCCGATCAAGATCTGAGACACAGTCGCCTGGGCGCCCATGAGAAAGGAGCCGACCACCACCCCGAAGCTGATCATGGCCCCTACCGAGAGATCGAGGTACCCGACCAATAGGGCGTGGGTCTGGGCGATGGTGACGACCATCACAGGGATGGCCAGGATCAGGATCTGCGAGACGTTTGTCGGGTTGACGAAACCTGGAAAACGCGAGCTGGTGTACC
>Ga0209519_10000578_pt1 | contig 15503 bp, 18 predicted proteins | sample Rifsed13ft1_FD_184005 | JGI IMG/M metagenome (GOLD analysis project Ga0209519, IMG submission 184005) | Soil microbial communities from Rifle, Colorado, USA - sediment 13ft 1 (version 2) | ecosystem: Environmental > Terrestrial > Deep subsurface > Rock core/Sediment | place: Rifle, Colorado...
TTTTCATCGGACACTTTGAATTTGTTCCAAGGTCCCGTTTTTGTGGTGTCAGTATTGCCGAATTGCACGACAAAATCTGGAACCACTCTGTAAAAGAGAGCTTTGTCGTATAAATGATGTTCGACAAATTGATAAAAACGATCAACTGCCATTGGCGAAGAAGTTCTGTTTACTTGAATGTCAAAAACTCCTTTTGAGGTTTCAAACCGAGCTGTGAAATTTTCGGGCGCCTTGTCACTAGTCCATCTAGGTTGAAAAACGGCTTTGGAACAATAGGTAAAAAATACGATCAGTATAATATAAAGGAAGGTTCTCATTTGGAAAGTTTATGGATTAATAGTTGATATCATAAATCTAGAAGATTAATGTAACCGCGTTGCAAACGCTACTATGGTATTCTAAATTAATACTGGCACTCGTTGCAAACGAGTGCCAGAGAGGAGAGGTTTGGGACTAAATTGCCAATCTTGCCAAACGCCTGTTGTATCCAGTCATTTATTGTTGAATATTTTAGTTTAGTTTTAACAATCCTTCATATAATTGATTTATGACAAGACTTGCTTTTTCAAAATTAATTGTTTCTACGTTGTCTGTTGGCTCGTGATAGTTGTTGTTTCTATAGAATGCAGTGTTGGTTATCATAATAGAACTATAGCCAAAATGCCAATAGTTTCTATGGTCAGAAAAGTCAATTCCAGGCAATGATTTTGGACCTTTAAAAACAATAGTTCTTATTGAAGGGTTGTTTAGGATTTCTTTTGATAGACTCTTTGCGAATTCACCAGCATTAAATTTTTGAACGATTGTGATAAAATCACCTTTATTTCCATAAATAGAACTTAAAAAAGGGATAGGGTAATTTTGCGAATTTTCTTTTTCAGAAAAGTAACCAATCATTTCTATGTTTATCATTCCTCTTACTGGAATTTTGTTATCAAATAGAGATTTTGCGTGGATAAATGAACCCATTTTTTCTGTTGCAAAGTATGGTGGTTCCTCCAGAGTATATGCTACAAAATCAATTCTATAATTCATTTTTTTGTCTTTTAAAAGTCTTGCAAGTTCTAATAATCCTGCTACACCACTTGCATTATCATCCGCTCCATTTTGGTCACCACACACATCATAATGAGCACCAATAATGATTCGCTCTGTTTTATTTGTGTTTATTGAACAGATAATATTCTTATACTCTTTGTTATCAACCATGAATTTTTGTTCGGTTACAGAATCAGATACAAGTTTAAATTTATATGAAATGAAATCAGCAACTTTATTTAGTGCAGTCAAATTTTCACTATTTCTTGGTTTTTCCGTATTTAAGATAGAATCCAAATCTTCTTTGATTCTTTCACTTTTGGCGAAGTTTGTTTTATTTCCTTTTACGTCACTTATTTGGGATTTTAAATATAAAAATAGTATTGTAATTATTAATAAGACAACGAGTAAGATTTTTTTAAGAATTTTCATAGTCTTAAGTTTTTGGTGTTTTCTAGGTGTTCGTTAATGATTGGATACAACGTTCTGGTACGATAAGTGGGTTTGGGATTAAATTAAGCCCTATTTTCGGATTTGCCTAATCATCACAAATACAAAACCAACTACCCATTAGGTCTATTGCCCAAATCCGCTGTAGTAGCTGTTACCAGTAGTGTTTTTATTCAGGGTGTTTTCCACCATTTTTAATCCAATTATCAACTTTTCGCCTTTTCTATTTCGGGTTTTCATTTTCAATTCCGTATCTAATTATATCGAAATATTTGAAACTTTTTGGATAATCCATCTTTCTTGCAATTAGAGAATTTGGAAAAGTTACTCTATAAACATTATACTCTCTGACCGATTGATTATAAACATCAACATTAGAATTTAGTTTTTCGTTAAAGTCAGTTTCGATATTTTCGAACATTAGGTTTTCATTGATTTTGTATTCAATGTATTCAAATTCTCTTGAAAATTCTTTTTTTTCTATGTCCTTAGAAAGTTTTAAATAATGCTGTAAAGTATCATTTTTGATTGTTTCAAGAATTAATTTTTTGTTTCTTAAATTTATGTTTTCAATGTATTTTCCCCAATTTTCTTCAACATTTTTACTTGAGTTTTCCAAATTAGAAATCACATTATTTCTATAAAAACAGTAACCAACTGCACAAATTAAAACAAAAGCAATTATTGTTGTTAAACAACCTTTTAAAATTTTCATATTACTAGTTTATACTTATTTAGTTTTTCTGTACAATTACTGGTAACTAGAGTATACTACTTACGTTGTCGGACTAGTCATCCCTAAATTGGGTAGCTTTGTCTGATAACCTTCAGTCATTGTCTATTCTCAAATATAGCTAAATTTATTACCCCTTTATATTTATGAAGTATTTTCTTTAAAATTAATCATAAAAAAAAAGTCCCAACAACGGGACTCTATCTGCTACAATACATATTGCAAAATTTATTAAAGCAATAATCGAAACCCGAAAACGGCCAATTCTCCTTGCATGAAATCCAAGTCATCGGATCTTTTGAAGCCTAATTTTTCATACATCTGCCAGGCTACTTGCATCGATTTTGTGGAATGGATGATCACTTGGCTGTTCTTGTTTTCTCTGGCTTTTTCGATGCATTTTAGGGTCAAGATTTTACCTATACCGGCGCCCCTGAATGATGGGTCGACGGCCAGCAATCTAAAAGCCGAAGCGTTTTTTTCCTGAGTCGCCGTTCCGCCGGAACCGTAATGTTGCATGTCGTCAAAATAGACCAAGCCGCCGGCTAATTTTCCTTCTGGGGAAACTGCGATCAAAAGCTCCGTTCCCGGTTTTTGGGTGAAGTCACCAATGTTGGCCAGCATCTTGTAATAGTTGGGTTGCTCTGATTCTGTGGGAAATCCATCGAGTTGCGAATAGACCGCAACCATTAATTTGCCTAATTCTTCAAACTCAGATGAGTCTGCATTTCTGACGCTGTACTCTGTTGTATTCAAAATAGTATGTTTTCTAGTTGGTCTTTATTAGGCAATTAATTCTTTTGGAAACCGGTCCGCTATAAGGTTTAGTTTGATGTTGTGTTCCAGATAGGCTTTCAGACCCGCCAAAACCAGCGTGAATCCCTCGGTGGTATCCCTAATCTGGGAATTAATCTCGTCCAGACTGCCTTTAATTCCGCTGTAGGTAATCGTAACGAAAGTTTTGGACTCTAAATCCTGAAATTCCCACTCCGCTATTGCTTTTCCATCATTTCCCCATTGGATCACAATGGCTTCGTTTGGCAGAATAGAAATCACTTTGACCGTAACGGTATGGTTGCCATACATTTCCCAAACCCAGTCAATGGATTTGCCTTCTTCAAGTTTCCCGGAAGCTTTTGAAAACCAGAAGTTGGTAGTGATTTCCGGATTGATAAAGGCCTCAAATACTTCTGAGATTGGTTTTCTGATTAGCATTGCCGCTTGGGCAAAATTGTTGTAGCCGTCCATATTCATGATGTTTTTTAGTTCTTTAGACCAATTCGTAAAATCGTTATTTCTTGAGTTTCTCGTTGAAAAAACCGATGGTTCTTTTCCAGGATAACGTCGCGGCTGCTTCATCGAATCTGGGGGTCGTATTGTTATGGAAACCATGATTCACTCCTGGATAGAAATAAGCGATATGCTCCACTTTGTTCTTTTTGAGAATGGCCTCGTAAGCGGGCCAGCCTTCATTAACTCTTGTGTCCAAACCGGCATAGTGTGCCATGATGGGCGTTTTTATTTTTTCGGCTTCTTCTGCGGTGGGTTGTCCTCCGTAATACGGAACTGCTGCGCATAAATGGGGAATTTTGACTGCCATCATATTGGCGATCCAACCTCCAAAACAAAAGCCAACCACACCAATATGCCCGTTACAATCTTTGTGCGATTTCAGGTATTCGTAGGCTGCAATGAAGTCTTCGAGCATTTCTTCGCGGCTGCGTTTTTTTTGTAATTCCCTGCCTTCATCATCATTTCCGGGATATCCGCCCAGTGGCGATAAGGCATCCGGTGCCAAAGTGATGGATCCTTCGATAGCGGCTCTTCGTCCCACATCCTCAATGTACGGATTTAGCCCTCGGTTTTCATGTACCACGATGATTCCCGGTAGTTTCTTTTTGGCATCCGCGGGTTGCGACAAAAGGCCTTTGATTTTTCCCCCACCTTTGGGCGAATCGTAAATGATGTATTCTGATTTCAGCCTTGGGTCACCAGGCTTAATCAAAATGGAATCCAAATAATTGGGCGTCATGAAACTAAGAAGCGCAGGAAGCGTAACCGTTCCCACCGCAAACAGCGACAGTTTCTCGATGAATTGTCTTCTGTCAAGTTTGTTGTGGGCATAGTCATCATATAAGTCAAATACTTCCTGACTGATGTCTTCTTTGGTTAGTTCTTTCATGGCAGTTATTTTGATGATAAAAATCTATCCTAAAGATATGACTTTAACGTTAAATAGCGATCCTCATATGAGAATGTTGGATTCCCACTTCAACAAAAGGTTCACCGTAGATTTCGAATCCTAAGTTTAAATAAAAGGGCACAGCGTCTTCCCTGGAATGGCAAACGACCTCTTTAATCCCCTTGGATAAGGAAAAAGCGAGTAATTCTTTCACTAACATTTTACCGATTCCTTTTCCCTGCTGGTTGGTTTCCACTGCCATCTGCATTAGTTGGGTTTTTGTTTGCTCAGGGTCGAGCGGAACCAATACCACACAACCAATGATATTATCCTTTTCAACCGCCACGAAATGCCAGGACTTTTCGTCGTTCATTTCCCAAGCGTGATCCGGAACACCTATTGGTCGCAGTAAAATTTTGTTTCGCACTTCCCTTTCTGATTGGTATAGGGCATGCTTTGTGTCAATCAATTGTATCGAAATCATTGCGTTTTTTATTTAGCGGATGCTTTATTTATTTCTTTTTAATCATTTTTTTTAAAAGTGAAACGATAATCAAGGCTATTGCGCCGCCAATCAAGCCGACGATGAATTCTTTTAAAACATCGGGCAAGCTGTCTAAAAAATGATGCAAGAATTCGATGTTATGAACGAATATTCCGCCAGCCACCAGTAATAATGCAATTGTGCCTACAAATGATAATATTTTGATGACTTGTGGCAATGCTTGAATTAACAGGCCTCCCGTAAATTTTGCTATAGAATTGTTTCTGTTTTTCAAAGTAAGCCCTAAATCATCCATTCTCACAATAAGTGCCACGATTCCGTAAACACCGACCGTTGCCAAGAAAGCAATAAAAGTTACCACAAGACTTTGGTTTAAAATTGGTTGTCCCAGTACGGTGCCCAATGCAATTATCACTATTTCTATTGATAATATGAAATCGGTTACAATAGCTGATTTTATTTTGTCCTTTTCAAGTAGCAATATCTCCGCTTCGGTCAGAGGTTTAATTTCGATTCTGGTTTCTGTGGGATTATGGGGGACTAGGTATTCGTGTATTTTTTCGGCCCCTTCATAGGCTAGATAAATCGCGCCGAGCACCAGTATTATGGTGACGACCCAAGGCACAAAAGCGCTCAACAGAAAAGCCAAAGGCAGAATGATTAATTTATTTAAAAAGGAGCCTTTTGTAATCGCCCATAAAACCGGGATTTCTCTCGAGGAAACGAATCCGGAAGCCTTCTCGGCATTAACGGCCAAATCATCACCTAAAATGCCGGCTGTTTTTTTTGTGGCAACTTTACTCAAAACGGCAACGTCATCCATAAGCGCTGCAATATCATCTAATAGGGCAAAAAATCCTGAGGCCATATATTTGTTTTTTTGTTTGTAATTTTTGGGGTAAGATCTTCTTTTTTACCGGAATGGTTTCTGGAGGGGATCAAGTTTTTTTAATAAAAAACACAAATGTCTTTCAGTTCTTTTCGTTTTATATCCGGAACCCAGCATTCCTCTGCGGGATAACCCACGGGAATTAACAAAAAGGGCTTTTCGTTTTCGGGACGGTTCAGCGTTTTGCTTAGGAAATTCATTGGGCTGGGAGTATGGGGCAAAGCGACCAATCCTGCATTGTGAATGGCGGCCAACAAAAATCCTGTAGCCAAACCGACGCTTTCCTGAACATAATAATTATTTTTCTTTTTTCCCTCGTTGCCAAATTCATAGATGCGCCTAAAAACGATTATCAGGTAAGGGGCCGTTTCCAAAAAAGGCTTGTGCCAGTCCGTCCCCAATGGTTTTAAGTCTTCCAGCCAATCGCTCGACATCCGGGATTCGTAACTTTCCAATTCCTCCTCTTCGGCGGCGATGCGTATCTGTTTTTTGACTTCGGGATTTGAAACCACACAAAAGGTCCAGGGTTGTTTGTGTGCACCGGAAGGGGCCGTTGAAGCGGTTTTTACCAAGTCCTCGATTACTTGGCGCGGAACTGCTCTGTCTGAGAATTCCCGAACAGAACGGCGGTTGTCCATAAAATCGTAAAAGGATTTGGAGCGCTCCAGCATTTCCTGGTCCGTCAATATGGGTTTGCTATAGGAGATATATGGGTATTCTTCAATATATTTTTTATCTGGCATTTTGAATAAATTTGGACTTTTGCTAGACCCAAATATAATTAAATTATTGGTGTTTCCTTAGTTCATTTCCGTTATACATTTGGTTCGTTATTTGAATTTTGCGGCTGCAAATTTTCATTCACCCGATTCAAAATCAGAACAGGATTTCGAGATTGGAATTAGTCTAGTCCTCTTTTAGGAATTCGAATAACTCATTATCCTGGATAAGCGTCACTTTGGAACAATGCGACAAGTGCGAAAAGGCAAAATATTTTTTGGCATCGAAGAAACCAATACTGCACATTCTGAATTTCCCGCTACATTCTAGGATGCCTTCCGATGAATATCGGTTTACTAGATACCTATGGTCAATTGGCTGCAAGCAGAACCAAGCCCCCGCAACTTCGCCTGCTAACCATTGGCTGTCCTGTGGAATATTTTCAGGTATTGGCGGTGCAGGAAGCGTGCCCTTTACAGTTTCTTTGGTGTATAATGTGTTAATGTGACGAAGCCGTTTTTCTCGATTTTCAGTTTCGGCATTTTCAGGGATGATGATTTTATCCGAAAGAAAGTTAACATTGGTTATTGGCATTGGCTTGAATGGCCATAAAAAGCGGAGCTTAAAACTATATTTTAGTGCGGGCGCTCCCGCCAAAATACCGTTTCTCACAAATCGGCAACAATTAATACCGTTAATCACGAACGGACCAAAAGGAATGGCGTCCCTACTTTGCAGTTCTTTAATCTTGGATTTCGAAGAGTCAATATTGACGGGGCAATAGGAGGCGTACAAAGGTCCGGTACCGAAAGTAGTTTCGTTGTTCTGTATTTCGTTCAATAGTTCCTTAATATTGGCAATTTTATCGTCGGTGAACTTGGCCTTGGCATGTATTTTAAGATTTACGTCGGTAGAAATGTCCCTAATCCGACCGTGCTGATAAGGAGCATGGTATCGCCCGCAATCAAAATAAGAGCAATTGCCTGAGGTAGCGTCAACCAATACCAATGAAGCGTGGCCCACTTTGTACTGGTAGTTTTTGTTATGACCTATCCAACGCATCGGGGCATCATACCAAGAACCCGGCTGCTTACCGGTGAATTCCGGCCATGCGATTGCAATTGCCATTCCATTGTAGCTGCTCATCTTGAACGATTTTAAGTTTGTTTACTTCTTTTTTCAATCGGCATTGTCCTAAAAATAATATCCCAAAGCGGGGTGGTCACACCATAAGCCTCGCGATCATTCTTGAAATGGTGAATGTTATGGTGCTGCCACAGAAACCGGAATACGTTTTTTGGAGGCCGTCTGGTGTGAATCAGGTAATGGACATAGAGATAGAAAGAATATCCCAAAAGAAATCCGGGAAAAAAGAAATAGGCATAATTCCCCATCACCAACCAAAAAATGGAGAAGAATAATGCCGCTAGCGTTATGGACAATGGAAGCGGCATAGCAAGACGCTGCTTGTCGCTGGGAGTCGCATGGTGGATTCCGTGCATCTTGAACTGCCATTCTTGTTCATTTGTATAGTCACCGGAATGGAAAACGAAACGATGAATCAGGTATTCGGCAAGGGTGAAAAATAAAATTCCCAAAAGTAAGATCGCAAACATTAAAATCAATTTCAATTCATGAAAAATTGCCCCGTAGACGAATACGGTCACGGATATAAGCGCCAAAATCGTGATTACAACCGCGGAATTCGTCCGTGTCAATTTTTCCAATAATGGATTGTCAAAAAGTTGAATGTTCTTTTTCGGATTTTTCATGTTTATCAATTTTAATTGACTTTCAACTCCTTTTGCATCATGTGGCCTGATTCTTTTTGCTATTGTTTTTTCTGAAAACTCACCATCCAGTTAATACCGAATTTGTCCGTGAACATTCCAAAATAAGCGTCCCAAAAAGTGTTATCCATAGGCATTGTGACTTTTCCGCCCTCTGATAATGCCCCGAATAATTTGTCAGCTTCTTCTTTGCTTTCGGAATCGATGGAAAGTGAAAAATTGTTCCCGAAAATCGTTTTATTTCCAAATCCTTCGATGTAATCATTGCCCATTAGACTGGTTTCTTTGCTTATTGGCAACGAGATATGCATTATTTTTTCAGCATCCTGCGCAGAAAATTTTCTGCCGTCCTTTGAAGGCATCTCTTTATACTTTCCAACGTAGGAGTATTCGCCTCCAAACACGGATTTGTAAAAATCAAAAGCTTCCTTACAATTGCCGTTAAATACCAAATCCGTATTTATTGTTGCCATGGTCAGTTGTGTTTAATTCTATAAGTATTTTGGGTTTTTATCGAAAATCTAAATTCAAGAGGACATCTCTTTGATGACCAAATGTCTTTTGTACCAGCTAATGGCTAGATTCGCTACTTCCAATAACTTTCCGGGTTCCTCAAAAAGATGGGTCGCTCCGGGAACGATTTTCATCTCTTTCACTGAGCGCAACTCATCAAAGGCCATTTTGTTCATCCCTATGACGGGAACATCCATCCCGCCCACGATCAATAGGGTAGGCGCCGTCACCTGACGCAAGGCGCTCAGGGCCAAATCAGGCCTGCCGCCACGCGAAACAACCGCTTTGATGGTTTCCCCGAAATAGGCTGCCGCCCGCAGTGCCGATGCCGCGCCGGTGCTTGCTCCAAAATACCCGATAGGCAAGCCTTTGACCTCGTCGTATTCCATAAGCCATTCTGTGGTTTCTATCAAACGGCTAACCAGCAGGTCAATGTTGAATCTGTTTTCGTAAATCTGGTCTTCTTCCTCGGTAAGCAGGTCAAATAATAGCGTTCCTATGTTTTGCTTCTGTATCAATTCGGCAACCATTCTGTTTCTGGTGCTGAATCTGCTGCTGCCGCTGCCGTGCGAAAAAACAACAATCCCGGTTGCGTTTTCAGGAATTACCAGGTCCCCCTTCAGTGTGACGGAAGTTAAAGGGATGTCTATTTCTAATTTTTTCATCTTGAAAAGTTTTAAAAAATGATACTTCATCACCGTTTTTACTCAATTGGGTTGGGCACGTTCAGCATTCGCATTACTTCATCATCTTCCACTTGGTAAAAGTTCTCGTAAAAGCCACCCACGCCCCTGAAATGTTTGGAGGCAATGAGATAGACAAATTCATCCGTGTTTTCCTCGAAGGTTTTTACTGTGTCATAGGGTAAAACTGGAACCGCAACGATGATTTTTGCCGGTTTTTTTTTCCGCAACATCGCCAGAGTTACTAATAAGGTGTTTCCGGTTGCTATCCCATCATCCACAACGATGACATTTTTGCCCGCAAGTTCTATGGGGTCGCGGTCACCTCTGTACAGTTTGTATTTTTCCTGCAACAGTTCCCGTAATCGAATGGTTTCCTTTTCTATGTATTCTTTAGGGACGTCAGGGTGTTGGTCGATTATCGCCGAATCCAGGGATACGGCACCGATGGCAAATTCTTTATTGAAGGGATGCCCGATTTTTTTGGAGAGTACAATGTCTAATGGGAGATGGAGCCTTTTGGCTATCTCGTGACCAATGGGCACGCCGCCTCTTGGTACTGCAAGAACAACCGAATTGCTGTCCTGATATTTTTTTAATTTCTCGGAAAGCAAAAAACCCGCCTCCATTCTGTCTTTTAAGATCTCGTTATACATGACTCTAAGTTTTATTTGAAAATAAGACAACTACTATCATAAAGGTACTGATTTTCAGATAGTTTGAATAGTAATTTCTAAACTTATTTAATTTTTTCAGTCGAAATTGCTATAAAAAAAAGCGTATTTTTTCGCATCGTTTTTAACAACTAAAAACTATTCCTACAAAGGTTGCTTTAGCTGCTTCTATATTTTTTGAAAAACCATACTTTCAGTAGGTCCGTTCGGAGCTCTGTGGAGGGCCTTTTAAACCCAGTGAGTTGCGTTATTTCTGTTTTAATGCGCATTAAAGGCAATCCGCCTCAATTATTTGAGATTTATTAAATAATTTATTTTACATTTGTTTAATAAATTATAATAAATCATGAACAATGTAAAAAATGTTTTTAGCATTAAAGATCTCGAAAATCTTTCAGGCATAAAGGCACATACGATACGGATTTGGGAAAAACGATACAATGTACTGAAACCCATGCGTACGGATACAAATATTCGGCTGTATGATTTAGCCAGTTTGCAAAAACTGTTAAATATCGTTTTGTTACATGATTACGGATACAAGATTTCTAAAATCGCATCCTATTCTGAAGATAAAATCCCTTCGCTCGTTAGAGAAATAATATCTTCTAAAAATTCCAAAAATCACGCTATTAGTGCTTTTAAGATGGCAATGATGAACTATGACGAGGAATTGTTTCTCAATACCTACAATTGGTTAATTGCGGAAAAGTCATTCAAGGAGGTATTTCACGAGGTATTTATACCTTTATTGGAAGAGCTGGGTTTATTATGGCAAACGGATACGATCACACCTGCTCACGAACATTTCATCAGTTATTTAATTAAGCAAAAATTATTGACAAACACGGAAAAACTGCAGGTTTTAAAACGAACAAAATTTGACACCGTTTTTGTGCTTTCGCTTCCAATGAATGAAATTCATGAATTAGGTTTAATGTATTTGAATTATGAAATTTTGTTGCATGGATACAAGTCGATTTATCTCGGCGAAAGCATGCCAATTGATAATTTGAAAGATGTAAAAAAACATTTCCCCTCCATAATATTCGTTTCCTATCTTACTGTTCAGCCTGAAAGAGATGTCATTAATGAGTATGTCGGAAAAATGGCAGAAGAACTGCTTGACGAAAACACGGAATTATGGTATTTAGGCAGACTGGCCGGGGATATTGAAAGAAAAGGGATTTCAGATAAGATCTCCATTTTTGATTCGATAACGGAATTAGTGGAGAAATTGTAGTTTTTGTTTAAACAATTTGTATATTTGCTAAACAAATGAAAAAGAAAATTAGAATTATTGGCTCGGGGTTTTCGGCATTGTCCGCTTCATGCTATCTGGCTAAGAGCGGGCATGAGGTTACCGTTTTTGAAAAGAACACATCAATAGGAGGAAGAGCCCGGCAATTGAAAAAAGAGGGCTTCACATTTGATATGGGGCCTAGCTGGTACTGGATGCCTGATGTTTTCGATCGCTTCTTCGCTGATTTCGGGAAGAAAACCTCCGATTATTATGAGCTCATAAAACTGTCGCCGGCTTATCGGGTTTATTTTGGCGAAAATGAATTTATTGCCATCGCCGATAATTTGGCGGAAATCGAGGCCACTTTTGAATCGATTGAGAAAGGAAGCGGAAAAGTTCTCCATGAATTCATCATCGAGGCCAAGAGCAATTACGATATCGCAATCAAGGATTTGGTTTATCGCCCTGGTGTTTCGGCATTAGAACTTGTGACCGTGGAGACCACTAAAAAATTAGGACAATTTTTCAGCAATATAAGTCGTGACGTTCGCAAAAAATTTAAAAACGAAAGGTTAATCCAAATTTTGGAGTTTCCCGTTTTGTTTCTTGGGGCAAAACCGTCAGATACGCCTTCGTTCTACAGTTTTATGAATTATGCCGATTTTGGTTTGGGAACCTGGCATCCCAAGACGGGAATGTTTGACGTGGTTCGTGCGATGGAAAACTTAGCGAGAGAATTGGGTGTGATATTCCATACCAATTCAAACATTGAAAAAATAATTGTAGAAGGAAAAATGGCTAAGGCGATAGTCGTTAATGGAGAAACCATATTTTCAGATATCATATTGAGTGGGGCCGACTACCATCATACGGAAACCTTATTGGATATCAAGCATAGGGCTTATTCAGAAGAATACTGGGAAAGCCGTGTATTTGCACCGTCGTCTTTATTGTTTTATGTGGGTTTTGACAGGAAAATTGAAAATATCTCGCATCATGCCTTGTTTTTTGATGTTGATTTTTATCAGCATGCAAAAGATATTTATGATGATCCGCAGTGGCCAAAGGAACCATTGTTTTATGCCAATTTTCCGTCTTTGACCGATAAAACTGCCGCGCCAGAAGGTATGGAATCAGGGTTTTTTCTCATTCCATTGGCTCCCGGGATTAATGATACGGAAGAGTTAAGAGAGGAATATTTTAATAAAATTATAGATCGTTTTGAGGTTTTAACGCAACAAAGTATAAAAAAGAATATTATCTTTAAGTTGTCATTTTGTAAAAACGACTTTGTTAAAGAATATAATTCTTACAAAGGGAATGCATATGGAATGGCGAACACTTTGATGCAAACCGCTTTTTTAAGACCCAAACTAAAAAGCAAAAAGGTTAGTAATTTATATTTCACCGGACAATTGACCGTGCCGGGACCTGGTGTCCCTCCCGCACTAATATCAGGAAAATTAGTGTCAGATTTGATAAACAAGCAATTTTTAGAGCAATAATTATGAAGCAATTATTTGACGATGTATCTTTCAAATGCAGTAAAATAGTCACTAAAAACTACAGTACTTCATTCTCATTGGCAGTATATATGCTTTCGCCAAGTATCAGGGATGCGATTTATAGCGTGTATGGATTTGTTCGTTTTGCCGATGAAATTGTAGATTCATTTCATGGTTACGACAAAGAGGATTTGATTAATGATTTTGAAAAAGAGTATTACAAGGGAATTGACAGGGGCATAAGCTTGAATCCCATCTTGAACTCTTTTCAGCAAACGGTAAAAAAATATAACATTACCGATGACATGATTCAGTCTTTTTTGAAAAGCATGAAATTGGATTTAATCAAATCAGATTACAACAGTAGGGCGGAATATGACGATTATATTTACGGTTCAGCTGATGTTGTGGGTTTGATGTGTCTGAAGGTTTTTGTGGATGGGAATGATCAAAAATATAATCAGTTAAAAGACGAAGCCATGCGTTTGGGTTCTGCCTTTCAGAAAGTTAATTTCTTACGTGATCTTAAAGATGATAATTTGATACTAAACAGGAATTATTTTCCTGGAGTGGACTTAAACTCCTTCGATGAAAAAGCTAAAAAGGCCATTATAAATGAAATCGAAGAGGATTTTAGAGTTGCCTACCAGGGAATCCTGAAACTGCCTATCGAAGCTAAATTTGGCGTTTATACCGCATTTGTCTACTATAAAAAGCTTTTGAAAAAGCTAGAAAACACGCCTTGCCACGAAATTGGGAACGAAAGGATACGGGTTTCCAATTACACCAAAGCGGGATTACTGGCGCAGTCTTTCGTGACCTACAAATTGAGATTGGTTTAAGAAATGCACTTATTTTTAAAATGTATATTTGTAAATAAATAAAAAACAATGATTTCCTTTTTAATATTTTTAAGCGTCTTCCTTTTCATGGAATGCGTGACTTGGATGACTCACAAGTACGTTATGCACGGATCGATGTGGTATTTCCATTCCGATCATCACCAACCCAAATATGCCAACGTTTTCGAACGAAACGATATCTTTTTTGTGATTTTCGCAGCACCCAGCATCGCTCTTTTTTACTTTGGCGTACAGGGCGGCATGAACTATCTGTTTTTCATCGGACTCGGGATCACATTTTACGGATTTTGTTATTTCATGATACATGATGTCCTGATTCACCAGCGGTTTAAGTGGTTCAAAAACACCAATAACAAGTACTTGATCGGCTTGCGAAAAGCGCACAAAGTGCACCACAAGCACCTGGGCAAGGAGCACGGGGAGTGTTTCGGGATGTTATTCGTCCCTTTCAAATACTATAAAATGTAATACGATTTGGGCGTGACCCGCTGAAAAAGCGGGTCGGGCTATCCGTTCCCGCTTTTCTATGGCCGGCAAAAAGTGCAGCCATAGAAAGAGCTCCACTTTTATCCCTCACGCAAATCGCAGTTCGACACTATTTCCGATTGAAAAACAAAAAATAAGACAGATGAAACTCTATAAAAAAGAAAGCGTTCAACACGTAAATGCAAGTTTAGAGGACTGTTGGGCTTTTTTTTCCAGTCCAAGAAACCTTCAGAAAATCACCCCTGAAACAATGGGTTTCGAAATCACCGATTTCGACAATAAATCCATGTATGCAGGACAAATAATACAATACAAAGTGTCTCCTCTTTTGGGCTTAAAATTGCCTTGGGTAACCGAAATCACATTCGTTAAGGAAAACAGTTATTTCATCGACGAACAGCGCTTCGGGCCTTATGCTTTGTGGCACCACAAACACTTTTTTGAAGCCACGGAAAACGGCACTAAAATGACCGACTTAGTTCATTACGCGCTGCCTTTTGGTTGCATCGGACGCATTATGAATACGCTGATAGTTAAAAACAAATTGAAAGATATTTTTGAGCACAGACGCATTATGGTCGATAAAATGTTTAATTCTAAATAATGGAAAAGCAAAAAGTTTCCTTTTTTTGGTTCAGACGCGATTTGCGGCTGGAGGATAATGTGGGACTATTTCATGCATTGCAGTCCAAATATCCAGTGATTCCATTGTTTGTTTTTGATGATTTGATATTGGAGAGTTTGCCAAAAAACGATGCTAGGGTCAGTTTTATCCACGATTCCCTTTTGACAATAAGCGGCAAACTGCAAGAAACAGGAAGTTCCCTTTCGGTAAGAAAAGGACAAACTATCGACGTTTGGAAATCACTTTTAGGAGAATATGATGTCAAGGAAGTCTTCTTCAACAAAGACTACGAGCCATATGCGATAACTCGGGATAGAGCCATTTGCGAATTATTCGAAAGGAACAAGACAGTTTCCTACTCTTTTAAAGACCAAGTGATCTTTGAAGAGAAGGAAATCACCAAAGCAGACGGGTTACCATACACGATCTATACGCCGTACAAAAATAAGTGGCTGGAGAAATACAGATCAATGGCTCCAGTTCGGGAATATGATATGGAGACTCATTTTTCTAACTTTCATAAAAGCAGCTTTGTTTTTCCAACTTTGAAAGAAATAGGCTTCGAAGAAAGCACTATAAAAGTAAGATCTCACAACTTAAAATT
>Ga0209519_10000583_pt1 | contig 15428 bp, 13 predicted proteins | sample Rifsed13ft1_FD_184005 | JGI IMG/M metagenome (GOLD analysis project Ga0209519, IMG submission 184005) | Soil microbial communities from Rifle, Colorado, USA - sediment 13ft 1 (version 2) | ecosystem: Environmental > Terrestrial > Deep subsurface > Rock core/Sediment | place: Rifle, Colorado...
GGAGCAAGCCGTCCTCTGATTTCCGCTCGGGGAGTGCCTTTTCGGAAACACCGTCCCTGTCTGCTGAACAGTTCGCTTCTCCCTCGTCGCCTCCGCTCCTGTGGGATGTTCCTCAAAGGCATCTCCCCTGTGCTGATCCCAAACCCTAAACTCTCCTCTTGCGTGTTATGATATTTACCAGTTATGCCGGAAAATAATCCCGTTGATCCCGAGCACCAACAGGCGGTTGAAAGCCTGGCGGCCGCTTACTCGCTGGAGGAACCCCAGATCTCAGGAGAGGGTCCTAAAATAAAAGTTCCCCATGCCGTTGCCACCCTGGCTTCTCTCTACGAGAAGGTTCGTCAGGCGATGGAATACAACGAGCCCCATCTCTTTCGCCGTGCCTCCACCGAACGGATCCTCTCCCGCCGTCTGCGGTCCGAATCAAACTCCAAGCTGGTGGCGGAAGGGCTCCTCAAGGACCTGATCCGGGGCCGTTACCTCAAGAACGACTTTTATCCCGAGAGCATTACCACGGAGGTTGCCCGGATTTTGGAGAAATATCGCCAGATTATGCAGGCCCGGGAAATCTCCACCGCCAACGGCGATTTTTCGTTGGTTGTGCACTGGGCTTCCTCCGAGATCGAGGAGTTCTTCGCTCCCCCCGCTCGGGAAGACGCCTTGGCGCGCCTGATGCTTATCAATCTGAAGAAAACGGTAATTCTTTCCGATCCCCAGTTGGATGAGCGCTACTCACTGGTGCAGCTGCAGCTGGCGATCTACCGTAATCTCCTCAAGCTGGACCGAGCGATGCTGGAGTTCAACATCTTCGAAATGTTTTATCCCGATTGGAAGACCAACGGGGAGGCCCACCTGGGAGAAGTGATCGGCAACTTTCCTCAGATCAAACTGGCGACCGAGAAGCTCTCGAGTTATCATCTTGCGGGGGCGCTTTCGGCCTTGGTCCGCCGCTACGCTTCCCCTTTTGTGCTCCTTCGTGATGCGCTAGAGCGAGTTGGGGTGAAGATTTTGAGCGATAAAGCCGTGTTGGCGTCCGAAATTTCAAATTCCTATGCCCGTAAGATTGTCCGGGAGCGGGAGCGCCTGGCAACGACCACTACCCGGGCCTTGATCTATATTTTCTTGACCAAGGTGGTGTTGTCTTTCGTCTTTGAGCTACCGGCCGAGAATCTCATTTACGGAAGTGTTCGTCCCTTGCCGTTTGCGATTAACTTCCTTTTCCCCCCGCTTCTGCTCTTTCTTTTAACCCTCTCTCTGTCCTTGCCGGGACGGGAAAATGAGGAACGGATCATCGCCGCCGCCAAAGAAGCGGTCTCTTCTTCGAATGGGCAACGGGACGGAATCTTTTCCGAAAAGAGCCGAGTTGAGGTTAAAAAGCGGGGCGGTGGTTTGGCGCTGACCCTTTTCTTGATCTACTTCCTCGCTTTTTTTGCGATCTTCGGCGCTCTGGGTTGGGGGCTGCACCAGCTGGGCTTTACCCTCTTCGGGATCGCTCTCTTCCTCTTCTACACCTCGATCGTGACCTATTTTGGACTCAAAGTTCGGGAATCCTCCCGGGATCTGGTGATTATCGGCACGAAGGAAACGGTTTTGGAAGTGCTCTTTGACTTCTTCGCTCTCCCGTTCCTTCGGGCGGGGAGCATTATTTCGGCCGGGCTCTCCCGCTTTAACGTTCTGGTCCTAATCATCACGCTGTTGGTGGAGGCGCCTTTCCAGACGATCCTGGAAGTTCTGGAAGAGTGGATCAGCTTCGCCCGGGAGAAGAAGGAAGAAGTTTATTGATGCTTCGCATCAACGCACCCGAACGAAGTGAGGAAAGCATTAATAAAACCTTTTAAGATAGACTAATTCAGAAATGCTTTTCACCATCCTTCTTGCCGCCTCTATCGCCTCAATCGTTGACCTGGGAGGGCTGGTCCTTTTCTGGGATTATGCCCGCTCACGGAAAATCATCTATTTGATTCTCTCGTTTGCGGCGGGGGTTTTGCTAACGGCGTCTTTTCAGGAGATAATCCCCGAAGGTTTGGCGGAGGGGGCGAACCTTCTCTGGGTGATGGCGGGTTTTGGCCTCTTTTTTGTGATTGAGAGGGGAATCATTATTCACCAGTGCCGGGATGAAAACTGTGATGTCCACGCTGGTTCCTACCTGATCGCGATCGGGGACACGATCCACGATTTCCTGGATGGGGTTACCATCGCCATTTCATTTTTGGTTTCCTGGCAGTTGGGGATCATCGCCACCGTGGCAATTGTTCTCCACGAGATCCCATCCGGTTTTGGTTCCTTCGCCGTGCTCCTGGCCGGAGCGGCCAGCCGGCGATTTCTCTGGATAGCCGTGGTCGCCTCCTCCATCGCCGCTCCCCTAGGGGCTCTGACGACCTACCTCGTGCGGGGTTGGCTCGATCCCTGGATGGGCCCGCTCCTTCTGGCGGTCGGCGGCGGATTCATCTACATCGCGGCGGTGGACCTCATTCCGGAAACGCACCACGACACCTCCCGCGTCCGCTCCGTTCTCCACCTCATTATTTTCGGATTGGGTATCCTCTCAATGTACCTCGTCGACAGGATAATTTAAGGGAAGATAATGCCAGCCGACCTCAAGCAAAAATCCCCGCTCGGAAAGGCCGATTTTGTGATCATCGCCGCTTCGGTCCTGGGGATGGTCATCATGGCCTATCTCACCTATCTCAAATTCAGTTCTGGTGGATTATCTTTCTGCGACATCAACGCGAGCTTCTCCTGTTCAGCGGTTAACCGGAGTATCTATGCCGATTTTTTCGGAATTCCGGTGTCTATCTTAGGGTTTCTCTACTTTGCTGTGGTGGGCGGGTTGGTCTTTAGCAAGAGCGCGGAGAGGTCTTTTTACTCTTTGGTTTTTGGGGCGACGGTTGCCGCCCTGTTTTTCTCACTCTATTTGAGCTACGTCGAGGTCTTTGTCCTCAAAACGATCTGCCTTCTCTGCGAGACATCCAAGGCGTTAATGGTGGTGATTGGCACAGTTTCTCTCCTGAAGATGCGCCGGGCAAAGGAAAATTTGCCATTTTTAGTAAACTAGTACGTGTTTAAATTTTCCATTCTCTCGGCATTCCGCCGCCGCTTAGTCGCGTTCCTAGCCATCGTCGGCGTCGCTCTTGGTTCGGGGTTGCTGATGACGCTGCTCTCCCTCTCGGCCGGAATCGAGTCCCGTTTTAACAACACCTTTCAGGAGGTAGCGGGGACGATTTCCGTCACCGCCGAGGGCGGAACGGTCATTGGGCGCCTCCTGGGAACGGTGGGCGACCCGCTTCCCGATTCCTACGCCGCTCGGATCAAGAAAGTTGAGGGAGTCGATCTGACGGCCCCCTTCGTGACCGCCCAAGTCCGCTCCGAAAAGTTTGGTACGATCGGGGCGTTTGGAGTGGGAATGACCGGGATCGTCGAGGGAGGGGAGCTTTTCGAAAATCCCAATGAAAAGATCAAGGAGGGTCGGTCTTTTTCTGGAGGAAACGAGGTAATCGCGGGGGCCCGTCTTTTGGAGAGTGCTCGCTTTGCCGAAGTGGATATCAACGTTGGCGACACCTTCACCGCCCCGATCGGCAACACCCGCGAGATGGTAGAACTCAAACTCGTCGGCACGTATGAAACCGGTTCGGAAACGACCAACTACGGTCTTTTTGGCCCGGTATCTCTGGTCCGCAAGCTGGCGGATATCGGCAAAAAGCAGATCAGCGGGGTGCAGGTCCGCGTCAGTGATCCCCAGACTGTCAAAGAGGTCGCTCAGAGGATCGAAACCGCCTTTGCCGGCGATGATCCTCCCGTCAGCGCCAGTGTTCCCCAGGATCTCTTCGCTTCTCTCTCCTCCTTTACCGATATCTTCGACATCTTCTTGTTGGCGATCGCTCTGGTTGCGGCGGCGGCGGGCGGGACAGCGGTGATGGTGGTGATGCTTCTAACCGTTTTTGAACGCCGGCGGGAGTTTGGCATCCTCAAAGCCGGCGGTTGGAGCAACTCCAATATCATTACTTCAGTGTTGGTTACTTCCCTAACCCTGGCCCTTCTGGGGGCGGTGGCGGGGATCCTGACAGGTTCAGGAGTGGTCCTGGCAACTCAGAGCATTCTGGAGAGTGTTACCGGCCGGGGATTGGTGGCCTTTTCTCCAGAGATGTTCCTTTGGGCGGGGGGAATTGGGATTGTTACCGGTTTGATCGGGGGTCTTCTGCCGGCGCTTTCGGCGGCGCGGGTTTCGCCGATCGAGACTCTGCGGGGCGAATAAAATGGAGAAAATTTTGAATTTGGAAAAAGTTACCAAAATCTACGGAACGGGAGAAACGCAGGTGACGGCGTTGGATGGGGTTAGTTTGGAGGTGGCGTCGGGAGAGGTAGTTTCGGTGGTGGGGCACTCCGGGAGCGGCAAGACCACCCTCTTGAATATGATGGGAGCGCTGGATCGCCCGACCTCGGGGAGGATTTTTCTGGAGGAGGAGGAAATTAGCCGGATTCCTGAGCACCAGCTCTACCGGGTGCGCCGCGAGAAGATTGGCTTTATTTTCCAGAGCTTCCATCTCATTCCCACTCTGAACGCGCTCGAAAACGTCTTGGCTCCCACCCTTCCCTTAGGAGAGAGGAGATTTGAGGAACGGGCCCGGGAACTGTTGGAATCGGTGGGGTTGGGCGCTCGCCTACCGCACCGTCCCTCCCAGCTATCAGGAGGAGAAATGCAGCGCGTCGCCATCGCCCGGGCGCTCATCCACGAACCCAAGTTGATCCTGGCGGATGAGCCGACCGGCAATCTGGACTCCAAAACCGGAGAAGAGATCATCAATCTCCTTCTGCGCTTGAACAAGGAAAAGGGCGTGACGCTGGTGATTGTCACCCACGAGCCAGAGATTGCCAAGAAAGCCGACCGGACCGTCAGCATTCGCGACGGCCGCATCGAACCAGTTTAGGTTTGACTTCCCTTCCACCCCGCTTTATAGTAAGTTCAGTAAAAGATTGGAGACAGGAGGACAACAGTGGGTAAGCTGCGAAAGTTCTTGGTTGAGATCTTTGTCGGCAACACCCGGAAGTTTCACGAGACCGTGTGGGCCGAAAGCCGGGAGGCCGCCGAATCTATCGTTGACGGGAAGTACGCCCGAGCAGGGACCGTTGACATCACGAGCATCAATGAGATTGAAGCTGATTCGGCCGAAGGTTTTGAATCTGAGCCGGAGTAATCCGTCCCTAACGGACCCTTGAAACCCAAGGGTCTTTTTTTGCGCTTGCTAAAATTCAACTGATGAAAAAATCCAAGCCAATCCGCGTTGCTGTCGGCCTCTCAGGAGGGGTGGATTCGGCGGTGGCGGCCGCTCTATTGAAAAAACAGGGCTACGAAGTCATCGGGGTGCATCTTTTCTGCTACGACGAGGGGCCCTACTGCACCGCGCCGGAGGACCGCAAGATGGCGGTGCGGGTGGCGGCTCATCTGAAAATTCCGATCCTTGTCTGGGATTTGCACCGCCAATACCGCTCCAAGGTTATAAGATATTTCTTTGACGAGTATAAAGCCGGCCGAACCCCCAACCCCGATGTCGTCTGCAACCGCGAGATCAAGTTCGGGATTTTTATGGAAAAAGCCCTGCGAGACCTTAAGGTTGACCATGTCGCCACCGGCCATTACGCCCGCATCAAGGAGGATAAGGATGGCTTCCACCTGCTGCGCGGAGTGGACGAGAGCAAGGACCAGAGTTACTTCCTCTATCAACTGTCCCAAAAACAGCTTGAACAAATTATGTTTCCAATCGGCGGCTACACCAAGAAGGAAGTGAGGGAAATCGCCCAGGAGATAAATCTCCCTAATAAAACCCGCCCCGATAGCCAGGGAATCTGCTTCATTGGACCGGTTCCGGTCGCAAAATTTCTGCGGGAACGGCTTCCGGCAAAATCCGGTCCGGTGGTGGATTCCAAGGGTGAGATCATCGGTGAACACGACGGCGTTTGGTTCTTCACCGAGGGCCAGCGGCACGGTTTTCGGCTTTTTAAGACAACCGGCTTGCCGCTCTACGTTATCGGCAAGGATGTGAAGAAAAACATCCTGACGGTCGGCCGAGGCGGAGAGGCAAGAGTGAGGCAATTTGAGATTGAAAAGCCGCATTGGATTGGTAAACTAGGGGATATTAAAAATGTGCGGATCCGCCACCTCGGCGAGATTCTGTCGGCCAAGCTGACTGGTCTAAAAGTTACTCTCAAAGAACCCATCTTTGGAGTAGCGCCCGGGCAGTCGGCCGTTTTCTATGGTTCGACAGGCTCACCACGGGTCGCTGAGGAGGTTTTGGGTGGGGGCGTGATCCGAGAGGTTAATATCCTGTAGTCTGGTGGTGACGTTATCCCCGATACACCACTGTATCGGTGATTTAGGTTAATTTTATCTGATATATAAAAGTTAATTATTCTAAATTTCCGGTTTGATGAATTTTGAAAAAATTATATTTTTGTATCCCTTTTTAAGATGATTTAGGGTTTATTTTGGGCAAATTTTGAAAAATAGCAGTGTCAGGAATCAATCTGCCAGATTTTGAGCCGATTTTTAACACTCTCAATCCAGTAAAAACCGTCTCAGGTCAGAGACGGTTTTGATTAGACCTTAACTGGTTTCTCATTTCCCTTATGTTATTCAGGAAAGCAGGGCCATAGATCTGCTCGTATTCGGTAAACTCAGGACTATCCTCCGGAAGGTAATCAGGTTCGGTTACAACGTTTCCGTAGGCGAACCCTTCGATTTTTGCGGCCGCGATGCATACCAGAGCGGCCCAGCGGACCCTATCAACAGGATCCATCGGCGCACGAGCGGTCTGCGCATGCCGTTCAAACAGATTCATTAACGGTGCGTCCTCCCAAAATTGCCAATCGTCGCGGCTTTCAATTTCTTTAAGACGACTGACGATGAACTTGGGATTATCAAACCGAAGTGCCATCTCCAGCAATCTGCCATTGTGGATTTCGAGGTTAATTCGCCGAAAACGCCGATCGGCCTGAAGTTTAAGATTCTCAACTGCAGAGGCACGCATCCCTTCCTCCTGATATTTTAATTGGTCACAGTATATCACGAGGATTTTTTTGTTACTTGACTTTTGGTACCGGCCAAGTTACAGTGATGACGTATGCGGGAATAAGAAACAATTTCTTGTTAAACCCTTTTTGGGCCCCGCATGGGGCCTTTTCGATGCCCCCGCCCTTTGACATCAAAATAATCCTGATAATAGTGCAGACTGTGGAGCACTATTCTGTTTCTTTTAATTAAGAAACATCAATTCAATTTAAGTAAAGAGCAAGAGCAAGGAAGGAACGTCTCTTTTTTGAGAGTTTGATCCTGGCTCAGGATGAACGCTGGCGGCGTGCCTAAGGTATGCAAGTCGAACGCGCTCCGCAAGGAGTGGCGTGGCGGACGGGTGAGTAACGCGTGGGAATCTACCTCCAAGTCAGTGATAACCCCGAGAAATCGGGGACAATCACCGATAGTCCCGCAAGGGTAAAGATTTATCGCTTGGAGATGGGCCCGCGTCCCATCAGCTAGTTGGTAGGGTAACGGCCTACCAAGGCTACGACGGGTAGGGGGTGTGAGAGCATGACCCCCCACAATGGCACTGAGACAAGGGCCATACGCCTACGGGTGGCAGCAATCGGGAATCTTGCACAATGGACGCAAGTCTGATGCAGCGACGCCGCGTGAAGGATGAAGGTCGAAAGATTGTAAACTTCTTAATTTGCCGAAAGGCAGAGGATGAAGCCCCGGCTAACTACGTGCCAGCAGCAGCGGTAAAACGTAGGGGGCGAGCGTTATCCGGATTTACTGGGCTTAAAGAGTACGTAGGTGTTTCGGGAAGTCTTGGCTTAAAGCCCGCGGCTCAACCGCGGAACGTGTCGAGATACTTCCGAAATTGAGGAAGGTAGGGGGTGGCGGAACATTGCAAGGAGGGGTGAAATCCGATGATCTGCGATGGAACACCGAAAGCGAAGGCAGCCACCTGGGCCTTTCCTGACACTGAGGTACGAAAGCTAGGGGAGCGAAACGGATTAGATACCCGTGTAGTCCTAGCCGTAAACGATGGACACTAGCTATCCAGTTTTGGGTGGCGTAAGCTAACGCGTTAAGTGTCCCGCCTGGGGAGTACGGCCGCAAGGCTAAAACTCAAAGGAATTGACGGGGACCCGCACAAGCGGTGGAGCATGTGGTTTAATTCGATGATAACCGAAGAATCTCACCAGGGTTTGACATGCAAGTGGTAGGAATCCGAAAGGTGACCGACCCGCAAGGGAGCTTGCACAGGTGTTGCATGGCTGTCGTCAGTTCGTGGCGTGAGCTGTATGGTTAAGTCCCATAACGAACGCAACCCCTATTGCTAGTTAATTTATGTCTAGCGAGACTGCCCGGGCAACCGGGAGGAAGGTGGGGACGACGTCAAGTCAGCATGGCCTTTATATCCTGGGCTACACACATGCTACAATGGCGACCACAACGGGTTGCGAAGCGGCAACGCTGAGCTAATCCTCAAAAGTCGTCTCAGTTCGGATTGGGGGCTGAAACTCGCCCCCATGAAGTAGGAATCGCTAGTAATGGCCGGTCAGCTATACGGCCGTGAATACGTTCTCGGGTCTTGTACACACCGCCCGTCAGATGGGAAAAGTTGGGGCTCGCTGAAGTCTGCCGCAAGGCGGACCAAGCGGGAACCAGCGATTAACATTAAGTCGTAACAAGGTAGCCGTAGGGGAATCTGCGGCTGGATCACCTCCTTTCTAAGGAGTATCCAGGATTCCGGCATTCCAACGCCTTTCTCCGGATGACCAAACGGAGGAAAGCAGGCAGGAATTCTAAGGATCTGGCCCTCACGCCGGATCCATGGTTGAGTTTGGTAGTTTGCTTTAAAAACTGCCGTTGGTTCCTTCCTTGCTCTTGTTCTTAAATAGATGAGTCCCCGCTTTGGCGGGGATTTATCTTTTGGAATTGTTTCTCGTGGTAGACTTTTAGTGTTCGGGCGAATAGCTCAGTTGGCTAGAGCACTGTCCTGATAAGACAGGGGTCCCTGGTTCGAATCCAGGTTCGCCCACCACCCCCTTTCCCTTATTGACTTCACAAGCTCTTCACCTTATATTTAACCTAACCAAAACCAACGGAAGGAGAGATTCTGTGAAACTTTGGGTCTTCGATCTCGACGGAACGCTGATTACCTCTGGGATTGACTACGCCCGGGTAGTATTCCTTTGGGGGCTGATGTTCCTCGAAGAGATGGAACACCGTGCCCCAAACTACGACGATTTTCTGCCGAAGTTCCTTGAAGCCCTGCGCGCGGTTGACAAGGAGCGCTTCAAGACAATGCGGGCGCACCGGGAGCGCTGGCCCGGTTCGATGGTCTTGGCCTACAAAGAGATTTGCCGGCAGATGGCACTCGAAATCGATCCAGTGATTGAGCGTAGAACCTTGGAAATCGGGGTGGCCGCTCTGTCCGAGGAGACCTACCGCAATCGCGGGATGATGCCGGGAGTGGAAGAGACGCTGACTCTTCTCCAGTCCCGGGGCGAGCCGATTTATTGCATCACCGCCGGCGACGTGCGGGTGCAGTGGATGAAGTGGCGCGGCTACAATCTGCGGCGTTTCTTCCCTTCAAATCGGGAATTTCGGGTGGTGAAGTGGGAGAAGCTGCCGACCCTGGTGCGGTTGCGCCGGCTTCGTCCCGATCTGCAAGCGGTGATGGTGGGCGATTCCATCGGCTCCGATCTGGTGCCGGCGGCGAAACTCGGCTACAAGCCGGTTTACATCCCTCACCCCTCGGTGTGGGACCATGGAGAGCTGGTCAACAACGCTCCCGAAGGAACGATACGCCTCGAAAAGATCACGGAGCTTACGTCAGTTTGAGCCCTTTGGCCGATTAGCTTTACGCTGATCGGCTTTTTTTGTTGGACCAACTTCTCCGTGCTAATATCATCTCTGATATGAATGACATGGGAAAACTTTTGGAAAAGGCGTCGGCTACGGTCAAAACCCTGCGGCCGGGCGATGTTGTGGAGGGGATTGTCCTTTCCAAAGGGAAGGACGAGATCGTTCTAGACATCGGGGCGAAGGCGGAAGGATTGGTCGTCGGCCGCGAGCTCGAGGATGAGGCCGACACCGCCGCCAAGCTCAAGCCCGGTGACAAGGTTCTGGCAACGGTCGTTCAGTCCGAAGACAATCGGGGATTTATCCTTCTTTCTCTCCAGAAAGCGGAGGTCGAGCGCGATTGGCGCGAGGCCGCAAAATCCTATGAGGAAGAAAAGATTTTGGAGGTTGAGATCCTTGGTCCCAACCGGGGTGGGGTGGTCGCCAGAATGGGTTCTCTGCGGGGCTTTATTCCCTTTTCTCACCTGGCTCTCTCTCACAAAATGCTCGCCAATTCCGGGAAGCTGGCCGGAAAAGTGGTCAAAGCCAAGATCATTGAGCTCAACCGGGATATCGATCGGTTGGTCCTTTCGGAGCGGGAGGCTCTGAGCAAGGGCGAGAAAGCCCTGGAACGAACGGCTTTGGGCAAAATCAAAATTGGAGAGAAGTATGACGGTATTGTTACCTCGGCAACCCCTTTTGCCGTCTTTGTCCAGTTCCGTCCCGCCAAAAATGAGGAATTTATGGAAGGAGCAGTCCACGTTTCCGAACTCTCTTGGGAGAAGGTGGCGGATGCGACTAAGGTGGTCAAGGCCGGCGATGGGCTCAAAGTGGAAGTGGTGGGAGTTTCTCCTGAGGAGGGACGAGTGATGCTCTCCCATCGTCGGACCCTTCCCAACCCCTGGGAAAAGATCGCCGAGAAATACCCCGTCGGTTCCAAGATTAAGGGGAAGGTCACCAAGATTGCCGATTTCGGCGCCTTTGTGGAGCTGGAACCTGGGATTGAAGGTCTGATCCACGTCACCGAAACCACCGGTCCGTTGGCAGAAGGGGACGAGGTGGAGTCCCGCGTGTTGGAGGTTGACCCGAAGAAACAGAAAATCGCCCTTTCCCTCAAAGCCGTCGGCGCCGCCTGGCGATAGCGCTCAAGTTTCTAAGTTCTCGCTCCGCGGACTCGCTTCTAACGACCGTGAACGATTTCTCAAAGCACGGGATCGAAATCGCCCACTAGCTCGAACATCGCGGAGCTGCGCTTTCTCGAAAATTTCGCTTGGTGCAATTTGAACTTTCCTTTATACTTACCTCGAATGGCTAAACCCAAAGTCCTTTTCATCTGTTCCGAATGCGGCGGAGAGCACCTGCGCTGGCAGGGGCAGTGCCAGTTTTGCCGGGAGTGGAACACCCTCAAAGAAGTGACCTCATTCAAGTCCGCAACCTCATCCGCCGGTCCAAGGAAACCGAAGAAACTGTCCGAAATCACCCAGACTACTGTCGCCCGGCTTACAACCGGGATCGGGGAGTTTGACCGGGTCCTGGGAGAGGGAATCGTCCCGGGTTCGGCGGTTCTGCTCTCCGGCCCTCCGGGAATCGGGAAGTCCACCCTGCTCCTGCAGGTCGCCGAAAAAATCGGTAAGAAGAATCCGGTGGTTTATGTCTCCGGCGAGGAGTCCGAGGAGCAGATCGCAGGGCGGGCGGAGCGGTTGGGGATTAAGGCCGACAACCTCTATTTCCTGGCCCAGACCGACCTGGAGCTGATCCTCTCCGAGCTGGCCGAGATGGACAAGTTGGGGTTGGTGGTGGTGGATTCCCTCCAGACCACGACCTCCGAGAACGCGACCGGTTCGGGTGGTTCGCCGTCCCAACTTAAGTACGCCGCCGCCCAGCTGACCAACTTCGCCAAAGCCCGCAACGTTCCGGTGATGATGACCGGGCACGTCACCAAAACATTCCAGATCGGGGGGCCGAAGTTCCTGGAGCACATTGTGGACGTGGTCTTGGCGTTCGAAGGTGACAAATTCTCCTCTCTCCGGGTCCTCCGCTCCCAGAAAAATCGTTTTGGGGCAACCTCCGAGGTGGGAATCTTCGAGATGGGGAAGAAAGGGTTGGCGGAGGTCACCGATCCATCGGCCGCTTTTCTCAAGCACCACCGCTCTTCCCCCGGCTCGGCGCTGATGGTCGCTTTGGAAGGTTCTCGTCCGCTCCTTTTGGAGATCCAAGCGCTTACTTCGCCGACCTCCTACGCCTATCCGAAGCGGACAACCCAAGGAATTGCCTCGAAGCGAGCGCTCCTGATTCTGGCGGTCCTTGATAAGTACGGGCGCCTCAATCTTTCCCGTTCCGACATCTTCATCAAGAGCTCTTTGGGAATGCGGGTTTTTGAGCCGGCGGCGGACCTGGCGATCGCCGTCGCGGTCGCTTCTTCGCGGTTGAAGAAACCGCTTCCCGCCAAACTCTGTTTCTTTGGAGAGGTGGGTTTGAACGGGGAGATCAAAGCCGTCACCGGCGAAGAGGACCGGATCAAGCACGCCAAGAAGCTGGGCCTGGAGCCGGTGACCTCAACTACCTATCCGATCATCACCGACCTGCTTGCCAATCTCTTTCCGCAGATTTAACTCCCAATGATCACACCCACTCCCTCAAATCCTCTCCCGTTCCTGAACACTATGGGCAAGAGCTTCGCTTGCATAGTGATAAACTATAAGGTATACTCTAGGTTGTGGTTCTTTAAAACTATAAGACTTGACAAGCCCATCTCAGCTTGCTAAATTAGCAATTAGAGCGAGCTTTGGGCAGGGGCTCGCTCTCTATTTGTGCCTGTTTCTCAGGTGCAAAAAGTTAGCGAACGGAGTTCGCGTCCTATTTGTGGGGAGAAATCAGTCTCCAACTTCGGTTGGGTGCTGATGACTCTCGTTTTTAAAAACCAAATCTAAGAGACCTAAAGGAGGTCCCCATGGCCAAAAAGGCCGACCCGTCTGGCGTTCCTACAAAGGAAGTTCGCCAAGCAATTGCTGGTTCTTCGTTTCTTGTCATCTTGAAAGTCAAGTACGAGGATTGGCAGAAGGGGCAGGCCAACCGGCGTCGTCAGGCGAAAGCCACGAAGATCCGGACGGCCAAGCTTTTGGGCATTTCGCCCAAGCCTGTCGATCCCAAGAAAGATCGGCTGGCGGAGTTTCTTTGGGTGGCCTTCATCGTGTTGGCGGTTCTCGGTTTGATCTTGACGGCGGTGTGGTACTTTACCAGGCCGCCGGTTGTGGTGGTTCCCCGTTCAGCGGAGGTTCCACTGCAGCCGACCGTCATGACGACCCCGGTTCCGTCCATCGGAGATTCGCTCTCGACGCAAGTCACAGTAGCGGATTTCTACCAGCTGCGAGTGGAAACTCAGCAGTTGGTCAATCCGGATCGCGGGATGTGGGCGCCGATCGCGGGGATCGGGATCTATCTCTCGCCGTTTACCAACGGTGACGGGGGTCCTGACTTCTCGCGCGAAGGAACGTTGCAACAAGCAACGGTCCTGGGGATCACGACCGACGAGGTGTTGGTGGCGCAATCCACCTTCACCGCACCGACGGGTCTCTACTGGGTCGCAGTGGACGAGACCACGCTGCCTCCGGGCTGTGCGGTCTGGGTTCCCGAGTTCGAAGAGGACGAGGGAATTTCGGTTAGCCGGTGGAAGATCGTGGATTTGACGGCGCAGGGTGACTACAACACCATGGTCGTCAAGTTCCAGATCATCTGCGGGGTGGTTGTTTCGGTTTCGCCGACTCCGGTCGCGCCAACGCGCACGCCGGTCCCGACGACCCCGCCGCCGCCCACGCTACCCCCTCCGCCGACGGAAACCCCGCCTCCGACCGAGCCGCCGCCGCCGACACCGACGGACAGCTGCGGGCCGGATTGTGTCGAACCATCAACACCGGTTCCCACTCCGACGGAATACCCGCCCGACGTGCCTACCCCGACGCCGGTGCGGTAAGACCTTTCGCTTCGCTCGAGGATCTTGTCCCGCCGAAGCGTGATAGAGGTCGAGAGAGTGACCCAGCACCCTGAGCCAAAAACTCAAGGTGCTGGGCTTTTCCAAGAACTTCAGAAAGAAACTGGAGCGTTTGGAAGAGCATAACCCTATAGTTGACATAATAGGATTTGGGTGATATGCTTAACAAAGTGCTGTCCTAAGCGTGAACGCTAGGTTGCAATTCGTAAACGAATATATGAAAAGCTGGAAAGTTTTGTTCGCAACAATTTTGACCGTCCTGGGGCTAACCTTAGCTCCGCTTTTTAGTGCTTCGGCGGTGACCTACCAGATTGACGCCAAACAGTTGGTGAGCAAATCAACCGCTTCCCGCGGTGACGTCCTGACCTACACCATCTCCATTACCAACGTCGGCGACGCCGTCATCAATCCGGTCTTTATCTCCGAAACGCTTTCGCCCTACGTGGATTATGTTCCAGGTTCGACCTCTTGGGCGGATGTGCTTGGCGGAGGTGCTCCTGTGACCGATGCTTGGTTGACCGACGGTTTGAATCTTGGGGTGCTTAATCCGACCGAATGGGTCAAAGTGACCTTTAAGGCAAAAGTTAAAAGCAACACTCCCAACGGTGCAAAGGTGGAGTCAGTGGCCCAGATCAAGAAAACCTGGAAAGTGGACGAGGAAGGTAATCCCGTCAACGAGTGGTTCCAGTGCGCCGCTCTGACAACCGTGAAGGTTGGCGAGGTCCTGGGCGAGGTTCTTCCCGAGACCGGAGCTGACGCCACGGGGGTGCTGGCGGGCTCTCTCTATCTAGGATACCTGGGCTTTCTGGTTCGTCGAATCAAGTTGACTAAGTACCTTTAAGGACCATTTCCGTTCCTCTAAACTAGCCAACTATTCGCCCAATTTGCTATGATGCAATCGGGTAGGCGACTAGGGGCAGTGGTCGTCTACCCACTGATCTCGCTTTCCCAAGTTCGATTACAAATTTTTAATTTCAATGGAAGAACAAATCCCATCCTCATCTGAGAACTCTCGTTCTCGTCCCTATCGGGAGAACGGTTACCAGCGACGCAACGGCGGCGATGAAGCACCCTATCGGGGCGAAACCATCCCGGTCGGGGGGGTCCTTGAGATTTTGCCGGATTACGGTGTCCTGCGTTCCGAGGTCGAGCAGGAGGGTGACCTCCCCTCCGATGTTTATGTTTCCCTTTCCCAGATCCGTCGGTTGGACTTACGGATGGGGGATACGGTCGAAGGAATCGCCCGCCCTCCCAAAGAGGGGGAGCGCTATCTTTCTTTGCTCAAAGTTGTCAAGGTGGCCGAAATGTCGCCCGAAGAGGCGCAGAAGCGGCCCCGGTTCGAACGCCTGACCCCGATCTTCCCCAACGAATGGATGAAGCTGGAAACCGAAGAAACTCCGCTTTCCACCCGTTTGATTGATCTCTTCGCCCCGATCGGCAAGGGCCAGCGGGGAGCGATCGTTTCCCCGCCCAAGGCCGGGAAAACTTGGCTGCTTAAAGACATCGCCACCGGCATCACCACTAACCACCCTAAAGTTAGGATTATGGTTGCTCTGATCGGAGAACGTCCGGAGG
>Ga0209519_10000586_pt1 | contig 15386 bp, 20 predicted proteins | sample Rifsed13ft1_FD_184005 | JGI IMG/M metagenome (GOLD analysis project Ga0209519, IMG submission 184005) | Soil microbial communities from Rifle, Colorado, USA - sediment 13ft 1 (version 2) | ecosystem: Environmental > Terrestrial > Deep subsurface > Rock core/Sediment | place: Rifle, Colorado...
GATGTCCTCTACTTTGGGGATAAAATAAACAAAAAAGTCGCTGATGATCCGTCTCTCAAGCGCTATGACTTTAACATGGACGGCACCATAAACATTATCGATGTTCTCTACATGGGCCCGTATATGTCTAAACGCTGCAGCTAAAAACGGTTCCTGTTACCCGGCCAATTTTGGGGTCAAAATGAGCAAATTTAATTTTAGAAAAATCAAAAATCTGGTTAAAAAATTAAGCATTAGAATTTCCAGGGAAAAATTTCTCATCCCTCTTACTCTATTGACCATTTTTCTTCTTTTAGTAACAATTAGCCTCTCCACTAGTCAAAAACCGAAAACGTTAACCAACGAAGATAAAATCATAGAGAGAGTTCAGCAGTTTGAAGAAGTTACCCAATTTAAAGACCTCCCTGCCCAAACCAGACTACTTGGCCAAAAGGAAATTGAGGAAAGAGCAAAAAATTTCCCCCTGATTTATAAAGATCTCTCTGGCGAGATTTATGAAGTTAGGTTCTCATCGCAAGAGGGCGGTATCCTATTGCTTTACGATGCTGCAAGTGATAAGATTTTGCGGACTTTCAATTTACTGCAGTGGGATCAGTAAAAAGTCACTTAAGTGAAAAGGGCAGCTTTTCAAATCTTATTGCCCGTTATCGCAATCTTACTTTTTCTCCTTGTTACCAAGCTGGCTTTTGCCCAAGCAGTTCCGACGATTATTTCTCATCAAGGTAGGTTACTCAATGCCTCTAATCAACCAGTTACGACGCAAGTTATAGTCGTTTTCGCTATTTATAACGCTGCAACTGGCGGGACTCAAGTCTGGACTGAAACTCAATCAGTTACGCCGGACAATCTCGGCTTTTACGAAACATTTCTTGGGGGAGTGACCGCGTTACCATCAACCTTACCCAATCCCTCGTACTTACAAATCCAAGTCCAGTCCGAAACCCTCTCACCCCGTCTGCAATTCGGCTCCGTCCCGTTTGCACAAAAAGCTGGAGATCTTGATTGTATCGATTGTAAGGTAGGTATTGGGACTTTAAATCCTACGACTCCGTTGCACGTTTTTGGTCAAAGTACGTTCGATGGAAGACTAATATCTACCGGAAACTTTGAAGTCCAGTTCAATGGAACTTCTCCAGCATTTTTTAAGGTTTTCAATGACTGTTGTGAGAAATTTTCAATAAAGCAGGATGGAGAAATACGATTTGGCCCATTTGGTAACATTCTTATCCAGCCTGCTAATACTGAAATTGGTATTGGTACCCTAGATCCGAACGAAAGACTACATATTGTTGGTGGGAATGTAGCTATTACTAGTCAAGGAAACGGGTTAATTTTAAAAGCGGCAGATGGTCCAAATTGTTATCTTTTGACAGTCAACAACACTGGTATTGTTAACACAAATTTGGTAACTTGCCCTTGAAATAATATTTCAAAGCCAACAAAAAATGAAACTAAATTTTCTCACCTTTTCATCCTTTTTAGTAATTATTTTACCCCTTGTTATTTTAATTATGGCGAGGTCTGTCAATGCCCAATCCGTTCCCACGATCATTTCTCATCAAGGCCGGCTTTTGAATTCTTCCAACCAGCCGGTTACTACCGCAGTCAATGTGCAGTTTGCCATCTTTGATGCGGCGAGTGGCGGCAATCAAGTCTGGACCGAAACGCAATCTATTACCCCGGATAATTTGGGATTTTACGATACTTTCCTAGGTGGTGTGACGGCGCTTCCAGCAACTTTACCAAACCCTTCTTACCTTCAAATTACAGTCCAATCCGAAACCCTCTCACCCCGTCTGCAATTCGGCTCCGTCCCCTTTGCCCAAAAAGCCGGCAATGCCGATCTTTTGGATAATCTTGATTCCTCTGTCTTTAGCCAACTCGGATCTTCTATCGAAAGTTCGGAGATTGCCGATTTAACTATCGGCAACCTTGATATTTCGGAAACCGCCGCCATCGCCGGATCAAAAATCTCACCTGACTTCGGTAGTCAGAATATCTTTACGTCCGGCAATATCGGAATTGGGACTGCTTCTGCCACAAGTAGACTGAATATCCAGGGGAGTTTTTCCGGATATCCGCTTTATATTAAGCGCACTGATACAGGCGATTATACCCACTCTCTAATTAGAGTTGAATGCAGTGCAACCTCCAACCGCTGCCAACCGGGAATCCAGTTTCAGCGCCCAAGCGGAAGATTATGGGAGATTGCAGAAGGATCAGGCGATATTGTTGCCGATGTTTTAGGCTTTTATAATAATCTTTCCGGAACCGTAATGGTGATTACGCCATCCGGTAATATCGGCATCGGAACGACCACCCCCGCGCAGAAACTTGACGTTGCCGGAACCATCCAGTTAACGGGTTTTAAACTGCCGACGGGTGCTGCCAATGGTTATGTCTTAACCTCCGACGCTTCCGGGGTCGGCACCTGGCAGACGGCGCCGGGTGGAGGCGGTGGTGGAGGCTGGACTGATGATGGCGCAGCAGTCAGATTGACAACCGACACTGATAGTGTTGGCATTGGAACATCAACACCTAGTACGAAACTGGATGTGGCAGGTACCATCAGGACTAATAATCAACTGATATCAACTGTTAGTACTGGTACGGCTCCACTCTCAGTTTCGTCTTCCACAAAAGTCACGAACCTAAATGCTGATCTTCTGGACGGGCTGGACTCTGCGGCATTTAGCCAGCTTGGATCTTCAATCGAAAGTTCGGAGATTGCCGACGGAACCATTGCCAACATCGATATTTCCGCAACTGCGGGAATTGCCGGCACAAAAATATCCCCAGATTTCGGCAATCAAATGATTACGACAACCCGCTGTATCGGTATTGGCGGAGCATGTTCAGAAAACGATTTATATATCACGGGAGATTTTAATAGTCATACTCCATTCGCTATTAGGGGAGCATTTGGTGGAAGTGTTCCTCTTGCCCAATTTATATGTGGTACTTCCGGCCAACCAGCATGCGGTTCTGTTATTGAATTTATATCTACGAATGGGACGAGCTCGTTTTCCTCGCGTATAATCCAGAATTATTTAGGTAATTTTTACATTGACAACCAGAGCATTAGTGGAACCGAGATGACAATAGCGGGTTCCGGCAATATCGGTATTGGAACGATTGATCCTCAAAGTAGACTGCAAGTTTCCGGGAATTATATTCAATTTCCAACAATTTCCGGGACTACCCCTCCGGCTGCCGATTGCGACAATTTTGCCGAAGCCGGCCGAGTGGTAGTTCGCACAGACGGTACAACCAACCTCTATGTTTGCACTTGGACTAGCGGGACTGGTGTCTGGGTTGGGAAATAATGAATGAAAAAGATTTTTGGGATATTGGCAATTTTTATAGTCGCTATTTTAGCTTTGGTCGGTGTTGCTTATGCTGGCAGGGTGACGAGTACCAATTATAAAATAACCACCGGCGATGCGGCTTCTAAAGGCTACGCGACAAGTACCAACTATAAACTTTATTCTGCAACCGGCCAGCCCGGGCCGATTGGCACAGCAACCAAGAGCAATTACAAACTTCAAGCAGGATCAGTTCGCAGTTTCTTTAGTGCCGGCCCGGATACTGACAATGACACCATACCGGACGGCCTTGACAATTGCCCCCAAGACACCAATCCAGATCAACTAAACACGGACGGAGATGGTTTTGGCAATGTCTGTGACAGCGATGACGATAATGATTCTATGCCCGATACTTATGAACAGGCCAATGCTTGTCTTAATCCCCTAGTAGCCAATGCTACGGCTAATCCGGACGGCGATGAACTAATAAACTATGCCGAGATGGTTGTTGGTACCAATCCTTGCACCGCTAATCCGGAACTGGCCCTGGATAGTGATAGTGACGGCTTCAAAGACGGTAAAGAACGCTACATGGGTACTGATCAAGCCGACGCCTGCTCAGACAATTCCACAGATCCTGCCTGGCCGCCTGATATTAACAATAACAAGCTGGTTAATATTATCGATGTCCTCTTTTTCGGCGGCCATATGGGCGCCAAAATCGGTGAGTCAAACTACGACAAACGCTATGATTTTGATGCTAATGGGACGATTAACATAATCGATGTCCTTTTCTTCGGCCCGTATATGACTAAAACCTGCACTTAAAAAACGAATAACCCCACATTTACTCCCGAAGTGAACTAGCTTGACACGTTGGGATTCTCAACAGGGTGATCAACAAAACTTGTCTAAATTTTCAATTCTAAAATTTTAATCTTCTTACTCCTGCTCCACCCTTTTATTTGCCTTTCGCACCTCAACGCCTGCTCTTTGCTACTATGTGGCTCTTGAAAAATCATTTTTATTGGTTTGTGCGACCTGGTATAACGGCCACCTTTACCATTCTTATGATCTAAAAATCTCTTTTGAGAATTATTTGAAACACCTGTATAAAAACTTTTGTCTGAACAAAGAAGTATGTAAACGAACCACATGGATTTTCCTGCAGCACATTCGAAAAACTCAGCGCAGTCAAGTTCAGGATAAAGCCCTTCGGTCCTTCGATATACTCAGGGCTCAGGGCACTTCGCCTCTTTTTATTGTACAAAAAACTCGCTCTTGTGATTGTGCTTGCACTGAGCGAGTCCTGAAATTTATTGAAGGACGAGTCGAAGTGTAGCCTTCAAATTTCTTATTTCGAACCAAATTATATACGAGTTTGTGGCTGTACTCAAGGGCTGGAAGGTAATTTTTGATTCAAATCCGCACAGTTACTTATATACCTTGTCTGCTCCGCTATGAGTACCTATGTCCAAAACTATAAGAACGAGTCTTTGCTCTCCATCATAATCCCAGATAATACGCAGGTCTCCTGTTACCCACGAACTCCATCTAATACCATAGTTCCTGGTATTTACTTTATGAGATTGTAGTGATGGGTGAGCAGGATTAAGAGCGAGTTTTTGAAGGGTGACTTTTATGCGTTTATTTAATGTTTCGTCACTTCCCGCTATCTTTTCTCGCGTAGCTGCAAACGTTGCAGTAATTTTAAGGGTAAACATTGGAGAGTTTACTTGATGCCAAGAGCCTTACTAAGTGCCTTTTCATTGGAAGGGTCAACCTCAGTGTAGCGCCCTTCTTCCAAATCTTTAAGGCTTTGCCCAATCCTTTTGTCGGTTGCTTCGCTAACCATAGGTAGTTGCTCAACTTCTTTTTTGACGTCAATAATTGCCAAGTGTCTCATGTATTCACCAAACGAAAGCCCCAAATGCCTTGCTTTAGCAAGCACAACTTGATACAGCTGCGGTGGGAAGGTTATTAGTTTTTGTATTCGTGCGGCATTTCCCATATTTTATATGCTATTGCATATTAACTACACCAATTCTACTATACTTTTGCAAAATTCTCAAGGACCGGAAGATTATTTTTGACTCAAATCCAATGGCGCTAAACCATATTCGTAACTAATACTTGCTGGCACTGTTGATTATTATGGAGACCTTTTAGACAAACAACACTTATTCAACAATTCCATAGTTTTTAAAACCTTATTTGAGTTTTTCGCTTTAGACCTTAAGAGTGTTATGTTTGGTAGTAGGATTAATAATGGGAAAGAAAATAGAATCAATAAGTCTTAAAACTGTAAGCCTGGTTTTATTGGTACTATTTGCTATTCCAGGGCTTGTCATGATAAATGCGGCCTTGATTAGCGGTGTTGTCGGATCACCAATTATTGATTTGTTAATGCGATTCCTTTTCATTATTATTGGAATAAGTTTAATTATTTCAACCATAGGCTTATTTAAATCTAAAAAATGGGCCCGTTTTTTTACTATAGTTATTGCTAAAATACTGTTTATACCTGTGGTTATTTTAGCAATCATAAGTTTAATTCTAGGAATCAAAAGGTTAATAGTTAGCCCGTCAGGCTCTTTCTTTGCCTCACCAGTCTTGTTTTTTGCCTCACTAATCTTGAGCTTTTTCTATTTGATTGCTGCTCTTTTTCTGATTTTTCTTATCTACTATCTAAATAGCCCCAAAATAATAGAGAAATTTAAATAAAATTTTGTGACTCAACCGTATGAGGTTAAGTTTTTTGGAATTGTTGGTTTAGGTAGTCACAGCCACTCCCGAAGTGAACTGGGTTGTAAATTTATTTTTTAAAGTAATCCTTTAGCATTGTCATCAATGTTGTCCTGCCCTTATTAGACTTTAAATACATTTCTCGCCTTTTAGCATCGCTTTTTATTAAATACGCTTCGTAGAAAATGAGCTTTAATGGCCTATATGCTTTAGTTGATTTAACTTCACCTGCATTATGTTCTTGAAATCTTTTCTTGAGGTTTTCTGAGTAACCAATGTAGATAAAGTTTTTTTGAGGATTATGAAGAACGTAGACGTAATAGAACTTCATATAAACATAAACAAATAGTCAGGTACCGTCTGGTACCTGACTGCGTTACAATTCTTTTATACTACTTCTTGCGAAGCCAAGTACTGTATAGTACTCGGCGAAGCAAGGTGCAGAATTGTACCTTGTAGCGGGGGCGGGAGTCGAACCCACTTCTGGAGATTATGAGCCTCCCGAGATACCGTTTCTCTACCCCGCGTCGATTCGGAAATTCTATCAAAAAATGCCTATCTGGTCAACTTTTAAAGAAGAGATCCTTCCACTTTTTCCAATTGGGAACTTCTCTTGACTGTCCACTGTCGACTGTTGACTGTGAACTGTCATCCTCGGGAATTACCACAATTGCTTCGCCCTCCTTAACCAACCCTAACTTGTCGCGAATTTCTTTTTCGGCAAACTCACCAGATTCCTTATACTTAAGTTCAATTTTAAAGGCTTCATTTTCTTTGCGCAGCACTTCAAGTCTGTCTTCGGCCTCCTGTACTTTCTGCGATGTTTGCGAGAATGAATGGATCCGTTTGGCACTGTTTACAGCCAAAATCACGCCTACAAGCATAGCCATAAAAAGAATTAAGTTTCGAGTCATATAAATAGGCTCATAAGGTTATGATATCGTATATCTCATTATAAACCTTCAAGGGCCGAATTGAACCTAAATTATCTCTTGACAAAGCCCATAACAGCCATTCACCTCAAGCTTTCGCTTGAGGGGGCTTCCTGTTATATATCAGCCCTGCTCGCTCTGCGAGCTTCCTGATATATGTCGCTCTGCGTATGCAGAGGAAGACATATCAGAGGAGCGCCATTGGCAGGGCGAAGCCTGCCAAGGCGACCTGCTGATATAGGATATAAACCCTTGACAATACCTATAGGCTACGTTATACTAACTCTTAGCCTGCTTGCCCCGAAAAATCACCTGCACCGAAAATGTAAATGAAGAAATTGAGAGAAGCGCATAAGGATTTTATTGAGCATCTAAGGAGCAAAAAAAGGACGACTTCAACCGTACTTGCCTACGGCAAGGATATCGAACAGCTCATTGAATTTTTAGAGGAGCTCAAAAAGGCCCACGTCACCGAAGTCAAAGCCGAGGACATCCGAAGCTTTTTGGCCAAACTGCAGAATAAAGGCTATACCCCAAAATCACTTTCCAGAAAACTGAATTCCACAAAAACATTCTTCCGTTTTCTCAAAGTTCAGGAGCTTATAACCGACGACCCGGCAAGCTTGGTTGACCACCCTAAATTCGAGACTAAACCGCCAAGGATACTTTCTCCAATCGAATACAGGGCGCTAAGGGATGCGGCAAGGGACGATGCCAGAATCGCAGCAATTATAGAAATTCTTTTGCAGACCGGAATCAGGATTGGCGAGCTTGCAAACATTAGAACCGATGACGTATTTGTTCCGCAAAACGGCAAGGAAGGCAATCTCTTTATTAGACCCCAGGAAAACAGGACGGAAAGAACCGTTCCGATGAATAAAGCCGCAGAAACCGCTTTAAAAAGATACCTGGAGCTACGGCCCAAAACCCCCAACAAAGCCCTTTTTGTGACCAAAACAGGCAGGCCCCTGCTTGTTCGCAATATCAGGACGGCAATCGACAGATATTACAAAAAAGCAGGCATCGCCGCAGCTAAGGTCAATGATCTTCGACACACTTGGGTTGCACACCACCTTTCGTCCGGAGCATCATTGGTCTTAATCTCCAAAGTCGCCGGCCACAAAAGGCTTTCGACAACCGAACGCTACCTCTCCTTAATCCAGCAGCCCCCGGGTGAGGAAAAAGTGAAATTAGAGGAACTCTAATTGACACCAACCCCCTCTTCTGCTTAACTGGATTTTGATGTTTGGAAGTGAAGAAAATCAAGGACAAGTCCAAGAAATAAGCCCAACCCCAAGAGTGGAACGCCAGATTGACCCTGCCATAATGCAGGGCTTAGGAATCACTCATCAAGATATCGAAAGTTACTGGGAAAGAAAAGACTCTGTATTAAACGAAGCCCTTCAGAACGGCTCACGAGCTTATAATCTACTCAGGGGATCAGATGCTTCTGTCACTGCTCTCAAACTAAACGAACAAAACCTTATCCAGTTAGGCGCGGTCGCCCACAACCCAGAGGATTATGTCCAAAACATTGCTGATTTATTACAAAGTGAAGAACATCAACCCAAAAGTGAGCAGATCAAGGCCCATCTTCAAGGTTTTGGTCTCGAAGCATCTAAAGATAAAAACTATCGATTAATTGTTAAGGCTCTCAATTTATCAGTGAATGGCAAGCTGGTTCAAGATACCAAACTTTTAGGCATGCTCACAGAAAAATTCAATACCGTTTTTGGGGAAGATGCTAAAAATGAATTAGTTGCACTTGGTTATGCTATCGATGACGTAAAAGAAATTCACCCCAATCCAATATCTACACCAACTCCTTCTCCAACTCATCAAGAAGCAAGCGAACAAAATCTACGACCTGCCACTCCTCAACCGCCCGGGAGTCCCTTCGGCTCTCAAAATTAACCCTTCGTTTTTCTCCAAAAACTGGAAATTACGTCAGCAAGAAGCAGAATAATCATCGGCGCAATTAACGCGCGCCAGAACCAGGAAACGTAAAAAATCGCAACAATACCGGCAATCGCAGCAATCACAAAAACAATTTTTAAAAGTATCTGCATTTTCCTATTTGACCTTAAAAATAGCTTTTGTTAGTATATCAGCAATCTGAAAGAGCTTTCGACTTTCCGGCCGAGCGGCCGGAGGTTAAAGAAGGTTCTTTTTTTAGAAAACAAACCATGTCAAAAGAACACAAAGCCAATGCTCTAAGAATAAAATGTATCGATTGGCGATTTGCAGAAGTAATTGCAAACGATGCTCAAGTGCGCGGGCTCAACGGTAACTCTGACGAAATCTCCTGGCCGGGAGCATCTAAAGATTTTGATAATGTGAGCCGGGCGGCTGATATTTCCTTAAAGTTGCACGACCCCGACCAAGTCTACATTTACGAACACGAAGACTGCGGCGCATACGGCAAAGATAACTCTGAAGATTCGCACCGCAAAAATGCATATAAATTAAAGGCGTATCTTGAGGAGAAAAAAACAGGAATTCAAGTAAGCACTTTTATGGCCACATTCAGCGGCATAAAAGAGTTATGATACTAACAAGATGGACGCACACGTCGCGCTTTCTGCCGAAAAATTGTTTTCGATCGGACCTTTTCCTGTCACCAACAGTATCCTCACCACCTGGATCGTTACCTTATTATTAATAGCCTTTGCGTATCTGGCGACCAGAAAAATCCAGGCGGTTCCGGGGTTTTTGCAAAATGTTGCGGAAGGAATGGTGGAGGCTTTTCAGGATCTTGTCTCTTCCGTCGCCGGTGAAAAAACCAAAGTTTTTCTGCCGATTGTAACAACCTTCTTTTTCTTCATAATAGTCGGTAATTATTTTGGGCTTTTGCCAGGAGTCGGATCTGTCGGATTTTACCAGCAACCAGCAACCAGCAACCAGCAACCCATCTTTGTCCCCTTTTTCAGATCTATTAATTCCGACTTAAACACCACCCTTGCGCTTGCCCTTGTTTCGGTTTTTGCAACGCATTATCTTTCCATAAAATATCTGGGCCTCGGCGGCTATTTAGGCAAATTCTTTAGTCTTAACCCAATTTTTTTATTTGTCGGGCTTTTGGAAATCATCTCCGAAATAACCAAATTGTTTTCGCTTTCGTTCAGGCTTTTTGGTAATGTCTTTGCCGGCGAAGTTCTTCTTACAACCGCTTCTACTAAACTTTTTGCCTATATTGTTCCTATCCCCTTTTACTTTTTGGAACTTTTAGTCGGCTTTGTTCAGGCCCTGATTTTTGCTATGCTAACTTTGGTTTTTATGGTAATCTTGACACAGAAAAATGCGCACTGAGGAGGTGATTTTCTCTTGGAAATAGTTTTGGCAAAGGGCGCCGCAATTGCAATCGGCGGAATCGGGCCTGCTTTGGCCATTGGACTCATCGGTTTCAAAGCCATGGAGGCAATCGGCAGGAATCCGGAAGCGCAGGGAAAGGTTTTGCCGGCGATGTTAATCGGCATGGCCTTTGCAGAAGCAATTGCAATTTATGCGCTTATTCTAGCCTTCACAGGCTAATACGCTAAACGCCAAACGACTAAGGTCTAACGCAGGAAAAATCAAAAAACGTTAGTCGTTAAGCGTTAGTCGTTTAGCATTTTTTACCATGGAATTTTTGAAAGATTTTGGAATACAGCCAACGCTACTTATTGCGCAAATTGTCAACTTTCTGATAATTCTTTTTCTTTTGAAAAAGTTTTTTTATAAACCGATCATAAAATTGCTCGATGACAGAAAGAAAAAGATTGAGGAAAGCCTTAAAAATGCCGAGGAGATTGAAAAACGCCTAAAACAAACGGAGGAGAAATCAGTGCAGATTATCGAGGAAGCCCGAAGGAATTCCCAGAATCTGATCACCGAATCCAAAAAAGAGGCTGACCGGATTTTGGCGCAAGCCGCAATTGAAGCCAGAAAAAGCGCCGAGCAGACAATTTCAGATGCCCAAACTCAGCTTAATTTACAAAAACAAGAAATGAAAAAAGAGTTAGAAAAAGAGACTCTTATTTTAGTTGTTGAAGTTGTCAAAAAAGTCCTGGGCAGAACCGTCAATCCCAAAGAAAAACAGGCTCTGACCTCAAAAGCGGCGTCAGAGATCGGAAGACAAATCCCATGAAAGGAAAAAAAATCAAAGATTTGGCAAAGGTGATGTTTAAAAAAAGCCTCACAGAAGGCGTTGTTAACCCGGCCAGTGTTTCTGCAGTTTTGAAGGAAACAATATCGCAAAAACCGCAGAATCTTAAAAATATTCTTAAATTCTACAAACATTTAATTGAGTCAAAAATTGCCCGGGAAGAATTGATTGTCGAAACCGCCCAAAAAACAAAAGAAATCGAAAAAATGGAAAAAGAATTGCTTTCAAAAACCGGGGCAAGACGCATAAAGTATAAAATCAATCCCAAACTTATTTTCGGCCTGAGAATAACCCATGGGGACTTTGTTTATGACGCGACATTGGATTCAAAACTTAAACAATTATCGTGAGTATTATTGAGGACATACAAAAACAAATAGACCAATCCAGGTTCTCTCCGACTGCCAAAAACGCCGGCAAAATCGCAGAAATCGGAGACGGTGTGGCACGCGTTTGGGGACTTTCTGACGTTTCGGCATCAGAAATTATTTCCTTCCCGCATAACATCAAAGGCCTTGCCCTGAACTTGGAAGAGGATTCTGTCGGCGTCATTGTCTTTGGAGACTGGACCAAACTAAAAGAAGGCGATACTGCAGAAACTACCGGTAAAATTCTTGAAATTCCAGCAGGCGAAGCTTTGGTAGGCAGAGTGATCGATGCTCTGGGCAGACCAATCGACGGCAAAGGCACCATAAATACCAAAACCACCTACCCGACGGAAAAAATTGCCCCAGGTGTAGTCTTTCGGGAATCGGTCAATACTCCCCTGCAGACGGGTCTAAAAGCAATTGATTCAATGATTCCGATAGGCCGCGGCCAGAGAGAATTGATAATCGGCGATCGGGGTTTGGGCAAAACGGCAATCTGCACAGATACCATCATCAACCAAAAAGGCCAGAATGTAATTTGTATTTATGTGGCCATCGGCCAGAAAACCTCCAAAATCGCCAAAGTTGTGGACACTTTAAGTAAACACAGGGCGATGGACCATACCATTGTGGTTGCCGCCTCAGCTGCTGATTCGGCAACTATGCAGTATGTTGCACCCTATGCCGGTTGCGCGATCGGTGAATACTTTATGGATCAGGGCAAAGATGCACTGGTTATTTACGATGATCTTTCCAAACATGCCTGGGCCTACAGGCAAATTTCCCTGCTTTTGGGAAGGCCATCCGGACGGGAAGCATATCCCGGAGATATTTTTTACCTTCATTCAAGGCTTCTGGAACGCGCGGCCAAGATGGCCAAAGAATACGGCGGCGGTTCCTTAACGGCCCTTCCGATTATTGAAACTCAGGCGGGCGACCTTTCCGCCTACATCCCTACAAATGTAATTTCAATAACAGATGGCCAGATATATCTGGAAACGGATCTTTTTAATGCCGGCATTCGGCCTGCCGTCAATCCGGGTCTTTCCGTCTCGCGTGTTGGAGGAGCGGCCCAGACTAAAATGATGAAGGGAGTTGCAGGTTCCTTGAGGCTTGACCTTGCCCAGTACCGGGAACTGGCAACATTTGCCCAGTTTGGTTCTGATTTGGATGAAGCCACCCAAAAACGGCTGGAACGGGGCAAAAGAATAGTCGAAATTTTAAAACAGCCACAGTACAAGCCGATGGATGTAACATCGCAAGTTGTCATCCTCTGGGCTGTCAACAACGGCTATCTGGACAGTGTTCCTCTTGCGGAAATCTCGGCATTCGAAGAAAAAATTCTCGCGCTTTTTACAACCAATAAAAAACTCAAGGACCACCTGGATAAAAACAAAGAAATCGATGACTTTGCCGAAAAGGAGTTGGAGAAAATGCTTAAAAGTTTGACCGCGAGGGGTGACACGACTGGAAGGGCTCTCGACAGCGCGCAGTCTCAAGTCGATAACTCTAAGTCAGCACGGGTTAAGAAAAAGACGAGCACTGGCGGGAAGGAAAGTCGGGGCAGGATCCCGGGCGGTAAGCGTATAAAGAAACACGCCAAAAAATAACACATGGCTCAAATTCGCGAGATTAGAAAAAGGATCGGTTCAATCAAAAATACCCAGAAAGTAACCCATGCCATGGAACTGGTGGCAGCCGCCAAAATGAGAAAAGCCCAAATGCGGGCACTTGCCTCCAGACCCTACTCCACCAACCTTAACGAAATTCTGCATCAGGTACGCCTAAATACAAGGTTTAAAGATAAGCTTTTTTTGGAAAATGATGCGCAAAGTGAAATGATTATCTTGGTCACTTCAGACAGAGGCTTGGCAGGCGGCCTAAATATTAATTTATTTAGGGAAATTCTGGCACTTGACCCCAAAAACCCGGTCTTTGTAACGGTCGGCAAAAAGGCTCTCACATTTGCCGCAAAAGTCAAAGGCGAAATTATGGCCAGTTTTGAGTCGGAAGAAATGTCCCAAATTGCGCTTTCCGGCCTTATAACAAAGCTTGCAATCGACAACTTTCTGGATGGCCGCGTTTCCAAAGTCACACTTCTCTACCCCCATTTCGAATCCGCAATTAAACAGCCGCCAACTTGGGTCCAAATTCTGCCGATAGATCCTGACAAACTACTCGCTGATGAAACACTAAAGGAAGATGCCGCCTTTGGCAATACTGCTCTTTTTGAACCGTCACCTGTTGTGATTCTCAAAAAAATCATACCGCACTATGTCTCAACCCAAATCTATCAGGTACTTGTCGAGGCTCAGGCCTCCGAGCATTCGGCCAGAATGATTGCCATGAAAAACGCCACCGATGCGGCCGGAGACTTAATTGATGATTTAACATTAACTTTTAATCAGGCAAGACAAGAGGCTATAACCAAAGAGCTTTTGGACATAACAACTGCCCAAAGAGCGTTTAAGTAAAAAGAATTTATAATTTTAAATTCGAAATTTGAAATGAATTTTAAATGTTTAAAAATTAAATTTTAAAAATTGATTAAAAATTGTAAATTGAAAATTTAAAATTAACTAACAATGCCAACTAAAACAAAACCAAAATCGAGTATAAAACAAGCTGATAAATCAAGTAAATCAACTGGACACATCGTCCAGATAATTGGTCCTGTTATCGATGTCGAATTTGAAAAAGGCCACTTGCCGGATATCTACAACGCCTTGGAGGTACAAAACGGCAAAGATAAATTAGTCTGCGAAGTCGAACAGCATCTTGGAGAAAACATGGTAAGAACCTTGGCTTTAGGTTCAACAGACGGTTTAAAGAGAGGGCTCGCGGTAACAGACACCCGCGCCCCGATTCAGGTTCCGGTTGGCAAAGAAACATTGGGCAGAATTTTCAATGTTTTTGGCGCGCCAATTGACAATAAAGGCGCTGTCAAAACCCAAAAATTCTACCCGATCCATCGCGAATCCCCTTCTCTTGTTGAGCAGGAAACAAAACCGGAAATTTTAGAAACCGGAATCAAAGTCATTGATTTGGTGGCCCCTTTCATAAAAGGCGGTAAAATCGGGGTTTTCGGCGGGGCGGGTGTTGGCAAAACCGTCATTATTCAGGAACTAATAAATAACATCGCCAAAGAACACGGCGGATATTCCGTTTTTGCCGGTGTCGGTGAAAGAACCCGTGAAGGAAATGACCTTTACCGCGAAATGAAAGAGGCCGGCGTTTTGGACAAACTCGCCATGGTTTTTGGCCAGATGAACGAGCCGCCCGGCGCGAGGTTCAGGGTTGCTTTGGCAGCACTTTCCATAGCCGAATATTTCCGCGACGAAATGGGGCAGGATGTGCTTTTGTTTATAGACAACATCTTTAGGTTTGCCCAGGCAGGTTCTGAGGTTTCGGCGCTTTTGGGCAGAACTCCCTCTGCTGTCGGCTACCAGCCAACACTTGCTGCCGAAATGGGCCAATTGCAGGAAAGGATTACCTCGACTAAAAAGGGTTCGATCACTTCTTTGCAGGCTATTTATGTACCCGCCGACGACTACACCGATCCGGCACCTGTTGCCACATTTGCCCATTTGGATTCGACAATTTCCCTGGAGCGGTCAATTGCCGAACAAGGTTTGTACCCGGCTGTCGATCCGCTTTCGTCATCATCAAGTGCTTTGGATCCTGCCATCGTTGGCCAAAAACACTATGATGTAGCACGCGGCGTGCAGAGGGTTTTGCAAAGATACAAAGAACTGGCCGACATCATCGCCATTTTGGGTGTTGAGGAGCTTTCGGATGAGGACAAAATTGCGGTTGCCAGAGCGCGTAAAATCCAGAGGTTTTTATCCCAACCCATGTATGTCGCCGAAACATTCACAGGCAGGAAAGG
>Ga0209519_10000603_pt1 | contig 15209 bp, 14 predicted proteins | sample Rifsed13ft1_FD_184005 | JGI IMG/M metagenome (GOLD analysis project Ga0209519, IMG submission 184005) | Soil microbial communities from Rifle, Colorado, USA - sediment 13ft 1 (version 2) | ecosystem: Environmental > Terrestrial > Deep subsurface > Rock core/Sediment | place: Rifle, Colorado...
GTTTTGATCCAGCCAAATCGAAAATCTTAAATCGAAGATCTAAAATTGAAAATTCCTTTCCTTTAAAACTCTTTTTTGGATTTATCTTCTTATTGGTGAAATCGGCCATGTATAATCATTCACCATGAGCGACGGTGCCCTTCGCCAACATCTTGAGGAACTGCGCCGCGAGATCAACGACCACAACTATCGCTATCACGTGCTCGATCAGCCCGTGATCAGTGATGCCGAGTACGACAAGCTGCTGGCCGAACTGCGCGCCATCGAAGATGAACACCCGGAGTGGATCACGCCAGATTCTCCCAGCCAGCGTGCGGGGGACCAGCCCTCGGCGAAATTCAGCAAGGTGCGCCATCCGGCGCCGATTCTCAGCTTGGGCAATGCTTTCAGCGAAGCCGATTTGCGCGCCTGGTTCGAGCGCATCACCCGCGTGGATGACCGGGTGCACCGCGCCAGTTTCGTGGCCGAGCCTAAGCTCGACGGCCTTTCAGTGGTTTTGCATTATCAAGATGGCCTCTTCGTTCAAGGTGCGACTCGTGGAAATGGCGATGTGGGCGAAGACGTGACGCCTAATTTGCGCACATTGCGCACGTTACCTTTGCGTATCCCCGTTAGCAGCAAAGGTCCAAAACCTCCACCAGACCTGTACGTGCGCGGTGAAGTCTTTTTCACTAAGGCCGATTTCGAGGAACTTAACAAACGCCAGGCGGCCGAAGGCGGCCAGATCTACCAGACCGCACGCAATACGGCCGCTGGAACCCTGAGGCAACTGGACCCCAGCATCACCGCTAAACGACCGTTGAATCTGTTCGCCTACAACATCGTCAGCGCCAACGGTGGTGTTCCGCGTACCCAGTGGGAGAGCCTCGATCTATTGCGGGGCCTTGGATTCCCCGTCGCACCGGATTCGAAGCTGTGCAAAGATCTCGACGAAGTGATCCAAACCTACGAAAAATGGAAAGACACCCGCGACGATTTGCCCTACGAGGTCGACGGCATGGTGGTCAAGATCAATGACCTTGGTCTCGCCGAGGATCTGGGCTACGTCGGCAAGGATCCTCGCGGATCCATTGCTTACAAATTCCCCGCGATTGAGGTTACCACGATGCTGCACGACATCGGCGTCAATGTCGGCCGCACGGGTGTACTGACACCTTATGCGATTCTAGAACCCGTAGAGATCGGGGGAGTGATCGTGCGCCAGGCAACACTTCACAATTTCGATTTCATCGAAGAACGCGATATTCGCGTCGGGGACCGGGTGACCGTGAAGCGGGCAGGGGATGTGATCCCTTATGTGATCGGCCCCGTGATTGCGGCGCGCAAAGGCAAAGAAAAAAGATACAAGCCCCCAAGGAATTGCCCGGTCTGCAAGCAACCAATAGAAAATGTCGAAGGCGAGGTAGCCTGGTACTGCGTGAATGCCGCGTGTCCCGAACAAATCCAACGCACCGTCGAACATTTCGTCGGCGTGCTTGACATAGTGGGCATGGGTGAAAAGATCGTGGCGCAACTCATTGCTGCAGGGCTCATCAAAGACCCGGCCGATGTGTTCTTCTTGCAGAAGAAGGACTTAATGGGTCTGGAAGGTTTTGCCGATAAAAAGGCGGACAATCTGCTGGAATCAATTGAGACAGCCAGATCGCGTTCGCTTCCCTGGCTGATCGGCGCTTTGGGGATCCGTGGCGCAGGTGAGGTGGTGTCCACCTTGCTGGCCCAGAAATTTCGCGATCTGGATGAATTGGCCGCAGCCAAGGTCCCGGCCATCGACGATATTCCCGGCATCGGGCCCAGCATCGCAGAAACGATCGTCGATTGGTTCTCCAATCCCAACAATCGCAACATGCTCAAGAAATTGAAGAAAGCTGGAGTGTGGCCTATTGCTCAACCGCGCAAGGCTCCCAGCGGACCGCAACCCTTTGCCGGGCTCACTTTTGTGGTCACCGGCACTCTTCCTACGTTCAGCCGCAAACAGGCCAAAGAGTTTATTGAGAACCTTGGCGGCAAGGTTGCGGATTCTGTCAGCTCAAAGACTTCCTATTTGGTTGTTGGCGAGGATGCCGGCTCCAAGCTGGATAAGGCCAGGCAGTTGAGGGTGAAAACTCTGGATGAAACAGCTTTGAAATCGCTGGCAAAGAAAAGTTAGCCGATTTTTCGAACTTCCTTTTTTATAGGAGCGTAAATGAATTATCCGATCGACTTTTCGTTCAAGATCCTGGCTATTGCCAACCAGATCTATGTTCGTGATGCCAGCGGCAGTCTTATCGGGTACGTCAAACAGAAGTTGTTCAAACTCCGTGAGGACATCAGTATTTTTGCCGATGAGGCACAAACTCAACTGCAGTTTAACATCAAGGCTGACCGCATCATAGATTTTTCCGCGCGCTACACGTTTACCAATAATCGTGGAACCGTTCTTGGAGCGATAAAGCGCGAAGGCATGCGCTCTATCTGGCGCGCTCGTTACCAGATTTTCGATGCCTCAGGGGCTCAGATTATGAAGATCTCCGAGGAGGATCCTTGGGTGAAGATTGCCGACGCAGTGTTTGGCGAAATTCCCATCCTGGGTTTTTTCACCGGTTACTTATTTCATCCTAAATACAAGATTTTGAGGATGGACGAGCGGGATGTCGCACGCTTGGAGAAGCAACCCGCCTTCTTCGAAGGCAAATTTCAGCTTACCTCGCTAGGACTGATGTCCCCCGCCGAAGACGAACTAGTTCTGCTTAGTTTTTTAATGATGGCGCTCTTGGAACGCGGTCGGGGTTGATCCTATTCATCTGCGGCACACCGAAAGCCCAGGCTGTTGTGATAATAACCGGGCACGGAGTGGTAGCGGACCGTGGCGCGGATCCACCAGGGACCGTTCGCCCACGTACCCCCGCGCCAAATCCGTTCGGGTCCGGCACCAAACGGAGTTTCATCTGCGGCACAAGAATCGGGCGGATAGCAGCTGCCGGGTCGCGTATCCGGCTCTTCGCGGCCGTCCTCCGGATTGTAGGGATAGTCCATTGGGATAGTGTTCACCCACTCCCACACATTACCAGCCATGTCCATGACGCCGTAGGCGCTGGCGCCGGCAGGATAGCTGCCGACCGGAGCCGTTTGCGCATAGCCGTCGTCGTAATTGTTATTGGCATGATCTTTGGGACAATTTCCGTCGCAGAAGTTGCCCCTGTCGTCGCCAATCGCATCATTGCCCCAGGGGTATTTGCGGCCGTCGGTTCCTCGGGCTGCCTTTTCCCATTCCCTTTCAGTGGGCAGGCGCCGGCCAGCCCAGGCGCAATAATCGCGAGCCATGTAGAAATCCACGTAAACCATGGGGTGATTTGCGTATTTGGGGTTGTCGTAATAATCAAAGAACTGGTCGTCTATCGGGTTGCCTGTGTAAGTACCCCTGCCTAATTTAGGCGCCTGGCAAAAGCCCGCGGCCGTGCACAGGCTGTATTGATAATTGGTCACTTCGTACTTATCCATCCAGAATGCGGGGACATAAACGGTGCTCACCGGATTTTCCGCGCAGGCTACTCCATTGACGCGGCACGCGGTGTCCTTGGCTTCATCGTCGTCCGCGCCCATAATGAAATCCCCTTCGGCAATGTAAATTTGCTCCATATCATCGATTTCCGAAACACGGACATCGCCAGACGAGAGCGCCGTAGGCTCAGCAGTCGTCGGTAGCTCTTGGGTGGGTTCAGATGTTGGGATTTCGGCGTTCTCAGTAGATTCTGCGATCGAACTGGTAGCCTGTGGCGCTTGAGGTGAGCAGGCGGAAAGCATAGCGGCTGCGAGCAGGAAGCAGACACCAAAGGGTCGAGACGTTCCTTGTTTCATAATTATTGTTGCGTCCGCATCACAAACCGGCAGATTGTACTCCTTTTTATTTCCCATCCTGCTTTTGAAAAGACTAAATGACTAAAAGAATAAAAGACTAAAAGACTAATTGACTAAGACACTACCTTATTTGACAGCCCCCGCCGCCTAAGCTAAACTCACCTCCAGTTCCCCCGGGAGATTGAATGGACCAGCAACGCTTCGACGACGCCGTGAACAAACGCATTAATGCCATTCTCGAGCGTGTCGCGCAAGCCAAAGGGGCAGACCTCTATTACTACAACCAACCCATTACCGAACTACGCGGCGGTGCTCGCGTTTTGGTACGTGGCCGCGAGATGGGCATGTTTGCTTCGTATAGCTACCTGGGCCTCATCGGCCACCCCCGTATCAACGAGGCTGCCAAGGATGCGATCGATAAATATGGTACAGGAACTCACGGAGTGCGTACGTTGGCTGGCACTCTCGATCTGCATGTAGAGCTCGAGCAGACTATCGCAGATTTCAAGCACGCAGAAGCCGCAATCACCTATACCTCCGGTTACGTAACGAATTTGACCGTGGTCTCCACGCTGGTGGGGCGCCACGATTACGTGTTCTCCGACAAACTGAACCACGCCAGCATCGTGGACGGCTGCATGATGTCGGGCGCCAAATTCCTGCGCTTCAAGCATAACGACCTGGACGATCTGCAAAAACGCCTGGAAGAAGCTCCGGCCAGCGTCACCAAGCTGGTCATCGCCGACGCGGTGTTCAGCATGGATGGCGACGTGATCGATTTACCGCGCATGGTGGAGCTCTGCCAGAAACACCACGCCTGGTTGATGATCGACGAGGCGCATTCGCTGGGGGTGCTGGGCAAGACCGGCCGCGGCATCGAAGAGCACTACGGTCTGGGCGATGTGGTGGATATCAAGATGGGCACATTGAGCAAGACCATACCATCTGTCGGGGGATACGTTGCCGGCCGTAAGGATTTGATCTCTTATCTCCGTCATGCCAGTCGCGCCTATATTTTCTCGGCGGCCTTGCCGCCAGCCCAAGCGGCTGCGGCCAAGGAAGGCTTTCAGATCATCCTCGATGAGCCGGAACGCATCGAGAAACTCCGTGGTAACGCCGACCAGTTCATCAAGGGTCTCAAGGGGCGCGGCTTCGACACGCTGTTCACCTCCACGGCTATCGTGCCGGTGGTGTGCGGCGATGACATGGTCGCCTATGCGATGACGCGCGAAGTGCAGAACCATGACGTATTCGTATTGCCTGTTGTCTCACCGGCGGTCGAACAGGGGAAGGCGCGCCTGCGCGCCACGGTGACCGCCGCGCATGAGCACGATGAGATCGAAAACGCGATGAACGAGATTGAGGCGGCAGGCAAAAAGCTGGGTGTGATCTAATAAATAACTAACCGCAAAAGACACCTGGGGGAAAGTTATTCGTTATTAGTTGCTGGAGATTAGAGATTGGAGATTGACACCAGTTTCAATTAGTTGATTTTCCATGACAAGCCTCAAACCTCAAATCATCCTGAAGCCCGGCCGGGAAAAGTCGCTGCGGCGACGACACCCCTGGATGTTTTCCGGGGCAGTGGTCGAGGTTCGCGGCGACCCGCGACCCGGCGCCACGGTGGAGATCATCGCAGCATCGGGTGAATTTCTGGCCCAGGCTGCCTACAGCCCTGAATCTCAAATCCGTGCCCGGGTCTGGAGCTGGGAGCGCGATGAAACCATCGATTCCGAATTCTTCCAGCGCCGACTGCAGCGGGCCATCGAATCGCGCAGGGGAATCGAGGCCAGTTCGAATGCCTACAGACTGGTGCACGCCGAGTCGGATGGATTGCCGGGAATGGTGATCGATAAATATGGCGATGTAATTGTGATGCAATTGTTGAGCTGGGGAGCTGAGCGCTGGGCATCCGAAATCAGCGCAGAAGCAGACGGGTCGATTTCACCGTCTGCTTTTTACGAACGCTCGGACGCCGAAGTGCGCAAATTGGAGGGATTGCCTGCCCGCCGCGGCCTGATCCGTGGCGAACTGCCAAATTCCACGGTCAAGATCAAGGAACACGGTCTTGAGTTTTTAGTGGATATCACCGGTGGCCATAAGACCGGCTTTTACCTAGACCAGCGGGAAAATAGGCTAATCGTCCGGGAGCTTGCCGCTAATCGCCAGGTCCTGGATTGCTTCTCCTACACCGGAAGTTTTGCGGCGAACGCTTTGAAGGGTAGGGCGCAGTCTGTGACCTTGATCGAGGATTCTGCAGAAGCCCTGGGATTGGCCCGCGAGAATATTTCCCTGAATGACTTGGCGTCCGATAAGTGCGAATTCACCAATGGCGACGCGTTCCAGGTGCTGCGCCGCTTCCGCGACGAAGCGCGTCAATTCGACATGGTGATTCTCGACCCGCCGAAGTTCGCACCCACCAGGGCGCAAGCCGAACGGGCCGCTCGCGGCTACAAGGACATCAATCTGCTGGCTTTTAAGCTGCTGCGGCCTGGCGGCCTGCTGATCACCTTCTCTTGCTCTGGAGGGGTGGATGCTGCACTCTTCCAGAAGATCGTCGCAGGAGCCGCCCTGGACGCTGGCATCGACGCCCGCATCCTGCGGCGTCTCAGCCAGGGGCCGGATCATCCGGTGGCGCTGAATTTTCCTGAAGGAGAATATCTGAAGGGGCTGGTGGTGGAGGTCGGTTAGCCAACCAGAGGCTATCCCGATTTTCACAAAGAACCGCTGACCTCGTCCAGCCTTGCCACCTGTTCCTCGCTCAAACTCCAACCCAGCGCTCCGGCATTTTCTTTGGCCTGGCGTTGGTTCTTGGCGCCCGGGATCGGCAGCGTTCCTTTGGCGATGCACCAGTTGATCGCCACCTGCGCCGATGTTTTGTTGCCATGCTGGATGCCGATCTGGCCCATTTCATCCAGCAGCGGCTGGATGCGCCTCAGCGTTCGGCCGCTGACCCGCCGTTGCATCGGTGGCGGATTCTGCGGGCTGTATTTGCCGGTGAGTAACCCTTGGGCAAGAGGGCTGTAGGCGATCACGGTGACACCCAGCTCCTTGCAAAGCTGCAGCAGCCCGTCGCGCTCGGGGCCTCGAGCCAGCAGGCTGCATTTGATCTGGTTGCTGGCGAGATGCAGGCCGCGGCGCTCAAGGGTACGGAAGGCGCGCTCAGTTTGCTGCCGACTGTAGTTGGACACTCCGATTTGGCGAATCAGCCCAGCTTCAGCCGCGTCAGCCAGGGCGTTCATCCAAGTTTCGATATTCACTGGAGGAAATGGCCAGTGAATTTGATACAGATGGATTTGTGGAATCTCTAATCGGTTGAGGCTGTCTATTAACGCTTTTTTCAACGATCCAGCGCTCAGTCGCCAGGGGAATGGCATAAATTTGCTGGCGACAACCACTTCGGACTTGGACTCGGCTATGAACTGTCCAAGCAACAATTCAGACCTGCCGCCCCCGTAAACCTCGGCGGTATCGAAAAAGGTCAAACCGTGGGCGAGGCTGGCGTTGTAGGCGGCACGGGTATCTTCCCTGCCGTAGGTACGTCCATAGCCCCAGAATAAGCTATCACCCCATGCCCAGGTGCCCACGCCTACAGCGGGCACCTTGGGGCCATTAAGACCGATCTGGAAAAGTTCCATACTCTACCAACCTTGCGAAGGTTGACTCTCCAACGTGATTGGTTTCAAGTCCAACCCATTCGCGCAGTTTACTTTGAACGAAGCGAACGGGCTGAGGGGACCCTTCGGCGTGTTCCATTATGCGGGCAGTCCGCTATTGATTAGCAGAACGGCAATGGCCAGCATAAGCGCAAGGCTGCCGAACTGCAAGGCCTGGCGGCCGCGGGCACTCAGCTGGCCGATGCGGCCAAGCACCAAGGCGATCAACTGAAGGACGCCAATACTTAGAACGTAAAAGCCGCCAAGAAACGCGATGGCGTGGATGGGGGAAAGGTTCATGGCTTGTAACAGCAGTGGGCCTAGCACCAGGCCCCAAAAAAGGTAAGGACCGGGGCTAAGAAAAATCATTAGCACGCCTTGCGCCAGGCCGCGCACAGGTGAGCGAGGCGCGTTGGTTTCGACCATTGAGGCCTGGGTAAATTTAGCCCGGATTTCTCTCCATAGGTTCCAGGCCAGAAAGAGTAGCAGTGTGGCGCCGGCGAACTTCACAAAGCGCAGGAATTCTTCGGGGACCTGGCTCATCACGAAAACTAAGGTGAAGGCTATTGGGATGTCAGCGATCAGTGGCCCGAAGGTGACCGGCGCCGCCCGGCGCCAGCCACCCAGCAAGCTCTGGGCGATGACCAGCGACTGAAAAGGGCCTGGGCTCAACGCGGCGCTGATGCCGATGGCCGCACCCTGGAGGAAAAATCCAAATATGGAGTCGGCAGTCATATGAAATCTCACCACAAAGCCACAAAGGGCAAAAAGATTTATTTTGTTCTTCGTGTTCTTGGTGTCTTTGTGGTTCGTTATTCTGAGATGTAAATGGTCGTTACCAACGGCAGGTGATCTGAAGCCTGGATATCGGGGATCGCAAAGTCGCTATACCCCAAATCAGGCGTGACGAAGATATAGTCGATTTGGTGATCTGGATTTGCAGAGTAATACGTGAACGTGGGCTGTTCCCCGATTTCGCGGGATATGTCGATCAAACCTGCTTCCAGTATCATGGTAACCGTCAGCGAATCTGGAAGGGCATTGAAATCGCCCAGGAGGACGGTCGTAGGCTGATTGTTCCAGGTGCTGATGATTGTGGACGCTTGAATGGCTCGAGCATCGTCAAGCTCAACTTTGTCGCTAAAGTGGGTATCGATAAAAGTGACCACCGTTCCATCAATATCTATATCTGCCCAAATGAAACCTCGCAGCAACAGCAGATCATCCGGCGGCAACTTATAGAACTCAACGTTCACAATGGGATAGCGGCTGAGGATTGCGTTGCCCCATTGCTCATCCGCTGTCGGCCCCCACACATATGGCATATCCAGCCGTTGCGATAGCCAGGTGAGCATGTCCAGGCCGCCCCAGACCAGCCAGCCACGCGATACCTCCTGCAGCCCAACGATGTCTGCCCCGCTTTCTTCAATCACACGTGCCAATGCTTCCGCATCTAGGCGACCGTCGGTGTTCGCCGCATCGTGCAGGTTGTAATCCATGACGCGCACGGCTGTCGTTCCCGAAGGCGCGGCCTCGGCGGTTGGCGCCTTCCAACTGGGGAGCAAGGCAAGCGGGACGATCAGTAATATTGTGGCTAGTATCGCAGGCGAATAATTGGGCTGCGTCGCCTTGCCCCCTGTCCCCGCGCGCATGTGGCCCAGGGCGATGAAGATTGTCACCAGAACAACCGAAGCTAGCCGCAACGCGCTGGAACGGAACCCGAAATTGATATCGTAAGAGGCGTAATACAAAAAGAGAAGGAGAACCAGAAATATAGAACTCAGCCCGTTTATTACAGTTAGGCGCAGCAAACCGGGAGCACCTTTATTGGACGTTGCTCCCTGGAAAAATAATATGCCCAAGGTGAAGCTGGTTACCTGGCCGAAGATCAACCAAATCCCTGCGAGGATCGGTATAGCTGAGAACGCCACATAGGCTGGCACTGCGAGCATAAAGCCAGCCAGAAGCACATAGGTCCAGCCCCGAGGAAGGCAAACCACGCGGGCAGCACCAACCAGCCCCAGCGCGTTCCCCGCGATCAACAGCGCGCCAGCCGCAGGCGTTTCCCAGCCAGTCAATGAGGAAAAGGCGGCGGCATTTTGGAAGATCAGCATCTGTAAGAATAGGAATGGACCGGCGGCCAGCATGTTTAGTGAACTAGACCAACTGGCATCTTCTGCAGCTGGCCCATCCGATCCGACGGCGATCAGGCCCCACAGCAAAGCCGCAGCCAAAATCAACACTTCGACCAGTGGCACTAGTCCTGGTTGCCATGAAAGATCGAGCGTACGGGCGCCAATTTGGATCGCCGAATCGAGGCTTAGGCCCAGCAGAAATGCAAAGCCTAAATGGGCTCCAGAATCACCCCTTTGGGCGCGCGCTATTCCGATGGCAATTGGAAGGAACATCAGAAACAAGGCAGTTCCGGCGATCGATAGATACAGATCCAGCGGCGCCGTCTCGGCTAACTGTTCGGCCACGCGCACCAGCGCCAGGCCGCCCGCAGTGATCCATAGCGCGCGACGAGTTCCAGCCAGCCGGTTAAGTGGCCCGGCCAATAAGCTGAGCGCAAAGACACCGATGGCGATGGGCGCCAGGGTCAGCGAGGCCATTCCCAGGGAGTCGCGCAAGTAGCCCACGAAGCTTACGAATAGGACGCGCAAAATCTGAAGCCCGAAGACAGTTACCAGCGCATTCAGCATCCACTGGTATCCATGGGCGCGCAGATCCTTGATGAGCTTTTCGAACATGGTGAATCCTTTCCTGGGAGATGGGCCGTTCAGGGATTTCTTCGCTTTTGAGCCTCTTCGCGGTAGACGCGATCAGGCTCTCGGAAATATTCGGCGATGGCGCCAGGCGTCATCAACTTCTTTATCGTCTCGGGCAATCCGGCAACCAGCACAACCGCCCAGGTGCCGGCGATGAACCAGGAGACCTCAGCCGGTCGCTGGAACACGAAAGAAAGAACCAGCATGGTCAGAAAGCTGGGAACAGCCGCAGCCACGATGTTGTGCGTTGGGATCAGAATAAGAATTCCTAATGCAAAAGCGATCGCTGCTTCCGGGAAAGCAATGGCCGCAATTGCGCCCATTGCTGTCAAAACGCCTTTCCCTCCCTGAAATTTGAGCCAGATCGGCCAGTTATGGCCAGCCACCGCTGCCGGGCCGTTGAGTAGAATATAGGGTGATTCGACCCCAAGAGCCTGGGCGGCAAGCATAGCCGCTGCCCCCTTGGCGACGTCTCCAGCGCCGCCCAAAATACCCCAGAGCAAACCTAGCTGCCGGGTAAGGTTGCGGCCGCCTACATTATGGCTGCCGACCTTGCGGAGGTCTACATTTTTGACCAGCCTGGCGACGATTTGAGTGACGGGGATGGAACCTAGTAAATAGCTGACGAGGAGAGAGAGGAAAAATCTTGCGTCCATGTTCACCTGGGCGTTGATTATACGGGAAAGGGAAGGTCGAGGTACCTGTCAAATGTCGAGGAGCACTGGGACAAAAAACAATGATGGGGCAACATGGTTTACGATAAGATGGAAATGATGACTCAGGAGTTGCTTCTGCTAGCTGGTACCGCAGCTGTGATCGGGTTGGTGCATACGCTGCTGGGGCCTGACCACTACTTACCATTCATCGTTATATCCAAGTCTGGGCAATGGTCGCTGAAAAAGACGGCGACGGTAACGCTGCTATGCGGGGTAGGTCATGTATTAGGTTCGGTAGCGCTTGGGTTGGCGGGGATCGCCTTGGGCGCTGCCGTGACCAGCCTGGTGGGCATAGAAGCCGTACGCGGCCAGTTGGCCGCCTTGGCGCTCATTGCCTTCGGGCTTGGATACGGCGCCTGGGGCTTGCGCCAGGCGTGGCGCAATAATCCGCATAGGCATATCCATGTCCACTCCAGCGGGCTGTCACACAGCCATGGTCACACGCATCACGATGACCATGTCCACATTCACGGCACCGATGAAAACCTAACTCCCTGGGTGCTGTTCACAATTTTCGTTCTCGGTCCTTGCGAGCCGCTGATTCCGCTCCTGATTTATCCCGCCGCCCGGAGCAGCCTGACGGGGTTGCTACTCGTGATTGCAGTGTTCGGAGCTATCACCGTCAGCACGATGCTGGCGGTCGTTTTGCTTTCGGTGCGTGGGTTGGGGTTACTGCCAATGCAGGGACTGAAACGCTACATGCACGCGCTGGCCGGCGGCGCGATTTTCCTGAGTGGGTTGGCGATTCAGGTTTTAGGACTATAAAAGCTCAAAAAAGAATAATAAAGGCACAAAGACCACGAAGAGAAACGTCTACTTCTTTGTGTTCCTTGGTTCGTCGTGTTCAATCTTCACTGACTGTGACCTTATCCTGCTCGGTGATAAACGCTTCCATTTGCTTTCGAGCTTCATCGTCGGGAAATTGCAGCGGCGGGGTCTTCATCAGATAGGCGGAGGGCTCGACCAGGGCGCCACTGTTGCCGCGGTCCAGCGCCAGCTTGGCGCAGCGCACGGCATCGATCACCACGCCCGCAGAGTTCGGTGAATCCCACACTTCCAGCTTCAGCTCGATGCTCAGAGGGGCATTGCCAAACGAGCGTCCCTCCATGCGGATGTGCGCCCATTTGCGGTCACTAAGCCAGGGCACGTAATCGCTGGGTCCCACATGCACGTCGCCGGATTCCATCTCGTACGGCAGCATACTGGTGACGGCATTGGTCTTCGATACCTTCTTGGATTCCAGGCGGTCTCGCTCGAGCATGTTGTAGAAATCCATATTGCCGCCGAAATTGAGCTGGTAGGTGCGGTCCAGATGCACGCCGCGCTCCACGAAGAGGCGCGCTAATTCCCGGTGAGTGATCGTGGCGCCGACTTGGCTTTTGATGTCGTCACCTATGACGGGCAGCCCACGTTCCGCAAAACGGCGCGACCAGTAATCCTGGCTGGCAATAAAAACCGGGATGCAGTTTACGAATGCGACGCCCGCCTCCAACACCTGCTCTACGTACCATTTTGTGGCCATCTCAGACCCTACGGGTAGGTAGTTAACCACAACGTCTGTGCCTGTATCCTTGAGGATGCGGACAATATCAGCCGTTGGGCCGGGGGCCTTTTCCACGACTTCGCGCAGGTACTTTCCCAAGCCATCGTGAGTCATGCCTCGTTGAACTGGCACATGGAGATGAGGAACGTCAGCAAATTTAATGGTGTTATTTGGGTAAGCCCATATCGCTTCGCTGAGATCCTTGCCTACTTTCGTGGACACAACGTCGAAGGCCGCTGAAAATTCGATATCGCCGATGTGATAGCCCCCCAAGTTCACATGCATGAGCCCGGGAACCTGCTCGCCCTCTGTAGCATTCTTGTAGAATTCCACGCCTTGCACCAAAGCGCTGGCGCAATTCCCCACACCAATGATAGCTACACGGACCTTATTGGATTTCAGTGACATGACGAAGGCCTCCAAGAGATCGGATTATACTTTGCGGTGAATCAGGTAATGACCACAAAGCCACAAAGGACATCAGGATTAAAATAAACTAATTATCCTTTGTGCACCTATTCGCGCAGTTTACCCTGAGCGAAGCGAACGGCTCTAGGCATGCTTTGTACTTTTGTGCTGAATCTTTTGATTGAAAACTGTGATGGCGAAAAAAACACGAACGTTGATCTCGATCGAACTCGAAGACTTTTTAGAAACCTACACACCCGAGGTGCGCAACCTAGCCCTGCAATTGCGCGATCTGGTTTTCGAAATCGACCCTGAGGTTATCGAGCAAATCGATATTCCTGCTCACCTGCTGGCATACGGGTACGCGAAAACCTACACACACCTGATGTGCGTGATTATTTTGTACAAAGATTATGTCAATTTAGGGTTCCCACGCGGAGTTGATCTACCTGACCCGGAGGGTGTGCTCGAGGGAACGGGCAAGCGCGCTCGCCATGTCAAGATCAGGAATGTCGAGCAAATCGAATCACCGGAAATTGCTGCCCTGTTTCAGGCCTCTGCAGACGAAACTCCCAGACCTGAGTAAAAAAAGACCTCGCGTTTGCGCGAGGTCTTTCAGTCTTAAGCCTAGACTACGGAACTGTGATCACAACCGATAAATAGGTGAATCCTATTCCTGATGCGTTGGCGATTGCCCAATATCCAGTATAGCTGCCAGGGGAGGCTGGGGCGGTGAGGCTTACCGAAATGTTGGTCGTTGAACCCACAGGCACTGCCGCAGTGAGCGGTGTGCTGGTTGGTCCGCCCATTTGGTCACCACTACTGAAGATCAGCATATAGGACGTAGTCCATTCGCAAGTGCCGTCGTTCTTGACTGACCATGTCTTGGTGAAGGGCGTGCCGGCTTCAATTTCGTCGCCATCAGAGACAGTGACATCCGCCACAAAAGAGCCGACATCACAGCCGCTGGTGCTGCCTCCGCTGATCGCGCCTGTTGTTGGAGTTCCTGCAGGAGTGTTCGTAGCCATGGGTGTGCTGGTTGTCAATGGCGTATTCGTGGCGCTAGGGGTTAGCAGAGCGATTTCGGTGTACTGAGCATTCACTGTGCCCACTGCATTGGTCACCGCGGCGCCGACAGTGGATTGCACGTCGGTTTCCGAAAGTCCGCAACTGGTCAGCAGCAGGGAAACGAGGGCCAGGCTTAGGATTAGATTTCTGGTCATGGGGAGACACCTCCTCAATGCCGGAAATTGTACCCAGCCGGGTACGGTTCTGCTTACTCCTTCGGTTATTAATTTGGCGCTTAAGGGACGGAACTTTGAAATTCATGCGCGAATTCTCGATGTGGCGATAATTACAGTATGAACGGCACCAAAGTTACTGGTGGATTCGCTCTGTTGCGATTGTGGCCGCTACTCATTCCCGTCATGTTATTGCTGCCGGGTTTGTCAGGCTTTCCTTATCCATCTGCGGACGCAAATTACAGCGATTTAAGCATTACGCATTACCCGAATGCGGTCTTCCTGAGGCAGGCGATTACTGAATGGGGGCAAATCCCATTCTGGTCGCCGCAAATCTTAAGCGGCTATCCGTTTGCCGCGAATTCGCTCTCAGGTCTGTGGTATCCGCTGGGATGGCTGGCCCTGTTGTTTCCATTGCCACTGGGCTTCAACCTGGCTGTCATTTTCCATTTGCTGTGGAGCGGCCTGGGAATGTATCTGCTTGTCCGCGCCTTCGGCAGATCACATGAGTCAGCGCTTTTCGGCGCGTTGGCCTTCGAAGCCTTGCCCAAGGTTTTCTCGCACTATGGCGCTGGCCATCTCACCATGATCTATGCCATCTCGTGGACGCCCTGGCTGCTGCTTGCTGAAGTGCAGAGCTGGCGGCATGCCGGAAACTTCTGGCTGCGCCAGCCAGGCATTGTTCTCGCTCTGATCATGTTGGCAGATCCTCGCTGGGCTGCCTATGCGGGATTGCTTTGGGCCGTATTCTCTTTGACAGGAAGTCCATGTCGTTGGCGTGTAAAAGTAGCCGCAGGTATCAAACAAACATTGGTGGCAACTTCACTGGCTGCGCCTATGTTGTTTCCGCTGCTGGAGTACAGCCAGCTTTCAACTCGTGCACAGCTAACCCCGGCAGACATCCTTGCGTTTTCCCTGCCTCCCGCCGGGTTGTTCGGTTTGCTCGCCCCCCAAATTGGCGGAAACCACGAATGGATCGTCTATCTCGGCGTTGTCGTTTTGTTGCTGGCCATCACCGCGATCCTGTCGGCAAAAAAGGAGAG
>Ga0209519_10000619_pt1 | contig 14962 bp, 18 predicted proteins | sample Rifsed13ft1_FD_184005 | JGI IMG/M metagenome (GOLD analysis project Ga0209519, IMG submission 184005) | Soil microbial communities from Rifle, Colorado, USA - sediment 13ft 1 (version 2) | ecosystem: Environmental > Terrestrial > Deep subsurface > Rock core/Sediment | place: Rifle, Colorado...
GGTGGATCGGCAGCCGTGCAGGCGAGGACTCGACACAGGGAGGCGTACGGTGAAGGCGATCGTGGTGACGGACCAGGCTGCGGGAACGGCCGGGATGACGCTGGTGGAGCGGCCCGAGCCGCAGGCAGCGATAAACGACGTCGTCGTTCAGGTTCATGCGTCGGGATTCGTCCCGACTGAGCTGGCGTGGCCCTCGACCTGGACCGATCGCCTCGACCGTGACCGGACGCCGTCGATCCCCGGGCACGAGCTGGCCGGAGTGGTCACCGCCCTCGGCTATGGCACGAGGGGGCTGTCGGTGGGACAGCGGGTGTTCGGCCTCACGGACTGGACTCGCGACGGCACCCTGGCGGAGTATGTGGCCGTCGAGGCACGCAACCTCGCGCCGCTGCCGGGCGACGTCGACTTCACGGTGGGCGCGAGCCTGCCGATCTCGGGCCTGACCGCGTGGCAGGGACTGTTCGAGCACGGCCGCCTTCAGGCGGGGCAGAGCGTCCTCGTGCACGGCGCGGCCGGCGCAGTCGGTTCGATGGTGACGCAGCTCGCACGTGAGGCCGGCGCCTACGTCATCGGCACCGGACGCGCTGCCGACCGTCAGACGGCGCTCGATTTCGGCGCGCAGGAGTTCGTCGACCTCGAGAACGACGTCCTCGAAGACGTCGGCGGAGTCGATCTGGTTTTCGATGTCCTCGGCGGCGACATCGGGAAGCGGTCCGCAGGCCTGATTCGAGCCGGAGGAACGCTGGTGACCATCGCCGGCCCAGCGGAGGCGCGGCCCGCCGACGGCCTGGCGGTCGACTTCGTTGTCGTGTCCGATCGCGCCCAACTCAGTGAGATCATCCAGCGGGTGCGCGATGGACGGCTGCGGACGAACATCGGCAACGTCTCGACCCTCGACGACGCCGTCGCCGCCTTCAACCCGACCGAGCGACGCCCGGGGAAGACGATCATCCGCGTTCGTCCGTGAGCGACACGCGCCTATCGATGCACGCGGCCGGTCGGCGCTGTCCAGATCGGCCGGCTGCGTCCTATCAGACGCGCCGGGGGCAACCTGGGAAACTACCCACGGCCCCTGGCATGAATCAGCAGGCCGGCAAGGCCGGGAGGAAAGATGAAGAACGAGGACCAACCTATGGGCAGAAGGAGGAAGCACATGAAGATCCGAACCATCATCGCCACCACCTGCGTCGCCCTCGCCTTCTCGATGGCCGGCCCCGTCTACGCCCTTGATGTCGCCGTGATCGTCTATGACGGGGTGCTGACCAGCGATATCACCGCTCCGCTTGAAGTCTTCGGGAACGCCGCCAGGAAACCCTGGCTGCAAAAAATCAATGTCGAGGCCGTTGCCGCGGACGGCGATCTCGATATCCTTACCGAGGAACGCATCAAGCTGAAGGCCGACAGGCTTCTCGCTGAAGCGCCCCGCTATGACGCGGTCATCGTGCCCAGCAGCTACGGCATGGACGCCGTGCTCGGCAACCGGGCGCTCATCGACTTTATACGGGATCAGTCAAAAACGGCTGACTGGATGGCGAGCAATTGTTCGGGCGCATTGGTGTTGGCCGAAGCGGGCGTTCTCGACGGAAAACGGGCAACGACCTGGGCAGGCGGCGAAGCGTCGTTTCAAAAGAAGTACCCGGACGTGCTTGTGCAACACGACATCAACGTCGTTATTGATGACGGCGTCCTGACGTCCAACGGCAGCGTCGTTTCCTACGAAGCGGCGATCGCCTTGCTTGCAAAGCTGACGAGCGACGAATTCGCCGCGGAAGTCGCCAATGAACTCCAGTTCAAACGTGTCGCCAATGCTGTCCTGCCGCCGCGGCTGCACTGGAAACTTGCCTTCGTCGTCGCTGCGGCTGCTTTCCTGTTCGGTGCGTTCATTGCGGGTCTCACATTATTGATACGTACCAAGAGAACAAAACGGTGACATGCGCTTCAGGAGCGATCGGTCGGTGGGCTTGATCCGGACGATTTGGCCCCGGCCGTCAAGTGCCGGTCATGCTGTTGTCCGTGGGCGCGGTGCTTCCCGAGAACTGGCCACAGAAGCCGCTCCGACCGCTGAACATGCGGTCCGCGCTATCTGACTCTCATTTCATAGGTTGAAGAAAGTGACGCTCGATCATCCGATTTTCACGCGCTGGCCGGCGCAGTACCCTGATCGGCTGCAACTCTTTTCCGCCCCGACGCCCAATGGGGTGAAGGTCGGCATCATGCTTGAGGAAACGAGCCTCGCCTACGAGTCGCACCGGATCGACATCATGGCGGACGAAAGCCACGACCCGGCCTTTCTCGCGCTCAACCCGAACGGCAAGATTCCCGCAATCCACGACCCTGACGGGCCGAGCGGCACGCCGCTCGCGCTGTTCGAATCGGGCGCGATCCTCCTCTATCTTGCCGACAAGACGGGACAATTTATCTCGGCCGATCCGAACACCCGCTACGAAACGATCCAGTGGGTGATGTGGCAGATGGGCGGAGTCGGGCCGATGTTCGGCCAGGTGGGCTTCTTCAACAAATTCGCCGGCAAGGCGTATGAGGACAAGCGCCCGCGCGACCGCTACGCAACCGAATCAGCGCGGCTGCTCGGTGTCCTCGACGAACGGCTCGCGGGCCGCGACTGGGTGATGGGCGCTGACTACAGCATCGCCGATATTTCGCTGCTCGGCTGGGTGCGCAACCTGATCGGCTTTTACGAAGCGCGCGAGATCGTCGGCTTCGACCGCTTTCTTCATGTGCAGGCATGGCTCGACCGCGGCCTCGCGCGTCCGGCGGTGCAGCGCGGACTGGAAGTGACGGCGGCCTAGAGAGGGTCTGCTTTAGGTTGAATTGACGTGGCGAGGGGTGATCCGCGAACGGACACGCACGCGCCTTGCAGTAGCCAAAGCGCTACTGCGTGTTTCGCGCCAATTCCACTAACGATAATCAGCAGGCCGGCAGGGCCGGGAGGAAACAATGAAGAACGAAGACCAACCTTTAGGCAGAAGGAGAGAGCCCATGAAGATCCGAACCATCGTCACCGCTACCTGCGCCGCCCTCGCCTTGTCGATGGCCGGCGCCGCCTCCGCCCATGATGGCGAAGCGGAAACCGTCACGAAGGACTTCGAGGCGGCCATTCCCAATATCCCTGGCAAGTCGCTGCTCGCCGTGGAGGTCGATTACGCGCCGGGCGCGGCCTCTCCGTCCCACACCCACGCGAAGTCGGCTTTCATCTACGCCTATGTGATCTCGGGTGCGATCGAGTCGAAGGTGAATGACGGCGAGACGCGCATCTATCGGGCAGGCGAGAGCTGGTCCGAAGCGCCGGGCGCGACCCATTCGATCAGCCGCAACGCGAGCAAGATCGAGCCAGCAAAGCTGCTCGCTGTCTTCGTCCTCGACACCAATGACAACCCTCTGACCACACCCATCAAATAGACCTTCAGATCCATTGAGAGGAACGAGGTTCCTCAAGGAGATAACGATGGACAAGAACATCATCAAAGAGACAATGCTTTCGCTTGAGGGCGCGGCCCTTCAAAGCGCCCGCGAAAAGTACTTCGATTACGTTGCAGATGCTCGGCTCGACCGAAGCGAACCGATCGAAAGCGATGAGCAGGCCCAGGCGGAAATCGCCAGTGATCTTTCCGAAGCGCTGGACGATACCCTCCACGATCATACCGATAAGCTGGACAAGTTGAGAGAGGTCGACTTCGGGCCAAAGTCGACCGTTACTGAAGGAGCGCTTGTGCGGCTTGCTGGTCGATACTTCGTCATTGCCGTCTCCACCAGCAAGTTCACATGCGATGGTCGAGAGGTCATGGGGATTTCCACAATGGCCCCGATTTTCGAGGCATTCGAAGGAGCACGGGCCGGCGAGACCGTAGAGTTCAACGGGAGGAAGTTTGTGATCGAAGACGTCGCATAGCGAGGCTCATCGTATCGCCGGCGAACGAGAGGACCGTATGGCAGAAGAAGTTGACGCCGTGGTTGCCGATGGCGATGCGATTTGCATCCTGCCAGAGCGCTCGGCTGCGGCTCCCGGTCTCGTCACACGGCCTATCGAAGGCCTCTATGGAAACTATACTCGCAGCGTATTGGAAAACTTCGTCCCGTGCTGCGATAACTGAAGACGATGCATGTACCTTGAGAGCTAACAGCAACGCGCTCTGCTCTCAAACAAGATATTGATTGGAGGCTCATTATGCAGTATGAAAAGTCGCAGGAGGCGATCGATCGACTGACGGCGGAGCAGCGCCGCGTCACTCAGGAGGCGGGCACCGAACGCCCGTTCACCGGGGAATACAACGATCACAAGGACCCTGGCATCTACGTGGACATCGTCTCAGGCGAGCCTCTCTTCGCGTCGTCCGACAAGTTTGAGTCGGGCTGCGGGTGGCCAAGTTTCACTAAGCCTATCGTTTCCGCAAACATCAACGAGCTGCGGGACACCTCCCATGGGATGATCAGGACCGAGGTTAGATCAACCCACGGCGACAGCCACCTCGGCCACGTCTTCCCGGATGGCCCGGCTGATCGCGGTGGTCTGCGCTACTGCATCAATTCCGCGTCGCTCCGGTTCATCCATCGCGACGACATGGAGAGCGAGGGCTACGGCGAATATCTCGATCAGGTTGAGGAGGTTTGACATGCACCAGCGCGCCGTACTTGCTGGGGGATGCTTCTGGGGGATGCAGGACTTGATCCGCAAGCTTCCCGGCGTTGTCTCGACTCGCGTCGGCTATACTGGCGGCGACACTCCGAACGCGACCTACCGCAACCATGGCGCTCATGCGGAAGGGATCGAAATCGTCTTCGATACAGCGGAGACGAGCTACCGGCGCATCCTGGAGTATTTCTTCCAAATCCACGATCCCACGACGCGGAACCGTCAGGGTGGAGACATTGGCAGCTCATACCGTTCGGCGATCTTCTATACGAGCGACGAGCAGAGAAAGGTGGCGGAGGACACGATCGCCGACGTGAACGCGTCGGGCCTGTGGCCGGGCAAGGTCGTTACCGAGGTGATGCCTGTCGGCGATTTCTGGGAAGCCGAGCCGGAGCACCAGGACTATCTGGAGCACTATCCGAACGGCTACACCTGTCACTTCCCTCGTCCCAACTGGGTCCTTCCCAAGCGGGAGACCACTGGCGAGTCCACGGCAACTTCCTGAAATCGCACCTCGACTACATCAATGGTGCATGAGATCGGGAAACTACCAAAGGAAAGCCGAATTCTGTTTTGAGGGACCCAAGGTCGGCCGTATCCACAATATGCGGGCTTAAGGCATACCCAAGGGCTTGCATCCCCATTAATCAGGTAGCTTGCCCAATGTGCTGGTGCCGTTACTGATGCTGTCAGCATGGGCAATGTTTTGACCTCGTTCGCATCCTCGACTTTCCTCTTGGCGTTCAGACACATGGTTTTATCTCCCGTGCGTTTAAGGCCACCGAGGAACTGTTCACGGGAGAATCCGCCGCCGTGGCTGAACGGCAAGGAAGGAAAATCAGCCCGTAGGGGCTGGGTAAACGGAGTGTGCAGCGCCCGGCCCCTGTCGGCCTGCCGTTCGACGAGGCCAGTCTGCGTTTCTACGACAATCCACGAGCGGTCCACACGCCCAGCGCCCAGCAAGTGAGAAGGCCGATCAGCAGGGAAGGGTTCGAGCGCTGGCGGAACTACGAACCCTGGCTCGGCCCGCTGAAGGAAGCGCTGGCGCTCGCGCTCGACGTTTATCCCGGAGTTCCATGTCAATGGCGGCCGAAAATTGCACACTTTAGGCCCGCGGTGCGAATCAGCTGCGGTTGTGGTTATCGTCCTTCGCCTACGTGCTGAGCGAAGCGCTACGGCGGATCGCGCTTCAGAAGACGGCGTTCGCCGTCGCCACGGCCGGCTCGATCCGGTTGAAACTCATCAAGATCAGCGCACTGATCACGCACAGCGTGCGGCGAATGAAGATCGCGATGAACGCGGCGCACCCGCACCGAGCGGAGTTCGTTGCCGCCTTCCATGCCTTGGGCGCTGCGGTGCGCGCGTAACGCCCGCCCCCACGAAGCAAGAGCGCAACCGGCAATCGCTGAACCGCTCTTGCGAGCAGAGCGGCGGAGAACTATCCCCCAAATCTCCCTCGACGGGCTCGCCCGATCTTCCGCCCCCATCCGATGTCGAAAATGGACTCCTGGTCTCGAAACAGCGGCGAAGTAGGATGGCCTCTGAGAAATGCGGGCTAGGCCGTTCACGGCCCAGCGGCTGACCGGAGTCAGGTATTCGAGGCTGGCGTGAGGCCGATGCGAGTTGTTGCGTACTGCCCTGAGTTCTCATAGGAACGAGCATCGGCCCACTTGCCCCTCGTACACACGCCGGTGCCAAGCGGGTTGCCGCTACGCGAGACGGCCGTTGTTTTCCTCCAGGACGGCGGCCGCTTTGCGTACGCCCTCCACGATCATGGGTTCCGGCACTGAGGCGAAACCCAGGATCAGTCCCGGCTCCAGGACCCGATTGACGCAGAAACGCGACAGCGGCTGCGCGGCGACGCCAGCCGCGTTCAGGCGCTCGGCCACAAGGACGTCGTCGCTCCATGGCGGCAGCCAGGCGATCGTCTCCAGACCCGTCGCCTTGTTGTCGATCTTCAGGTCCGGGAGGTATTCGGCGGCTTTGCGGCGAAGCAGTTCCAGGCGCGCTGCGTAGACCTTGCGCATGCGCCGGATGTGCCGCGTGAAATATCCATCACGCAGAAATCGCGCCAGCGCGGCCTGCTCGAGGCCCGGTGGGAACCGGTCGCTCGAGGAGCGGATATGGAGAAAACCTTCCACCAGCGCCGGCGGCAGTACCAGGTAGCCGAGCCGGAGCGAAGCGAACATCGTCTTGTTGAACGTGCCGGCGTAGATGACGGACTGAGCACCGTCCAGTCCCTGCAGTGCCGGCAGTGGCCGGCCCGCGTAACGGAATTCCCCGTCATAATCGTCCTCGAAGATGTACGCACCGCTCTTTCGGGCCCACTCCAGCAGCCGGAACCGCCGTTCGAGCGACATCGCCATGCCAAGCGGGCACTGATTGGTTGGCGTGACGTAGACCAGGCGCGGCGCCGGGTCGAGGCTTTCGAGGCGCTCCACATCCAGGCCGTCGTCATCCACGGGCAGCGCGAGCCGGGTCACGCCGGGGCGGTCGAACGCCGTTAGCGCGCCGCCGTAGGCCGGATCCTCGACCGCGGCGGTATCGCCGTTTGCCAGCAGCACCCGGCCAACCATTTCCAGCGCATGCTGTGTCCCGGAAACGATCACCACCTGACTCGCCGTACACCGCACCCCCCGGGCCTTGCTCAGGTATTTCGCGATTTCCTTGCGCAGCGGCCGCGACCCGGCGGCCTCGCCGAACCGAAATTCGGCGCCGTCGGAATGGCGGGCCACTGACGACAGTAGGCGGCCCCAGAGCCGGCGAGGAAAGTGGTCGCTGTCGGGCTGGAACGGGCGGAACGCCTGCGGCGCGTAATCCCCGGCAATCGGGAACGGAGATCTCGGAGCATCCGGCTTCGCCTTGTACGGGCCGGCCGCTTCATTCCGCGGCGCGGCGGGCGGAACCGGCGTGACCGGCTGATCCGGCAGCTCCGGCGACACGAAATAGCCTGAGCCCTGTAGCGATTCGAGATAGCCCTCGGCGGCCAGCTGCTCGTAGGCGGCGACCACCGTACCCCGGGCAATGTCCCAGTCCGCGGCCATGCGGCGGGTCGATGGCAGCCGCTCGCCGGGACCGAGGCGCCCGCCGAGCACCGCCTGCCGGATTTCCCGGTAAAGCCAGTTCTGGATGCTGGTACCCGGCTGTTTCGGCTTCAGGAGCAACTCCGTTGCCGCATTGTCGGCCACTGATCGGTTAGGCTGGTTCATTAATAGTTACAAAAGTGGACCTATCAGACTGGACCAGTTAGAGCTTAGGGTAGCACCGAAATCAAACGGGAGAGAATCTTGAAATGACCATCAAGAAGATTCGTCGCGACCTCGTGTGGTCGCTCGTGGCCGCACTTGTCACCATGTCTGGTCCGCTGTTCGCGGGGTCCGAAGACGGCACGACCCGCATCGGCATCATGCTGTTCGACGGCGTGCTGACCAGCGACATCGTCGCGCCGATGGAGGTATTCGGGGGCGCGATCGCATCCGGAGAAGTCGAGAACTACGAAGTCATCACCGTCGGCCGCGAGGCCGGTACCGTCACGACCCAGGAAGGGGTCACCTTGACCGCCGAGTATTCCATCGACAACGCGCCTCAACTGGACGTGCTCATCGTCGGTAGCCGCTACGGCATGGATCCGATCCTTGAGGACGACGCCTTCATGAAATTCATCCGCGAACGCGGCGCCGAGGCGGACTGGCTCGCCAGCAACTGCTCGGGTGCGTACATCCTTGCCGAGGCAGGTTTCCTGGACGGTCGCAAGGCCACGACCTATCCCGGCGGAGAAGTCTGGCTCAAGCTCAACCATCCGGCGATCGACATCGAGATCAACCAGACCGTGGTCGTCGTCGACAGCAACATTGTCACATCCAACGGCTCACTGGTGAGCTATGAAGCGGCCCTGGAACTGCTCGGTCTGATGGCTGGCGACGACGCGGCCAAAGAGATCGCCGACCTGACCTATTTCAACCGTCTGCTCGAGCGCGGCGCAACCCGCTGAGGAGGAGCCCGTGATCATCAAATCTGTAGTAGCTGGCACCGTGCTGGCCTTGGCCGCCCGCCGGGGCCCTGGCCCAGGTGAAATACGTAAAGGCGAGCAACGGTACGCGGCTGTTGGGCATTCCGAGCGGCGTGGAGATCCGGATGCTGGTCGAGAAGTCGAATCTCGGCAGCGGCGAGGTTGAAATCGGTGAGATCACATTTCCCGCCGGTGCGGGCACCGAGGCGCGGGATCATCGTCACGGCTCGATCGAGATCTTCTACGTGATGGAAGGCGTGTTGGAGCAGCCAGCGCCGGGACGGGGGCACGCTCGTCATCTGCTCCTGTCCCCTTCCGGGATGAATGGCGAGACGGGTGTTGCGGTGCCGTTGGAGGGATGGAGTTACGCGCCCACGAGCGGTCGATCGGATGCGCGTTCGGAACGATCGTCAGCTCCCTACGTGCTGAAGCGATGAACGCAGCCGACGCACGCATCTTCTTCCACGTCGCCGAGACTCTGAGTTTTAAGCATGCCGCGGAGCGATTATCGATGTCGCGTTCGGCTGTCAGCAAGCGCGTTGCGCAGCTCGAACGCGAGCTCGGCACAGCATTGATCAACCGGACGCCGCGCAGCATCAGCCTCACGGAGGCGGGCAAGACGCTACGCGAGCATTGTCGCGATATCGAGCGAGCGGTGGAAGCCGCCGAGGACGCCGTCAAGGATCAAGATCGGGAGCCGATCGGAGTGGTGCTATTGAGCATGCCCACGAGTTTCGGCGCCGCGCTGATGCCGATGCTCATGACCGACTTCGAGCGGCGGTATCCTCAGGTGACTTTGAGTGCGCATTTCTCGGAACCGTTCGTCGATGTCGTCTCAGGGGGGTACGACGTCGTCTTTAGGGTGGCGCAGAAGCTCACCGACTCGAGCCTGGTGGCGCAGCGTTTGAGCGTCTCGCCGAAAGTGCTGGTCGCCGCCCCGGCGTACCTCGATGCGCACGGTACGCCGGTGCACGTTCGTGAACTGAAGAAGCATCGATGCCTCGGATTGGGCTACGGATCCGAGAACAGAACTCAGTGGCGATTTAGCGGGCCGGCAGGACCGATCGATGTGCCGATTCGATATGCATTCACCGCGAATAACGACCTGGGCCTGAACCTCGCCGCTTGCTTGGGTGCAGGTTTTTTGTACACGGCAGAGGTCCTCGTGAGCAGCGAGCTCGCACGAGGCCGCTTAAAAGTCGTGCTCCCGGAATTCTGTCAAGGATTGGAGTATGGTGTCTTTGCGATATATCCGCAAAAGCGCCCGCCGGCCAAGGTTAGGGTCTTGATCGGCTTCGTCAAGCAGCGCTTGCCGACGTTACATGAACACGATCGCTGGGCACCGTTGAATTACGAGTCGGGGCGCCGCTGAGGAAACACAGTATTTCCGGTTCCCCGTGTCGCAAATCACAGACGGGCGGGACGGATCGCCTCGATACTTCATGGGGCCGCTTGGCGCGGTCGCGAAAGAGGGCGCGAGCAAACGGGAGGCGAGCACTATGATGCTGTGGGGGCATGGCGGCCACAACGGACTATCGCGATTTCGTCAGAATGTCGATGACCAAAGCATCAATTCGCTACGAGGCGCCGGTTGAGCTCATGCTCGTCGGGCGCGCGTCGATCGTCGCAGGTCCGGTACGGACAATGCCCGCTCTTTGTCTGTCGCGGTCCAGGCGACGCGGCGCGAGCGCGCTGACGCCAGAGGAGCTTTGAGCATGTCGGACGACAAGACGCACGAAGCGACGCACGTGCTCGGTGACGAGTATCGCCGTGCGGTCGAGGCCACTGCGAATCGGAAATCCGAGTTCGCCGATCGCGGGCACCCGGAGCGAGCCGCCCAGGAGTTCACCGTCGACGGCCTTCGCTTCACGTGGTGGGCGATCGGCAACGGTCCCGTTTTCGTCACGGTCAACCACGCGACGCTCGGTCGCGTCGGCAGGATCACGATGGGGGACCCCGAGTCGTTCGCGGCGTCCTTGGCCAGGGCCCTCTTGCAAGGTTCGTCGAATCGGGTCGATCCCGCCGACGGGCCATCGGCGTGACTTGGCGGAAGGTTGGCCGGAGAGGGCCGAATGCGGCGCTTCAAGTTACCGTCAGAGTGTGTCTTGAGCACGGTGTGCGCGGCCTCGTCTGCGTTGCGCTCGGCTACACCCTCGGCGTCTCGAACCTCTGGGCGGAGGAAACGAAGATCGTTTTTGGCGGAGAGGCCGCCTATCCGCCTTTCGAGTGGAACGACCGTGGGACCCCACGTGGCTTCAACATCGAGCTTGAACAGGCGATTGCCGAGGCTGGCGGTGTCGAGGTCGAGCATCGTCTAGGCGATTGGTCGGAGACGATCCGCGCGCTCGAGGCCGGGGATGTCGATGTCGTACCCATGTTCTTTTCCGAGCAGCGCGAGCGAAGTTTCGTGTTCACGCCGCCCTTTCAGTTCGTCAGCCACGGGATCTATGCGCGGGAGGGGACGGCCCATATCTCCTCGGTAGACGACTTGGCGGGCTCCCACATCGCGGTCGAGCGGGCCTCCTACGCACATCAGTACATCGAGGCCGAAGGTCTGTCCGTACAGTTGGTGCTGACGCCCAACACGCTGACGGCCCTACAGGCGGTCGCGGACGGACGCGCGGAGTATGCCGCACTGGCCGCGCCCACGGCCAACTATCTGATTCGCGCGCGTAACCTCGCACTCAACAACGTCGGTCCGCCGCTTTGGCCGCGCAGTTACGCCTTCGCGGTCCGCAAGGATCGAATCGAGCTGGCCGAGTGGTTGACGCAGCGTTTTTATGAGGTATTGCGAACCGGCGCCTACCAGCAGGTCTACGGCCGCTGGGAAGATCAGTTGGCCCTGACCGAAGAGGGCACGCTGGCCCGAGTGTTCGGGTATGCAACGCTGCCTGCGACGGTGTTGGCGCTGCTCGGCTTAGTGTGGGCGTGGCGGTTACGCGGCACGGTGTTGGCGCGCACGCGTAGCCTGGTCGATGAGGTCGAGCGGCGCCGAGACGCCGAAGCGCAAGCTCGCCGGGCCTTCGATTACGACGCGGCTACGGGTCTGCCCCGGCTGCACTATTTTAGTCAGCAGGTCGATGCCCTGTTGACGCGGGCGAATTCGGATCGACGTACGCCACCCCAACAGGTTGTTGCGCTCAAGCTCGCGGACGTCGACCGGACGATACGCACCTTCGGGCACGGCGCGGGACGGGACGCCGTCCGAGCCTTTGCCGATCACCTGAGCTCGATGAATTTTGCGGCGCTCGGTGTGAGCGGCCGCGACGTGTTTTTCGCCTTTGGCGAGAGCGAACGCATCGCTTCGAAGCTCAGGCGGATGGCTTCTCCCAGCGACACGTTGGTGCTCGGCGCGCATGACACACCGCGGCTATTCGCCGGCGCCGCCACGTGGCCCCAACACGGCAGGACGCTGGAGCAGTTGCTGCGACGGACCGAAACGGCGTTGGCCGTGGCGGTCGAGAAACGCCAGGGCTGGGTCGAGTACCGGAGCTCGATGGAGCCTGACGAGGAAGCCCTGAAGCTCATAGACCTGTTTCGGAAAACAGCCGGTGCGGGGCTCTATCCCGTATATCAGCCGCAGATGGACATCCGTTCCGGTCAGTTGGTCGGAGCTGAGGCGCTGGCGCGTTGGGATGCGCAAGGTGTCGGCCCCGTGCCTCCGAGAAAATTCATTCCGTTGCTCGAGGATGCGGGCCTGGTCCGTCACGTCACGACTCGCATGGTCCGGGAAGCCGTGCGGGTGGCCGCCGAACTACGTCGCCGTGGCACGCCTTGCCCGATCAGCGTCAACGTGTCTGTCACCGATCTTTTGGGGGACAAGCTGCAAAAGACTGTCTTCGAGGCGCTGCGCACCCACGACGGCAAGGCCGGCGACCTCAAGCTGGAGCTTACGGAAACGAGCGTGGCGGAGCGCTCCGATGCGATCCAAGGGGTCATCACGAGGCTTCGAGAAAGCGGCATCCGGACTTCGATCGACGACTTCGGGACGGGGTACTCGTCGTTGTCTTACCTCAGCGACTTTCCCGTTCAGGAGGTCAAAATCGATCGTTCCTTCGTGAAGGGCATGGTCAATCGCCCGCAAGATAAGAGCATCGTCGACTCCACCATTGCGATGGCCCACGCGTTGCGGTTGCTCGTCGTGGCCGAGGGCGTCGAGCATGCAACCCAGTTGGACATGCTCAGGGCCGCCGGTTGCGATCGCGCGCAGGGATTCCTGATTTCCAAGCCCCTGAAGGAATCGGAGTTCGCCGACTTCGTGCGAACGACCGTCATCGCGCACCTTGACCGCCCGCGGCGGGCGCGCGAGAGGGCGCGCCGCGCTTGAACATCACGAGCGCGCAGCTGAGGCAGCCCGGTTTTCATGGCGAGATCAACCGCCCCCTGCAACGGCATCGGCTCGCCAACGGGCAGCTCAATCTCGAGGTGACCGAGGGGTCCTTGGTGGAAGACCTCGAAGGAGCGGCCCGGATCATGCAGCGTCTGCGCGAGCTGAGCGTCACGTTTTCGATCGACGATTTCGGAACGGGCTTTTCTTCGCTGAGCTACCTGCGCAGGATGCCGATCCAGGTGTTGAAAATCGAGCGCTCGTTCGTCAAAAGCGTGCCCGACAACGCGGACGACATGAAGCTCGTGCGCTCGATCGTATCCATGGCACACGGTCTTGAGCTGAAAGTGGTGGCGGAGGGCGTCGAAACGGAGCGGCAACTTCTGAGCAGCGTCGGCAGCGATCAGGTGCAGGGCCATGTCTTCAGCCCGCCGCACGCCGGTGATTCGCCGTGGGCCAAGCCTCGAACGGGCGCATCGCTCGAGCGGCCGGGCGTCGAGTCGGCATGAGCGAAGGGACGCACGTCTGGTCGGGTAAATCGGGACGCTCCTACGTTTACCGGATCTATCAGCTGCCGCCCCGAATGAAGCGTTTAGCGGGCAACTATATCTTCGCCAAGCGGACCGAGATCGGGGGCTGGTTGCCCGTGTACATCGGGGAGACCGACAACCTGTCCAAGGGCCCTCGCCGAGATCCACCGCTGGAGTGCGTGCGCGCCAACGGCGCGACGCACCTCCACGCCCATGCGCACGATGGAGACGAGGCGGCGCGGCGTCTCGAAGTGGATGATTTGCTCGAGCTCTGGAGTCCCCCGTGCAGTTAGCCGGCTCGCTCTCGGCGAGCACGCACGACGAGGTCGCAGGCGCCTTCGCGCCTCGCGAGACGCCGCGCGTGTCGCGGTGGCCTATTGGAGCCGCGCCACCTTGAACTGCCCCGTGTCCGAGTCGGCAGGCGCGAGATTCTCGATGCACCGCGCGATTGCGGCCGGCGTGCTAGGCGTGATAGGCGCTTCATGCGCTTTCTGGATCGGGCGCTCGAGGCTCCGTCCGGCCTGGGGATTGGCGGCAGCCAAACCGATGCTCACGTCACGAGCGATCTCGGAGCCCGGGGCGGTGCAAAGACTCGTCAGTGGATCCGTCTCCGCAATCTCGTTGAGACGGCGAGCCTCGATGAAGCGCACTCTTGCCACGCGCTCGACGCACATGGCCGCGCGACACGCCGCATTTCTCCGCTCACGGGACCTGGCGCGAAGGGCACGGGACACGGCGTCCCTCCAGGTCGGCAAGCACGCTGCCCCGCCGTTCCGAATCAAGGCACGACGCGGACGCAGGTCGAGCCAAGTCGGTGGACTCGCTCCTCTCTCGATTCCGGATTGCCGCCGATCGAGGTCCGCCGATCTATCGGCAGATCGTTGATCAGCCGAGGGCGTTCGTTGCGGGCGGTCAACTGTCGGCCGGAGACATTGTACCTTCGGTTCGCGACGGTACCACCCACATCCTGCTCGAGCCGCTCGACTTCCTCGCACGGCTGGCCGCGCTCGTGCCGCCGCCGCGCATCCATCTCACGCGTTACCACGGCGTCTTTGCCCCGCATGCCGCGCTACGCGCCGCGATCACTCCGGCGGGCCGAGGGCAGGGCGCGCGGGACAGAAGCGCCGATGGCGAGCGGCCGCCGCTCGCCAAGCACGTCGCCATGAGCTGGGCGCAGCGGCTCAAGCGCGTGTTCGCGATCGAGATCGAGCGCTGCCGGCGGTGCGGCGGACGGCTCAAGGTGATCGCAAGCATCGAAGAGCCGGCGCTGATCGAACGCATCCTCGCGCACCTTAAGCTGCGGGCCGAGGACGAGCACACCCGCTCGCCGTTCGCCGCGCGCGCCCCGCCGCAGCCGTCGCTTTTCTGAGCTCCGCCGCTCCTCGTACTCCCGCGCGCCTTTCTGCCCCTTCCAAGCAAGCCGCGCGACGGCCACGCTGTGTCCGGTG
>Ga0209519_10000620_pt1 | contig 14959 bp, 37 predicted proteins | sample Rifsed13ft1_FD_184005 | JGI IMG/M metagenome (GOLD analysis project Ga0209519, IMG submission 184005) | Soil microbial communities from Rifle, Colorado, USA - sediment 13ft 1 (version 2) | ecosystem: Environmental > Terrestrial > Deep subsurface > Rock core/Sediment | place: Rifle, Colorado...
ACCCTTTATGATGAAGAAGGGTAATCGAGTAGCGAAAGCCGCTGTCGAGTTTGAGTCCAATGATGGATTACTCGCAGGCTTTCATCTAGTAGGATTCACAATCTGTGATGATGCTGAGAAAGGTCTATTCGTATTGTTTCCAGCAGTCAACACAAAAGATAAGGATGGAGGTAACAGAACATTCTTCTTTCTACGTCCGAATGCTGACGACCAGATAGAAAAGCTGGAAAGTCAGATTCTAGACGTATACGACTCTATGATAGCTAAACCATTCAACGGAGTAGTAGTCAAATCAACCTAGCTCAACTAGCTCACAGGGAGTCCCTAGAATGAAGGCATATGCAGTTCTAAGTTGGGATGATACTGAATATTATCTCAGCAAGCAAAAAGCACAGGAAAAGGTAGACGAGTTAATGCTCAATGATGAGCCAAAAAACAAAGAGTTAGAAGAGCATGGAATGGAACCAAAATATGCTCATCTCTTTGAGATAGACATTCAGGAGTGAATTGTTGAAGCCGGTATCTTAGGGTATCGGCTTGAGCGATGATGCTCTAAATTAGTAAATAGTAATTAAAGAAAGAGAATAAAGAAAGGAGAATATGGCATTAAGCACAATCATTAAGAAAGTCTGTAGCGAATGTGGCAAGATTGCTGTTGAGAAGAGTCACATTCAATTCGGAAGAAAGAAGATTATCTACTTAGAGTGTGGACATAAATCTTCCGAAGATGTTCTAGTTAGTGCTGACTATGATAGTATTATTAGCTCTGACGGTAGAAAGTTAATGGGCTATCAGGTAGCCGGTGTTAAGTTTCTTGAGAATGCTGACGCGAGAGCATTACTAGCAGATGAGCAGGGATTAGGTAAGACTGTTCAAGCATTAGCACTCTTGAAACTACATCGAGAGGAACTTACACCATGTATTATCCCATGTCCTACTACAGTCAAATTGCAGTGGCATCATGAGATAATTAGATGGTGTGGAGTTCAGGGCTTTCTTACGCAAGTCATCAGTAGCAGTAAGGAATTAGCGGCTCCGGGTTTTGACATTTACATCACAACCTATGATTTGCTTAAGAATGAGAAGTGTTTTGAACTTGTCAAAGATAATATCAAGCTAGTTATTCTTGACGAGTGTCAGAGAATTAAGAACCATTTATCAGGAAGGGCTAAGGCAGTTCAAAGGATATGCAAGAACGTAGAGCATATCATACCAATGTCAGGAACACCAATTAAGAATAATGCTGGTGAATACTTCACAGTGTTAAACTTAGTTAAGCCGCAAATGTTTCCACACTATTCACGATTCATTGAAGATGATTGTGATAGTTATAATAATGGTTATGGCTACAAAGTAGGAGGATTAAGACGGCCTGAAAGCTTCCATGAAAAGACTAAGGATTTCATTCTTAGAAGGACTAAGACAGAAGTTCTACCAGATTTACCGCCTCTAATGAGGAAGTTTCAGCATGTAGAGTTTGATGGTAAATTCAAAAAAGCATACATGGAACAATTACAGGAATTAGAAGATTTAATGTATGATGACAAAATGGATGCTTTCACTGCTGGGAGTGCCAAAATTGCCATCATGACAAAGATGAGACAGATAGTAGGAGTAAATAAAGTAGACGACTGTGTAGACTTCGTAACAGAGTTCTTAGAATCTTGTGATAGAAAGATAACAATCTTTGTTCATCACCACTCAGTAGCTAATCTTCTAATCATGAAGCTAAATCAATGGTTAGCAGAACACAATCTACAAGGATGTATAAATCTAAGTGCCAGTCTTAATGGTGATGAAAGACAGAACGTAGCTGTTAAGTTCAAGGATAACCCTGAATACAGAGTAATGGTCGCAAGCACATTAGCAGCAGGGGAGGGAATCAATCTTCAATTCTGTTCTGATGCAATAATGCTGGAGAGACAATGGAATCCGGCTAATGAAGAGCAAGCAGAAGGACGCTTTCATAGGTTTGGACAAGTAAATACAGTATCAGTTAATTATATGATAGTTAGTGAGACTATAGACGAGTTCTTTACTGAATTAGTAGAAAGTAAGAGAGCTATAGTTGCTAGCACATTGGATAATAAAGAGATAGAGTGGGACCAGAATAGTCTAATGGCTGAACTGGCTCAGATACTAGTCACGAGAGGTAAAAAAGCATGGAAACTGTAATAGTATTAATAGTTGCATGTATAATGTTTCTTATAATTGTAGTTCTTATTGAAGTTGATTTAAAATAGGATAGGAGAGGTAAAAAATAATTATGGAAGAAGAACCAGTATGGTGTAATGCATGTGGAGAGGAACAAGTAGAACCTGGTGAACAATTTTGCCGAAGTTGTATAAAAAAGGATATGGAACAAGAGGTAGACTGGGAAAGAGAAATGTGTAAGAAGTATCCAGTAAATGAGGAATAAGAAATGCCAAATCTAACTACTGAAGAATGGGACATTATTCACGACTTAGTTGAAGAGTATTATCTTGAGCATAGCAAACTAGTCAATCGTCTATTAGAGAAATTACCTAACCGTGAAGATACACAAGGTGAATTTCTTACGTTAGCCAACGAACGTAATTCAGTATATGGAAGGAATACAGAAATATGACAGTTAGAGAACTCATCAAAAAGCTTGAAGAATGCGATGATGATATAAAAGATTATGAAGCATGTATTACATTTAGTATTCAAATCAGTCCAGATGTAAGACTCTCCGGAAGATGCTATAAAGTTATAATTCAAGATAATGCAGATATTGACTCTAAAAGACTTTGGATAAAGGCAAGATAATATGACAAATCTTAAAAGTGTGAACATAGGAATGAATAAATACTGTGGCCCAGCCGTTCTGTCGATTCTAACAGGTAGAAACACAGACGAATGTGCTAAAGTAATTCGTTCAATTACTAACAATTATGAAGTAGCCGGTGTTCAGTTACAGCATCTCTTACAAGCCGCTAGTAAGCTGGGATTTATTCAAGAGATGATTCCAACACAAGGTTCACTGTATAGGATGTTATTGGGACTAGCTAAGCGGGAAGGGTTCTATATCATCACAGTTCCGAGTCATTTCGTAGTAATTGAAGTAACTGATAAAGATATATTCTTTTGTGACAACCATACAAAAGAGCCTATTAAGGCAGCGGCTTCAGCAAGGTTAATGCAAGCGTGCTTGGCTTGCTATAGAGTAGCAAGAAGAGCTGATTATGTAGAACCAGAACTGTTAAAGTTGTTATCAGAAGAACTTACAACTGAAGTTAAATTCTATGAGATGTATCAGATAGAAGTTAGAAGGGAACGTAAGTATAATTACAAAGAGAATAATACATCTACTATAGTGGGAATAATACCATCATTAACTAAAGATGATTTGTTTAGAATTACTGCTGAATTGAATTCTTGGATTGGAGAAAACATCTAATGACTAAATGTGTAGATTGTGGTTGGCAGTATCCATCTCCTATTTATCTATCTACGATGATGGTAAGTGGTAGTTATACCAAGCCTATTTGTGGTATCTGTGCGTTAGAGATAAGTAACAGATTACATAATATATCACGCACTGAATTTGCGGGAGAAATGGCTGAGTTAATGCGTCAAAAAGCTATTAGTTGGCGTGAGAATAATCCAAAATATGGCCCTTCTGGTAAAAAATAATGGCTAAGCTAAACATAGTAATGGATATGAGTCAATACGATATGTTCCTATCATGTGCATATAAATATAGGAATAGATATAAATTAAATTTAGAAGGCTCGTCTAAGAATGATGCATTAGAGCGTGGAACATTAGTCCATTTAGCATGTGAAATATATTATCAAAATATTAAAGATGGTATTAAGTATCAAGATGCTGTCGATGCAGCATTACTAAAAATGAAAGCAGCATTTGTAATGGAGTCAGACTTAGATAGTAGTGAAGCTGGTCAATTAACTGATACAATGGAACAGTATTTTGATTACTGGAGAGTAGCCGACCAACAGTTTGAAATCCTTGGTATCGAAGAACCATTCATGTATCTCTTACATGAAGATGATGATATGAGAATTTATCTAGCAGGTAAAATAGACTTGAGGGTTAGAGATAATAAGTATGAAAATCTCCCATATGACCATAAAAGCTTCAGCAGAAGTGGCCCAGTTAATGAATTAAGCAATCAATTTAAGAATTATGCAATCGCATCTGGAAGTAATTATCTAATAGTAAATAAGATTGGATTGCAAAAGACTCTAAAGCCACATGAAAAGTTCTTACGAGTTCCAGTCACATACGATCATCTAATTTTTGAGGCATGGAAGAAAAATGTAATTAAGAATATTATGAACTATATTCAGTGTGAGGCTGAAGATTTCTGGCCTACTAATGAAACATCCTGTAATAAATTTAATCGCATGTGTGAGTATTTTAATGTATGTAAAAGTAGTGGTGAAGAGGCTAAGAAGTTTAAGCTTATGACTGAGTTTGTTAAAGTTCCTGCATGGGACGTTACTAAGGTCTTGAAAAAGACAAGTGAACAGATAGAGGATAAGAGAGAGAAACAAGATGGCTAAAGCAATCAGTCATAGACATAAGCTAAAGAAACACCGTTATCCCAACGGAACGGCTATCTTCTTTTGTATCCTACCAGACTGCCACTATAAGGTAGAAGCGGCACTATCCCTCGGTAAAGAAGTTTTGTGTAATCAATGTAATGAACCATTTATTATGAACGAGTATACAATTAAACTTAAGCGTCCACACTGTGTTAATTGTGGTAAGATAGCAATTAAAACATCTGATGGGGAAAAAATTTATGTAAATAAAAGATCATCGAAGATTTTAACAGAAGTAGCCGCTAATGATGTTAGCAGCCTAAGAGACAGGTTAGATAATCTAGTAAAGGATGAAGATATATGATAGATTCAAATAGTCCATTTGCTTCTTTTGAAACATCTAGGAAAATTAAGCACACAACTAGAGTGTATGTGCTATATTGTTCAGTATGTCATCATATTTGGAAGGCCCCATCAATTTCTAGTAAATGTATAAATTGTAAAGGAAATGGTGATACTGCTAGATGTCTAATTGATTATGATACTGAATTTGTAAGGACTTAAAAATGAATATACTTGATACTATTATGTTTGCTATTCTAATAATATGGTTATTCATTCGGATAAAGAGGATACGATAATGCTAAAAGCAATTGAGTTGATGCGAAAAAAGATAAATGACAGTCATAAAGAATATTTTCGTTTAACTAGAGAGATTAAAGAAATGGTTGAATTTGGAATTATGATACAACAAAATAATCCCATTGCAGAAGAAATACTCAAAGCAATAAACGATTCAGTGAATAGAAAGATAGAATCAGATGAAGAATATCTTAGTAATCTTTATGCTCTTGGGAAAGAGATATGATTAAGCTAATTAGACGACTCATTAGGTGGCTTAGAACTCCTAAAGAAGATAAAATATCTAATAAATGGTTAGAGAAGAATACCGACTACTGGTGGCATAGGAGATAAAATGGCTGATAGGGAAGAAGAAAAAATAAATCATTCAGTCGAATATGAAATGACAATCAATTTTAAGAGGGATGGCGTATCTGTAAAGTTCAGTGGAGAATCAGTAATATTTTCTAATTCTGGTGATGAACATCCAATACGACCAAGACATCTAAGAATTGTAAATATTATTCATAGCTCAATGAGAGAGTTCATTCTAAATAATAAGTAGGAGATAAAATGGCTGTTAGAATTCAAATTTCATTGTATGGCAGACTGGTTGCTGAAGCAGTTGTTGAGAGCTTAGCTGAAGCTGATAAGCTATGGTCAAAATATGCAATTGCAAAGTATAATAAAGGTATGTCTATTGGCGGGGCAGCAATAAGTAATTACAATTCGTCACGCTTTTGGAATGTTCCGGTAGGAGGAAAAATTGAATCTTAATGAGCTTAGCAAAGATATTAGATTCTTTAATGAGAAGAAAGGATTTGAGTGTAATATTGAAAATATTGATCAAAAGTTACTTCTTGCAATTAGCGAAATTTGTGAGGCTCAAGAGGAGCTGAGAGATGGACATGGAATCAATGAGATTTACTATATATCAGAGGGAACTGTTAAGAATCAATTAAATACCAATAATGGAAAACCTTGTGGATTTCCAACAGAGATTGCCGATGCTATTATTAGACTATTAGATATTTGTGGCAAGTTTGAAATTGATATTGAAGCTATAATTGAATTAAAATTAGCTTATAACAAATCAAGACCAGCAAAACATGGGAGGCAGTTTTGATATTTTGGTGTTTGTGGTGTAGATGGACTAGTAAAGATAGAATTGAACGCTGCATCAGGTGTAACTCAGTAATGTCGAAAAGACCAAATTAACTATTTGAGGATGGGAGATGAAGTCAGTTCTATTATATCTAGTTAACGTGTATCATGGCAATTTTATAATTGGTCATGGATATTTTGTTGAGTCTAATGAAAGGCGAGCGTGTGAATCTTTTCTTGTAGATTTTGATAATAGAAATCTTCCAGTTGGATGGTATACTATTCAAATCGTTGAGGAGAAATTAGCAGTAGTGACTGAAAGGAAACAATGAGTCAGATTACGTTTAATCCTAATGGTGGTGATTTAGGACGTGCAGAGTTTAAGTATGTAACACCACACGAATTTCGTGTAATTGTTCCACATATAGCACACATTTTAGAGTGTTTATATATATCTGAAGTATCTAAATTACCATTTGTATATGCTTTTGAGTTTCTATTTTCGTATAAAAATGAAATATCTTTTATAATGGAAACAATTAAATTACCGGGCCATGTTAAGTTTTATGAAATTGGTAGCAATCAAATATTTGAAATTAGAGGGATTAGTGGTGGAGTAACTGCAAATCTAATTTGCTATTTAGTTACACTTGAAAGGAAACAATAATGAAGAGTTACGGAATCCTACTTGAATTAATTATTTCTGGTGAGAATGACGATGCTGCTTTTGAAAGTGTAAAAAGACTAATAGAAAAAATTAAATTAGAACATACAGTAAAGGATTGTGCAATGTCAGAAGGGCCGGATGAATTAGTTGAGGAAGATAAATGAAAGCATCAGACATTCAGATAGGTAATAACATTTCTCTATTGCTGAAAGCTCCTTGGGGATTCGGTAAAACCCTAGCCGCTGCCAGCTTTGCATTAGATGGACCAGTTTATCTAGCCTATTGGGATAAGAAAGAGCCGCTAGAACTCTTATCATACTTCAGTAGGTTTGGGGCTAAGGGTAAGAAGATTCTAGATAATATTGAATATGATATTTATGGTGCTGAAAATGCTAATGAGTATCTGAATAAGGTTATTAGGACGGCCAAAGACCCCCGCTACTTCGCTTTCATTACAGATAGCTTTACCAATCTTACAGCAGGAGCCGTTAACTGGTCATTAAATTTTCGTGATGATAGAAAAGGTAAAGAAAAACTCAAAATAATTCCTGATTGGGATGAATACAAAGTTGAAACTAATATGGTTACTCAAGCATTAGATTTATTTAGAACAATGCCAATGAATATTATTTGGACGGCTCACCCCGTTGCTTCAACTAAGATTGAAGGGACTGGTTCTAGTATAAGAATTAGTAAAGTAGTTAGACTAGTCAGTTATGGAAGTAAAGCGGCCGATATAACTCCTGGTAACTTCAGTGAGATATATCATTGTAGTAAACAAAGTAATTGGGATAGTGGTTCAGGAAAATCATCAACAAGATATATTGTTAGCACCGATGCTGTGGGAGATGACTTTGCAAAGTCTAATATCGGACTGACAGGAGATATTGATATTACTGACGCGTTATTCTATGAGATTTGGAAAGAAAAAGTTAAACAACACAACAAGGAGATGATGAATGCAATAAATGAACAAAAAGAGAGTAAAGAAGCATCTAACCCATTTAACAAAGCAAAAGCACCAGAAACACCAGAAACTAAGTGGAGAACCTAAACCATGAGTAACCGTAGTTGGATTGTAACACCAGATGATCTGAAGAAAGGTGATTTAATTAATCCCGGTTGGCATCCAGCCGAGATTATAAAGTATGATGATGGAGAAGCCGGAGAGAACGCAAAGAATCCGGGTTCTGCTACAGCTACATTCTATTTCAAGATTATGGATGGACCTAGTAAGGGTGTTGAGTGTAAGAGACTCTTTAGCGAAGTTGCATGGGGCTTCGGTAAGAGCTTCTTTGCTACAATGAATTATCCCAAAGATGAGAAGGGTAACTATAAGCTTAGCTCAGACCTGTTCAATCAGTCAGTTGGGCATAAGCTTCAAATTTATGTCAAGAGGGGAAAGAGTGATAAGGGCAACGAGTTTAATGACGTTGCTGATTTCCGGCCGATGAGCTAGTTTTATGATATACAAACCCCATCCTAAACAAATAGAATTCTTTGAATCTGAAGAACGATATGCGCTTTGGGATGGGGTTTGTTCTAATCGTGCTGGTTCTAAATTGTGGGAGATTTTGAGGAGAATAATGCCAATCGACAAGCCCTACGCGTATCACAAACCTAGTCCAGAAGGACTAGACAAGATTAACAAACTAAGAGAACACTTCAGTGAGGGGGACAGACTAATTCGAGAAATCTGTCCTACCTCAAGACAATCATCTATTGCATTAACCAATAACGAACAGACAGCAATGTGGGCTATTAAAGCTGTTGTATTTAATGATCCTGCTAGTGAAGTAGAATAGTTATGGCAGATGAGGTTGTCAAGATTAAGAAGTCTGATTTAGAAAAGATTATTAATGCTAACGTAGAAGCATATAATATTCTAGATGAAGTTACTACTGATGCTACTGACGTAGCAGATAAAGTTAAGAAAGCCTTTTCTGCTTTAGAAGAGGCACCAAGTGAAATTGGTGATGTTATTGTAGAAGATGATGGTGATGTAGAAGAAGAGAAATAGTTGATTTGCTGGATGCCATCGAATAAGTTGTTAAACAACAAATAAGATGGAACTTGCACTGTGCAGCAGGTTGTTGGGAGCCATCCAGCTTCTTTTTAGGAGAAAGAATGGATAAATTTTTTGAACTTCTCAGAGCAGAGTTTGAAATAGAACTTAGAGTGGGTGGTAATTATGCTACTAAAGAAAGGCTTATGGCCGCATTTGACAGAGCATTTGCTAAGGCTATCGTCAAGTATGCTAAGTTGCAGGGAGTTGACTTGACATGAGGTTTAGTAATGGCTGCCGAAGATTATCATAATATGTATAATTATTATGATGCAAGATATTGGGAACAATTTGAAGAGCGTGATGAGGAACAGAGAATGACAATAGAAAATGTGAAGTGTCCTGACTGTGATGGTCCAATGGTATCAAGGTTTGGTATTCATGGAACGTTTTGGGGATGTAAGAACTATCCAGATTGTAGAGGGACTAGAGATAGTATGGGTAGGAGCAAGGCTGAAAGGGCTACTGAACGTGAGCAGGAGAAGGATAAGAAAGAGAATAGAAGAGGCTGGTAAATTATTATGAGATATGTAACATTTCACATCCAAAAAGATAAACGAATTACTTTAGGCACTTGTGTTCATAAATACAAGGACTGCCTAAGCCTGAAGGGTAGAATTGCAAAAGAAATAAGTGGTGAAATAGTTCAATCAATACCAAAATGTAGCTGGTGTTATAACAGGATGGTTGAGGAATAAATGTCTTTACCTGTGAAACATCATTGGTTAGACCGTGCTGTTGCCGTTTATAACTTTCACGTCTCTCAGATAAAGACTGAATCTAAATGGACCATATCTAAAACAGCATCAGCATTGAATCGTTCTATTGGTTCTGTTTCACAGGATATTTCTTTAGCTAGTTGGTCTAAAACTCATGATAAACAATTAAGAAGGTTCAAGTCTATGGCGATGGCTCTTGACTATATTAAGAATAAGGAAAAAGAGAGACTGAAGGAGATAGAACAATGATGACTAGAGCAGAACATCTTAAATGGTGCAAAGAACGTGCAATAAGAGAGATGGACTACTACAAAGACTCATCAAAAGGTATTGTTAGCATGATGTCGGATATAAGAAAGCATCCAGAGACTAATAGTGAAGCATTAATGGCATTATGCACAATGTTTCTTATGGACAAGCCGCTGATGACTAGGCAAGAAGCTATTAATTTTATTAATGGATTTAATTAAGGAGTTGTAAATGAATCTTTGTGTTTCTGATGAGCAAATCGTAGTTAACATTCAAGGTATTAGAAATGTAAGTTGGGGCGAGGCTACTTACATTAACACATCTAACCCAGGTAGACCGTGGTTCATTACGATAACATACAAAAATAATCACAATGCATTCTACTATCGAACTGAGGGAGAAGCTCGTTCTATCTTTAACAAAATTCGTGAAGCTATGGATAAATCTCTTAAGAGAGAATAATGATCAACATAGTAGTCAACAGACAACTGCAATCTGTAGAAATAGAATCAAAAAAGACTTATCAGTTTTCTGATATGGTAGACGTAAGAGATTTAGCTCCACTAATAAAAGATATACTTGATTGTGCATATTATGGTGGAGAGAGAATCTGCTTAGAAACTGTAGATTTGGTTGGTAACTATACTGAAGAGAATAGGTGGGAGGATTAGAATCATGATTGTAGAAGATACCACAAATCTTCTATCAAAGTATCCAAATCTTCTAGAAATTCAGAAAATACTAGAAGATCTAGCAAGAATAAATCCAGTTCTTACTGGAGATATTATCAGATTAGCAATGGTATATGCTATATATGCTGAGTGTAAGTATAATGTTCAATCAGAGACTAAAGAGAAGTGGATAGGAGAGTCGAAGCTAATGAAAAGGGCTGCATATCTAGGCCCAAATTGGTAATAATAGATGCCTAACTACATAGGAGGAATAGGACCATTAGAACCAGATTTGATGATTGTAGGTGAGGCTCCCGGCAAGCATGAAGATGAACAAGGTAAACCATTTGTAGGACCATCAGGTTCTATACTAGACGATTGTCTCTCTAAAGCAAAAATTCACAGAAACGAATGTTATATAACTAATGTAGTCAAGTATAGACCACCTATGAACGATTTTGACCAATTTCATTTAATAGGAATTAATCCAGAAGAAGAAGCAGAGAAGTTATGGGAAGAAGAAATCTTTCAACGTAAACCTAAATGTATTCTTGCTATTGGCTCGCGAGCATTACGAGCTGTGATGGGATATCCAGTTCTATTTAATAGCAAGGATGATAAACTCAAAATTACAGACTATCGAGGCAGCATCTTAACTGGTAAGGATGGAGTAACTAAAGTAGTTCCAACTATACATCCAGCCGCTCTGTTCAATCGGGGTGACAAGGGCGGTCTTGAATACACATATCTAAAATTAATCGAAGTTGATATTATACGAGCCGTTGAGGAATCTAAGACTAGAAGTTTGGACTTACCACAACGAGAGTTAGTTGTAGCAAGAAATTCTTTAGATGTTCATAGGTTCTTCAGGCAATATGAAAATCTTTCTAAAGCGGCTTGCGATATTGAATCTATTAACTGTGTTCCTGTTTGTGTTGGCTTTGCTTTCAATCGTAGTCACGCTATCTCTATTCCTCTGTTATCTTCTATTGGTAAGCATAGACTTACTGACATGGGGGAAAATGAACTTAATGAAGTATGGAGACAGATTGATATCCAACTTAGAAGATTAAAGCTAATAGGACACAATTTTAAGTATGATGAGTTTAAGTTAAATCTTATTGGATTTGAGTGTCCAACTGTCATCTCTGATACATTGATTAAGACTCGTGTTATATTTCCAGAGATGCCAACTAAAAGATTGAATGATGTATCATCGCTTTGGACAAGAGAACCATTCTACAAAGAGGAAGGAAAAGAATTCAAACTTAGTAAAGATTCCCCAGATAGATTATTTCTATATAATGGTAAAGATTGTGCAGTTACCATTGAAGTTGATGAAGAACAAGATTTAGATTTAGATGCTCTCTCAGAGCAATACAAAGTTCCATTAAAAGAATATTATTACAATTATATGATGAAGAAGCATAAGTTCTATTTGAAAATGGAGAATGTAGGATTCTTAACAGATATGAATAGGAAGAAAGAGTTATCCAAGAAATATGGAGATATGGCTAAGGTAGTTCATGACCGACTAACAGAGGCTATAGGTTATGAAGTCAACGTGAATAGTTATCCACAAATGTTCACTTTATTATATAAAGAAATGAGATTTAAGTTGATGAGGAATAATCCTACAGCAGAGGATACACTAGTTCAGTTGTTGGGGAATCATGCAAAAACAAAAGAAAAGAAAGCAATCCTCACAGACCTCCTTGAAGAAAGAAGAATCCGCACGCAAAAATCCAGATACATTAACTTTTGCCCAGATTATGATGGACGATGCAAGACTTCTTTCAACATATCAGCGACGGAGACTTGCAGAAGTTCTACTTCCATACTTAAAAAGCCAGTCAGACCGAAGAAAATTGGGCTTGCTTTCCATACGATTAGTAAGCACGGGAGGCTTGCAAAAGACATACGTTCTATGTTTATTCCGGATAAAGGAAAGGTTATCCTTGGTGCAGACAGCTCTCAGGCTGAAGCTAGAATAGTAGCCGTTCTTAGTGAGGATTGGGAGTTACTTGAAGCATTCGATAAAGTAGATATTCATCGGAGAACGGCTGGTCTAATATTTGGATATATAAAAGAGCTAATATTAACTACGAAGTTCATACCAGTAGTAGACATAATGGAGAAGGATGGACCGGAGAGATTTTGTGGTAAAAAGACTAGACATGCAGGAAATTATAACATGGGTAAGAATAGGTTTATGGTGGAGTTTAATACTGATGCTCAGAAGTTTGATATCAATATGTCTATTAGTGAATGGCGTGCTAACCAAATGCTTGATTTATTCCATGCAGCATCACCACGAATTAGAGGTAAATTCCATCAGGATGTAAGAGATTGTATACAATCAACCAGAACTCTAATTGACCCATTCGGTGGAGTTAGAATATTTAATGCTAGAATGGATGAGGAAATATTCAAAGAAGGATTTGCTAACATTCCACAACGCACAGTAGCTCATTTGGTTCAAGGAGCTGCTATCAAGATTGATGAAGAATTAGATGGGGATAACATATTTAGATGGGTATCAGAAGATCACGATTCATTGAAGATGATAGTTCCCGAGAATAACTGGGAACCATATGCCAAACTGATGAAGAAGTATCTTGAAGCTCCTATTGATTTCAGACCATACTGTAGTCTAAGACGTGATTATACATTGGTTATTCCATGTGAGATTGAGATAGCTGAGAAGAACTATGCCGAGTTCAGAAAGATAAAGATATGAAAATTGAAGTAGTCATTTCAGTATGGAACGACAATGGAGATTTTGTTGGGCGGGATAGAATTGTTGGTGGAGATTTAGAACATCAAGTTGCTATCGCTTTAAAGAGTATTAGATCTAAAATGGCAGAAAGAGAGGCTAAGAAATATGAAGTTGGAGATGATGACATTCCGTTCTAAGGTGAAGATATGACAACGAATAATATCTATCTAATTCCAAAAAGTCTATATTGCCCAGAATGTAATACAAATCTTGGTTCACCATATCAATTTGCTAAATTAGATAAATTATGGTGTCCTAAATGTGAAGTATTACGTGATTCTAAAGAATTTGGTAAGCAGATTGGAATGATAAAGGATGTGAAGATATGACAACTAGACAAGAACTAGCTCAGATTATAGTTCAACAGATATTAAAAGATTTAAGAGATAGAAAAGGATTTCGTCACCTTTTAGAAAGTATTGAACTAGAAGATGAGGAAACTTATCAAGAGATAGTTACTACTCTAGTTTCTATAGTAGAGAATAATATTATTCATTGGAAGAACTGATGCAAAATACTAATAATGAGACAAATACACCAGTAGAGAAGTATCTAACTAAAGAAGAAATAGGAATATTATACAATTTCCTGAAACATGAACATATAACTTATAATGACCCAATCTATGAACTTGTTATGAAGATATCTGAAATAGCTAATACTAAGGAAATAAATGGAGGTTAAATGGAACCTAAGCCAGCATTTCATGAACCTATAGAAGTTAACTTTACTGATTTAGAAATTATAGCACTTCAGAATAATCTAAAAAATTTACAGATTTATATGATTCGTAAAGTTAGGCTTGCAATTCATACAGAGCAGACTAGACCTTGGAGAGAAATATTAGGTTCTGATAAGGAATAAAAATGATAGCTATTATAGCTGCAAGCTACAAAGAAGCATTAACATTTGCTAGGGGTCAACTCCTAGATGACGATGAATGGTTTTTCTTATCAGATATTGATGACCTAATAGGTAAGTCCAATTTCCATGTAATTGTCACAAGTTCAGTTGCAGATACAATTTCACCATATCGTTTTGAAAGACTTTTTAGTTTAGCTAAGAAGAGGGGAAGAATGAAGTGAAAACATTCTATATAACATCTAAGATGCCACTATTTCCAGTTCCACACTTAGACCAGCTTGGTGATAAGCCAGTATTATATGCATTACAAATTCAAGCAGATAATGTTAGTGACGGCTACCATACTATGCATGAACTCTATAAACATAGAATGGCACTTAATATTGCTTTGTTTAATAGTTGGTATGATTCAGATGTTCCAGATGGATATCATAGTCGAATGCAAGTAATGAAATCTAAATTACATAATGATGGAACTATGTTTGATGGATATTTTATAGTAATGGCATTAACTGACTACGGGCAGATTAGTTATCATTATAAGATAAAATATTGGGATAAATTCAAAATTCCAGAAGTAGAAAGAACTCCAGAATATGATGGTCATACTCCTAACGATGTTATTGAAAGGTTGATGAAATTATGAACAAAATTAAACTAGAATTAACAATTGACGAATTATTAGTCA
>Ga0209519_10000622_pt1 | contig 14942 bp, 9 predicted proteins | sample Rifsed13ft1_FD_184005 | JGI IMG/M metagenome (GOLD analysis project Ga0209519, IMG submission 184005) | Soil microbial communities from Rifle, Colorado, USA - sediment 13ft 1 (version 2) | ecosystem: Environmental > Terrestrial > Deep subsurface > Rock core/Sediment | place: Rifle, Colorado...
CTGAAAGCGCCATAGCAACTTTTTTAGCTATCGACGATTTCAATAATGCAGATTTTGCCATAAGATTTATATAATTTGTTTTAAGAATGTCACAAAAATAAAGTAAATAGACCTGAACTACAACCTTATCGTTGTTATTTATAATGATTTTAAAGTGCTTTAAATTCAACGAATAGCAGCCGTCGAAAGCCCATTTTATTGATTGATTGCCAATTAATTTCTGCCATTACCTTCTTTTTCATTTTTACGGCACTTCCCTAAAATACGAAAAAAAACTTTTTTCGTCATTTGTGCCTCGAATTTCCACCCATATCCACAAAAATTAGCTTTCAAAGTTTATTTTTTTTTGTAAAAAAGAACAACAAGCGCAAGTAAAAAATTCAGATCAGCTAAATTTAGCCATGTACTTTTGAACAATTAAGTCCGTATTTTCATTTCGGATTTTAAGGTCTAGTTGAATTGGAGGCGAGGCTCTTTCTTCGCAATTTTTCACGGCACAAGTTTCGCAAGTCACCCCCACAATTTGTTTTTTTATCGATTTATTGTCGATGAATTTAAATTTTTTCTTCATCCCAGACGTAATCAAAATCCCAACGGATATACTCCTCAGGCAATCTTTCTTGAAAGGATCTTCAGTAGCCGATGAAAAAACCAAAAATTCATTACCGCTGTTTTCATAACGGGAAATTTGCGCATCAAAAAAATGACTCTTATTTTGTTTCAAGGATTCCACTATTGTTTTTACCGAAATCCACCTTCGGCAGTAATGCTCGTTCATTTCATTCGCATGCGGTTCCTGCTGATTGGTGATGTGCAATTCTTTTTTTATCTGATAGGTATCCGCCCCCACTTTATGGGAAAGGCGAAGAAAGAAGATATTTTTAAGCTGAAAATCCTTAGGCAAAATATTGGTTAACCTCTGGTAGAAAGATTCGGGAGAAACGTTAAACTGACTCATCAGCTGAATCATTTCTTGAGGTTTAGGATCTGTTTTAGCCAAAAATAAATTGAGCTCGCTCACTAATTGTTTCCTTGGGATCAATAAAGCTCCTGCAAAATAGGATGCGTAGAAATTATTGAGGACTTCGTCAAAATTCTTGAACTTAATCCAACTGAAAGTATACAACCTTTCTGTTATTTCAAGGTAATTATAGGCTATCTCTTTCGCCAAAATAAATGCTTTTTGTTGCGAATCGATGTCAAGTGACAGCAACAAGGTTTTGCTCTTTGGCACGTATATGGACCTTAAATCCCCTAATTCCTCTTGTTCGGAAAAAACAATCTCCTGAATAGTATAGCCGTACTCTTCCGTAAGTACCGCCGTCAAATCTTCTATGGAAATTTTTGTGTTGATATTTATCTGGAAGGCTTTGGAGAAGTCCAAGACTTTTTGCTCCAAATCTTCAAAATAATTATTGTGAGCCTCCTGATACGAGCGCAAGGCCGCCAGGAAAAAACTTTCTCGCGTTAAGTTATAATGCTGCGCGATCTCAATAATAGTACTTATGAAGGCATTTACTTTTGCAGGCGCGTTAGCAATGATATCAATAAGGTCATTTTCCTGAATCCCGAAAATGTCCAACGGTATTTCCTTGAGGATACCCGATTTTAGAATTTCCCCAATTGGAGCCAAGTTATTATCCAACTTCAAAGAAACCATATGATCGTATGAAACCTCCAGCTTTTCTGCCAAAAGAATAATCTTGTCGGTTTTGGGATATTTCTTTCCCTTCTCGATTTCGTTCAAATACGATTTTGAAAGCTCCGTTATTTTGGCCAAGCCAAACAAGGACAAGTTCTTATTAGTGCGCGCTTGCTTGAGTTTTAGCCCGAAAATCAATTTGATATATTCTTTTTCTACGTTCATGATTCCAAAGATAAGATAAAAAACAAAATCCGCAAAAAAAGTTTTTTGTAATTTTAGCGTACGTTCGCTTGTTTTGTAAAAAACTTTTCGTACCATTGTCATGTAAAACGAATTAACCATGACACACCAAACCGAAACAACCGAAAGAAAGTTCCAGTTTTCATCTGAAACGAACCAAAACTATCCTGAAATATTGACGGATAAGGCCATCGATTTCCTAACTGAATTGCATCACAGATTCAACAGAAAGAGACTTTTGCTTTTAGAAGAAAGAAAAAAACAACAAGCCTTATTTGATGCTGGTGCATTGCCTTGTTTCCCGATCGAAACAAAAAACATTCGAGAGAGCAATTGGCGAGCTGCAGCAATCCCAAAAGATCTAATGGACAGAAGAGTGGAAATAACAGGGCCTGTTGACAGAAAAATGGTGATTAACGCTTTGAATTCAGGAGCCAAAACTTTCATGGCCGATTTTGAGGACAGCACATCACCAACCTGGACTAATTTAATGGATGGCCAGCAAAACCTAAAAGATGCGGTAAACAAAACCATTTCATTGCATGATACCTTAAAGAACAAGAAATACTCCTTGAATGAAAATACAGCAGTCTTAATTGTCCGTCCAAGGGGATTGCATTTACCCGAAAAGCATATTTTGATAGATGGAGAGCAAACTTCGGGTTCGCTGATAGATTTTGGCTTGTACGCTTTTCACAATCACGAGGAATTGACAAAAAACGGCACCGCGCCTTATTTCTATCTTCCAAAACTGGAACATTACTTGGAAGCTAGATGGTGGAATGACGTTTTCGAATTTGCACAAGAATATTTAGGGGAGCAAAACGGGACTTTTAAAGCAACGGTTTTAGTCGAAACGATAACGGCCGGTTTTCAATTGGACGAAATAATTTTCGAACTGAAAGACCATATCGTCGGCCTCAACTGCGGAAGATGGGATTACATTTTTTCTTACATCAAAAAATTAAGAAATAACCCCGTATTCATTGTTCCAAACAGAGATCAGGTAACGATGACTTCGCCATTCATGAGCGCATATTCACAACTAGTGATTCAAAGGTGTCATAAACGCGAAATACATGCGATAGGCGGAATGGCAGCCCAAATTCCAATAAAAAATGACGAGCAAGCCAACACAATCGCTTTCAACAAAGTAATTGCCGACAAAGAACGCGAGGTTAGAAACGGACATGACGGAACCTGGGTGGCCCATCCGGATTTGATTCCTCTGGCAATGAAAGTGTTTGACCGAGAGATGCCGACAAAAAACCAGATCCACATAAAAAGAGCAGATTTAGACATCACGGAAAACGATTTACTAGAAGTGCCAAAAGGAACGGTTACCGAGGAGGGTGTCAGAAAAAACATCAGCATTTCCATTTTATATCTGGCTTCATGGCTCAACGGACAAGGCGCTGCCGCCATACATCATTTAATGGAAGATGCGGCCACAGCCGAAATTTCTAGGTCTCAATTGTGGCAGTGGCTGCAAAACGAAGTGACTTTAGACAACGATAAAAAATTGACGAATAATTACTATCACAGATTAGCGATGGAAGAATTCGAAAAAATCAAAAAAACAGTTGGCGAGGAGAATCACGAAAAAGGAAAATACAATTTGGCGGAACAGCTATTAGACATTCTGGTTGTAAATCCAAATTTCATCGACTTTTTAACAATCCCTGGCTACAAATACATTTAAAAAAAAACAACCAACCGAAAAACTATTAAAACAAAATTATGAAAACTACCGAAACAAGAATTCAAGAATTAGTTGCTGACTGGATCACAAACCCAAGATGGAAAGGTGTTGAACGTCCTTATACAGCCGAAGAAGTTGTAAAACTACAAGGATCATATAAAATAGAGCACAGTATCGCCAAAATGGGTGCCGAAAAGTTATGGAAAAAACTTAATTCTCAAGACTTCGTTGCGGGACTTGGAGCACTAACAGGAAACCAGGCCATACAAGAAGTGGAGGCCGGACTGGAAGCCATTTATTTGAGTGGATGGCAGGTTGCGGCAGACGCCAATGTTGCGGGAGAAATGTACCCTGACCAATCATTGTATCCTGCGAACAGTGTTCCTCTGGTTGTAAAAAGAATCAACAATGCGTTGTTGCGCGCTGACCAAATACAGGTTGTAAACGGGGAAGTGAATAAAAAAGATTATTTAGTGCCTATCGTTGCCGACGCAGAAGCCGGTTTTGGCGGTAACCTGAACGCCTTCGAATTGATGAAAGCAATGATTGAAGCGGGTGCCGCAGGTGTTCATTTTGAAGACCAATTAAGTTCCGCCAAAAAATGTGGCCATCTTGGAGGGAAAGTTTTGGTTCCTACGCAAGAAGCCATCAACAAATTAGTTGCAGCCCGTTTGGCAACAGACGTTATGGGAACGCCAACATTAATTGTGGCTCGCACGGACGCTGATGCCGCTAATCTATTGACAAGTGACATCGACCCTAGAGATGCAAAATTTATAACTGGCGAAAAAACCTCTGAAGGATTCTTCCACGTAAACTGCGGTGTACAACAAGGGATTGACAGAGGATTGAGCTATGCGCCTTATGCTGATCTAATCTGGATGGAAACAAGCAACCCAGACCTTGAATACGCAAAACAATTTGCAGATGCAATTCACAAAGAATTTCCGGGCAAAATGTTAGCTTATAATTGTTCCCCTTCATTCAACTGGGCAGCTAAATTGTCAGTTGCGCAAATGGAAACATTCAGGGAAGACCTTGCCGCAATGGGATACAAATTCCAATTCATCACTTTGGCTGGATTCCATGCTTTGAACACAAGTATGTTCGAATTATCGAAAGCGTATAAAGAAAGAGGTATGGCTGGATATTCTGAATTACAGGAAAGAGAATTTGCTTTGCAAAAGCACGGATTCAAAGCGGTAAAACATCAAGGTTTTGTAGGAACCTCTTATTTTGATGCCATTCAGAATACGGTTACTGCAGGGAGATCTTCAACAACAGCCATGAAAGACTCTACTGAAACGGCGCAGTTTAAATAAAATCATCAATACTAATTCAATTGCATAGCGCATTGGTTTAAAAACACTCTTTTTAAGCTAATGCGTTTTTGTTGTTTTTTATAAAATTATTGAATTCATAACCGGAAACCATTTAATCTTACTATTTTTGAAGTATTAAACGTAAATCTTAGATTGTTATGAAATACCATCAAATCGACCGTGACTTATTTATAAAAAATCGCTCCAAATTCATGGCTCAAATGAAGCCAAAAAGCGTTGCTATTTTTAACTCCAATGATATTTACCCTATAAGTGCCGATAGCACAATGCCATTCGCACAACACCGAGACATTTTTTATCTAAGCGGTGTGGATCAAGAGGAAAGCATTTTGCTGCTTTTCCCTGACGCTCCCTATGATAACCAAAGGGAAATGTTGTTCCTGAAAGAGACGAATGAGCACATTGCGGTTTGGGAAGGCGAAAAGTTGACTAAAGAACGCGCTTTGGCCGTTTCGGGAATTAAGACCGTTTATTGGTTGCAAGACTTTGAAAAGATTTTGTTCGAAATGATGACACATTCTGACACCATTTACATCAACACAAACGAGCATTATCGTGCAACGGTGGAAACTGAGACTCGCGAAGCCCGTTTCGTAAAATGGTGGAAAGAAAAATATCCTGCTCATGCTGTCGCAAAAAGCAACCCGATCCTGCAACGCATCCGTTCCGTAAAAGAAAGCGAAGAGTTAGATTTGATCCAACAAGCCTGCAACATTACCGAAAAGGGATTCAGACGTATTTTATCTTTCGTGAAACCGAATGTGATGGAATATGAAATTGAAGCAGAATTCATCCACGAATTCACTCGCAACCGCTCTAAAGGTTTCGCTTACACTCCAATCATTGCTTCCGGAAACAGTGCCAATGTGTTGCATTATATCGAAAATAACCAACAATGTAAAGCGGGTGATTTGATCCTGTTGGATGTTGGCTCAGAATACGCCAATTACTCAAGTGACATGACACGTACAATTCCGGTTTCGGGGAAATACAACGACCGTCAAAAAGCCGTTTACAATGCCGTTTTGAGAGTGAAAAACGAAGCCACAAAAATGCTTGTTCCAGGAACACTTTGGAAACAATACCATATCGAAGTTGGTAAATTGATGACCTCAGAACTTCTGGGTCTTGGATTAATCGATAAAGCTGATGTGCAAAACGAAAACCCGGAATGGCCAGCCTATAAAAAATACTTCATGCACGGAACTTCCCACCATATGGGACTAGACACGCACGATTACGGAATCCTAACCGAGCCAATGCAAGCCAATATGGTTTTCACCGTAGAGCCCGGAATTTACATCCCAGCCGAAGGTTTCGGAATCCGTCTTGAAGACGATGTCGTGATTCAGCCAACTGGCGAACCGTTTAACTTGATGCGCAACATCCCAATCGAAGTGGACGAAATAGAAAGCTTGATGAATAATTAAAAATTGTTCAAATTTCAGGTTTAAAGTTAACAGCTTAGAGCAATCTAGGCTGTTTTTTTATGCGTCAAAATTCGATAACCCGATAAATAAACGAATAACCGATTTACAATAATTTGGGCGCATCCCCGCCTGCGTAAACTCCGCTGCGTCGGGCTGTTCGCTATTGGCCCTCGTCCCGAAAAATCGGGACTGCGGGCTAGCCGCTGCCATCCCTTGCGCGAAACCCTAAATAAATCACAAAGCTGTAACTTTTTGACGTCAATGCTAACTAATCAGGTATCAAAAAACTACAATTATGAGAGCACACGAAATAGATTACGAGATATTCGGCGAAGAAATGCAATACGTAGAAATCGAACTGGACCCTCAGGAAATAGTCATTGCCGAGGCAGGGAGTTTTATGATGATGGATAACAATATTCAGATGGAAACCATTTTCGGGGACGGATCGGAACAGCAGTCCGGTTTGTTCGGCAAACTATTAAACGCCGGAAAAAGGGTCCTTACAGGCGAAAGTCTTTTCATGACCGCTTTCATCAACCAAAACAACAGTAAAGGAAAAGTTTCCTTTGCCTCTCCATATCCCGGAAAAATTCTACCGATCGACCTAACCGAATTCCAAGGAAAATTCATCTGCCAGAAAAGCTCTTTCCTCTGCGCCGCCAAGGGCGTTTCGGTAGGAATTGAATTCTCTAAAAAAATGGGGCGCGGTCTTTTTGGCGGTGAAGGTTTCATCATGCAAAAAATTGAAGGAGACGGAATGGCATTTGTACATTCTGGCGGAACCTTAGCCAAAAAAGAACTAAGAGCAGGCGAAGTTTTGAAAGTGGACACTGGCTGCATCGTCGGATTCACAAAAGATGTCGATTACGACATCGAATTCATTGGCGGAATCAAAAATTCTGTTTTTGGAGGCGAAGGACTATTTTACGCCACGCTTCGCGGTCCCGGAACAGTTTATATACAATCGTTGCCCTTCAGCAGACTGGCAGACAGAATTATTGCCTCTGCACCAAAATCAGCTGGAGATAGTCGCGGTGAAGGTAGTCTATTGGGCGGATTGGGGAATTTATTGGATGGGGATAATCGCTTTTAACAACCTTTCTGTTTGTCATCCCGACGAAGGAGGGATCTCAATAGTTTCTCAAATTATGTGATTTCCCTCCTGCATCGAAATGACAAAAAAATATCGCTTATAAATGGAAGCTTTTATTATTTTAAAGATAGCTGAATTTGAGGTAAGGGTTGACAAAGTGTTTTGTTGACGATTTTTTCTCTCATTAATTTCTTCTTATTAAAATGTCTTGAAATATTCTGAATGATTTCTGTGTAATTATCTTTAATCACTATCCCTTTTTCATCTTTTGTTTCATGGAAAAACACTTTAATTGAACGACAATTATTATGTTCAAAAATTGTGTTTAATAAAGTTCTGTCTGATAATCCACAAGAATGACCCATTATATAAACTTGAAATTTTTGATCACTTTCTACAAAATCCAAGAGACTTTTATAATTTGAATTTTGAAGATATTGAAATGATTTGAAATTTCTTAAATATTCATTATCATTTATATTTTCAATAATTTTATAATCATCATCCATTTCATCTCCAAAACCAAAATTGATTAAATTTTCCCCATCCTCTAAATCACCATGAATATTATTTACCAGATAATATTCTTCTTTTGCTTTAAAATCATTACAATAAAAATTAATGCTATTTGTATAATTAAAATTTAAGAATAAAAGATTCCGTTTAACTTTTCCATCGGTAACATCATCTATTAACTTTAAATCCTCATTTTTAAAATCAGAATAATCAAATCTTTCCGAAATAATTGTTTTAAGTTTATTTTCATCATTAAATTCAAAAGAATATTTATTGAATACCTTTTCTAATAGATATTTTTCTAAACGCTTTTTAACCTCTTCAAATTCTTTATTAAGAATTATAAGATTTTGCTTTTTGCTTTCAATACTTATCATCGTAGATTTGACAATTTTTTTTAACTCTGTGTAATATTCATTTTCAATATCTACCCAGTTTTGAATCGATTTTTGGTTAATTAAACTAAAAAAAGCATTCTTATAATTAAGTATGTGAGCTCTAGGATATTTACCGCTCCTATTATTACCAGTTTCCCGGTAAATTTCAGCATCAGAAAATTTTATATTCTCATCATTTTGCATAATATTATTTGCCAGTCCTTCCAAATTTTTTACTGGATCAAATTTAAAATGTTGCCCCATACTTTGAAATGAAACAAACTCATCATTATGACTAGAATCTTTAATTCCTCTCCAATAATCGTCAATAAAATCTTTATACGAAGTTGGTAATCCGTGCGCCAAATCAAATCCGTTTCCAATAATAACAAGTCTATTCATATATAAAGGCTTTTCTCAAATATAGTCATTTCTCTTACATGAACTTCCATGCCATATATGGTTTAAAACATTTTTCCTTCTATTCTAAAAACTTATATGACTTATATGGTTTAAAAAAACCTCTCCGCTACTACCCTAAAAACTTACGGCAACTTATATGACTTCTATGGTTTAAAAAAAATAAATCCTTAATTTTGCTGTCGCTCAAAAACGAAGCAAAAAGTGAATCACATACAATTTAAAAATACTAGCATCTCTTATTCCGATACCGGAAAAGGCACCGCTATTGTGCTATTGCACGGTTTTCTAGAAAACCAAAAGATGTGGGACAATTACATCGAGGCCTTTTCTGTAAAAAATCGGGTAATCACTATTGATCTATTGGGTCATGGCGAAACGGAATGCTTGGGTTATGTGCACAGCATGGAGGACAATGCCGATGCAGTTCACGCGGTATTGGCGGAATTGCGCATCCGGAAAGCGATTCTCGTTGGGCATTCCATGGGCGGTTACGTTGCCTTAGCTTTCGCCGAATTGTACCCCGAAAATGTAAAAGGCCTGGTTTTGTTGAATTCCACCGCCAGAGCAGATAGTGACGAACGAAAAATAAACAGGGATCGCGCCGTCAAGGCGGTAAAACAAAGCTATCTCGGTTTTGTGAGTTTGGCGATAGCCAATCTATTCAGTGAAAACAATCGAGAAAGATTGCGAGACGAAATTGAAAACACAAAAAAAGAAGCCTTAAAAACACCGCTTCAAGCAATTGTGGCTTCGCTGGAGGGAATGAAAATAAGACCGGACAGGGAAATTTTGTTGCATCTTAGCACCTACCCAAAAATGCTTGTTCTTGGCGAGAAAGATCCCGTTCTAGGCTACGAAGAAACCAAAGAGCAAATTGAAAACACAGAAGTGGAATTGGTCACTTTCCCTGACGGGCACATGTCGCATATTGAAAACCAAGAGGAACTGTCCAAAGTATTGTTGAAGTTTTTTAAGAAAATCTAATCGATTTGCTTCGTGCTCTTAAGGAAACTTCTTGGCGAGCTTTGCGGTTAAAAAACTATACCATTTTCTCCTCAAAGGGAATCTCCACATCCAATATTTCCTTCAACAGCACTACCACTTGCTCGAGATAATCATTCATCACTGCTTCATTTATAATCAAATTTGCTTCCTTTTCTTCTTTAAAGTTAAAAGGCAAGAACCCCGATTTTAAGTTTTTGAAAGAAATAATACCAGCTTCTATCGGTTTGGATTTTGCATGTTCTTCGTACATGAAAGCATACGCCAAAACCTGGATTATTTTGTCATTCTTGATTTCCTCAGTCAATCCTATCCAAGTTTTTAAGGTCACACTCGCTTTCTCCACCTTACCGGTTTTGTAATCGATAATTCGGATGGTTCCGTTGCGTTCTTCAATTCTGTCAACATTTCCCTTTATCAAAACAGGAAACGGTAAGCTTGGATGTATTAACGTCCTTTGAAACGTTTCTTCTAAAGCGAGTATTTTGATCGCATCGCCAGATTTAATACTTTCCAACTCCACTTTCAAGAAATTGGAAACGTTGCGTTTAGCCACTTCAAAAGCCAGTAAGTTTCGTCCCTTTTTGATTTCCCCTTCTTTGTAAACCGCTTTAAATTGCTTTAAAACCTCAGCATCTATTTGTTTGAAGCAATTCTCTATGTCCTGTTCAGATACAAACTTCCCGATAAAAGGTTCGTACAACACCTTCAAGGTTTCGTGTATGATCGTTCCTAAAGTATTCAAGGCGATATTCTCTTCCACTTCTTCGACCTCTCGAATACGTAAAATCTTTTGGAAATAAAACTGAATCGGATTTCGGATATAACTCGTCAATGCCGAAGGGGAAAAACCAACCGTCGCAATCTCTTTCAGCCGAGTCATCACAGCTTCTGATTTTTGAATTACCATTGGCGTATAGGCCGTTTCGGGTAAAACCGCGTTGTATATTTCGTGAGATAAATTATGATTGTGTTGTTTTTCGACTTCCAATTGCGTGATAAAACGGCTTTTTTCGCCAGCATCCAACCCTTCACTTTCGGTGTTGTAAAGCAAATAAATATTCTTGGCGCGTTGTAATAAATGGTAAAAATGATAGGTATAAATAGCATCTTTCTCTTTAAATGTAGGCAAACCTAACTCGCGTTTGACGTCATATGGAATAAAGGAATTCTGGGATTTACCCGCAGGAAATTTCCCTTCGTTCATGGAAGTTACGATTACGGTATCAAAATCCAGCACACGGCTTTCCAAGACACCCATGATTTGCAAACCGTTCAATGGTTCACCTTCAAAAGAAACCTCGGCCAAATCAATTACTTGCTTATAGATAGCGTGTAAAGTGTCTATCTTATCGATATGTTCGTGCTGGGAGTAATAACTGATTAGTTTGTTTATCACTTTAAAAATAGCAAAAACAAAGGCCTTCGTTATCTTTTCCTCCTCGCTATCATTACTCAAATTATCTTTAATCCTTAGCAATAACTTAGATACCGTTTCTAAAACCGGAATTGAACCCTTTTCCCATTTTTCGAACAGCAACAGAAACAGATCCGTAGGCTCAGGATTTAATTCAATCAATTTATGATGGGTTATGAAGGTGTAATTATTTTGATTTATTATGTTTACCAATCCAGATGTTTTCGCGTAAGGTTCCACCAATGGATGAGTCAAAATATCCAACACATCTTTGTAATACAAAACATAGTTTCTTGCATTTCTGGACAAGGCATTCGTATGCATCTTGAACATTTTTGCAATCAATATTTGGGCGGGATTGTTTTTGCTTGAATACCCCATGGTAATATTCAAAGCGCCGACTGTCGATGGCAGCGAATATAAAAGAGGAACTAAAAGGTTTTCTTCTCCAAGAACTACCGCGACCTTATCTAAAGTTGTGGTTGGATTGTCGTTGATGATGTTTTCAATGATACTACCTGCTATTTTGGCCTGTCCGATTGTTTTTGGCGTGCCGATAACCTGAATGTTTTTAGATTGTGAAAAATCGTCCACGATCCACTCAAAAGGATTCGTCTTATAATGTTTCCAGCTTTCTTTAAATCGCCTTACAAACAATCCGGCATCGTGATACGGGTCATTAAGAAAGGTTTGATCGACGTCCCAGTAAATTTTGGCTTGATCAGCAGCCATAAGGTGCTGTATTATTTTTTCTTCGGCGGCATTCAATGCGTTGAAACCCGCGAATAGATATTGCTTGTCCTTGATTGAATTTGAAAAATGATTTAAATTTTCCACCGCTTCCCGATAAATTAATCCCTGATATCCAATTCCTCTTTTAAGGAGATGGGTATACAGCGATTTGTAATAATTGGGTAATAATTTCCAGAAGTCAATGTAATTTTCTAGCAGTTGGGTTTTGTTTTCCACTTCGATTCCCCATTTTTTGATATCCTCGATGTCTTTTAAGTAAGACAAAACGTGGGTAGGGTCTAATAAATAGCGGTCAATTTCATTAAAATCTTGAAGTAGCGTTTTTGCCCAATTGGCAAACAGCTCAAAAGACTGTTGGCCTGACATTTCAGTGACAGACAAATAGACTTCATGAAACTCAAACAACAGTTCGATTGGATCAATAGAGCGTATGCCCGAAATATCCTGAACAAAATCTTCAATACTGATAATTTCGGGGGAAAGAATATTGGTCTCTACTTGTTTTTTAAGTGCCTCGATTAAAAATATTTTTGCCCTTTTATTTGGCAGCACCACTATCGTATTAGTGAGATTGTCGGAGTAATTTTCTATTAAAACCTGCGCGATTTTATCTAAGAAAGAAGTATTTATCATTTCATAAAAATAAAAAAAACGCCCCGATAAATCGGGGCGTTTCCTATAAATATTTTAAGAAAAATTTATTCTTTTATTAAAGAAATCTCAACTCTTCTGTTGTGTGCTTTTCCTAAAGCAGTTTTATTAGTATCCATTGGTTTAGTTTCACCATATCCAGTATGCTCTAATCTATCAGCTTTAATACCATTTTCAATTAGGTAATTTTTAACTGCATGAGCTCTGTTCATTGATAAAGTTTGGTTCAATTCATTAGAACCATCGCTATCAGTATGACCTTCAATCAAGAATCTTGAATATGGGTATTCTTTCAAGATTTCAGTAATTGACACCAAAGTTGGGTAAGTTTGTTTTTTGAAACTAGCTTTTCCAGAATCAAACAAAATAGTTCTGCTATACTCGTTCAATTTCATCATAACCTCTTCTGAAACTTCAGGACATCCCTTGTTAGCAACAGTACCTTTAACTTCTGGACATTTGTCATCTTTATCTAAAACTCCATCCCCGTCAGTATCTGGCCAAGGACAACCTGCGTTTTCTTTTGGACCTGCAACAGTAGGACATTTGTCATCTTTATCGGCAACTCCATCTCCATCAGCATCTGGACAACCATTCAATGCAGCTAAACCAAATACATCTGGACAAGCATCATCTTTATCGGCAATTCCGTCTCCGTCAGTATCAGGACATCCTTTTAAAGCAGCTAAACCAAATACATCTGGACAAGCATCTTCGCTATCTTGGATTCCGTCACCATCAGTGTCAGGACAACCGTTGAATTGTTTTAAACCAGCAACATCTGGACAAGCATCATCTTTATCGTAGATTCCATCACCGTCAGTATCTTTTCCTCCAAATTTGAAAGTAAGACCAGCAGTATGCTGAAAATGTGATGGTGCATCAGGAGTACCTGAAGCATCTTCTCTGTCTGCTCCTAAAGCATATTTGTAAGACGTTTCGAGAGCCAAACCTACATTTTCAGTGAACCAGAAAGTTAATCCAGCACCAGGGTTTACCGTACCATAACTACTATCTCCGAAGAAAGTATAACCTCCCCCTACGTGTAATGAAGGATCAATAACTTTAGAATTAATTAGGTTCATGAAGCTATACTTAACAGCAGCATCAATACCATAATACATTAAATTACCAGGATTAGAAACAACCATTCCGCGTGCATCAGCATTAGGCGCGGTAGGATCAAATTTCACATATTTCTCAATTTTGTTCACAGAACCCTGAACTCCAAAAGAGAAATCACTTCCTACGTATCTCGATAAGGTTATGTAAGAAACCGATGGAAGAACATTCCAATTGCTTTTTACATCGAATGGTTGCGAAAAATGCTGTTCGAAAAAACCCGTTCCATTATCTGCACTAGTTCTAGTGTCTACGGCATTCACTCCAAAGGAGATAGCCCATGGATTGTTACTGTCTTGTGCGTGAGCGCTTAAACCCATCACCATCATTACAGCAACTAAAATTTTGTTAAGATGTTTCATACTTAATTTTTTTGATTACAATTTAGTTAATTACACACAAAAGTAACACGTAAATTTTTAAATACAAAATGAAATGTTAAAAAAAACCCGTATAAACCCTTAAAAGTGGTAATTATATAACTTTGGAATTTAATTACACAACTTTCAGTGAGCGACCTACTTCAGTAAAAGCGTTGATCGCCTTGTCCAAATGCTCTTTTGTATGCGCAGCAGACAATTGAACTCTTATTCTTGCTTTATCTTTTGGAACCACGGGAAAAAAGAACCCAATCACATAGATTCCCTTCTTCAGCAATTCATCAGCCATAGTTTGAGATAATTTAGCATCGTACAGCATAACAGGCACAATTGCAGAATCGCCTTCGACAATATCAAAACCTGCACTTTTCATTCCCGCTTTGAAATAATTTGTGTTCCATTCCAACTTATCTCTTAAAGTAGTGTCTTTCTCCAGCAATTCAAAAACTTTAATGGAAGCCCCAACAATTGCAGGCGCCAACGAATTTGAAAACAAATACGGTCTGGAGCGTTGACGCAACAATTCGATTACTTCTTTTTTAGCCGTGGTGTAACCGCCCATTGCTCCACCCAAAGCTTTTCCAAGTGTTCCTGTTATTATATCCACTCTTCCCATCACTCCTTTTGCCTCAAGCGTCCCTTTACCGGTTGCACCTATAAAACCTGCGGCATGACATTCATCAACCATAACCATGGCGTCGTATTTGTCTGCCAAATCACAGATCTTGTCCAAAGGTGCCACAACACCGTCCATAGAGAAAACTCCGTCCGTAACGATGATTTTGAAGCGACTTCCCGTCTCGTTGGCTTTGATCAGTTGTTGTTCCAAATCCTCCATATTGCTG
>Ga0209519_10000623_pt1 | contig 14924 bp, 11 predicted proteins | sample Rifsed13ft1_FD_184005 | JGI IMG/M metagenome (GOLD analysis project Ga0209519, IMG submission 184005) | Soil microbial communities from Rifle, Colorado, USA - sediment 13ft 1 (version 2) | ecosystem: Environmental > Terrestrial > Deep subsurface > Rock core/Sediment | place: Rifle, Colorado...
AAAATCAAATTTAAGAAATTGACCTTTTTTAACCTTACTGGGTTTGTAATTCGTATAAAGACTTCCTAACGAATTAGTTATCATGTTTTTTAATTGACTGAATTCGTATTTACCAATAATTTCACCCTCCATAACATCTGGAGAATTTACAACTATAGTTCGTACTCTATTTTGGTCAAAATTGGATTTTATTGCAAAATCATCAAAATTATAGGTTCCTTTTACATTTTGATACGATGTTTTATTGATATACAAATCTCCCTGAAGATTCTCAATAGTGTTTCCAGAGGCCTGAACCACCACATCTCCTCTAAAAATAGATATAGAATCTTTTACAAAATTTAATTTATGTAGATCTGCATTTTCCACATTTATATGAAAATCATACCTACTGTCTTTTTTACTTAAATCCAGTAAACCATCAAAAGTCATACTTAAATTAGGATCATTTACAGAAAGTTGCCCTGTATAATTTGGCATTTTAAAATTACCATTTACAACAACATTATTATAGGTATAATTGTTATAATCAATTTGGCTGACATCTCCTTTTATTGAAGTATCTAAATATTTTTCTTTAAAACCTTTTCCATCTACATCTAAATCGAAACTTACTCTGCCAATATCTTTTCTTTCAAATAAAGTACCAATATCAAAATCTTCTAAAACAACATTTCCAATGTAAGATGCTTTATCAATAACGTCAATATTTTTCATCTGCAACTTAGAGGTTACTTTCCCTAGTTCTGTTATCATCGAAAAATCTGCATCAATAGTTTTAGTCGTAATACGAGTAATACCTTTGGCAGAAAATTTTCCTAATTTCTTTAAAGTGGTCGGCAGCTTTTTTCCAAGAATATCCGGAAGTATAACTATAAGATTATCATAACTGGAAGAAAGTTTATCAAATTTACCATACATATAAAATCCATGGTCCTTATTTGCAAATAAATTTTTGAAATTTACATCTCCTATAATACGAGTATTTTTAGAATCAATTAATTTTAACTTTGTTATTCTTAAATCATTCAATGTTCCCTTGATATTTGCTTTGGTAAAGAAATGTTGGTTTTTACCTAATTCTTTATAAAAAAAGCGAATGTCATTTGAAGCTATTGAAGCGGTATCCAATTTTATATTAAACTGAACTTTATCGGTAAAATTGGAGAAATCCTCTATTTTATAATTTAAATATACCGTTCCTTTTAACTTTGATCCCCTAGTTGATAAATCCAGGTTTTCAAGTTTAATACTTTTTTTAGAATAACTGAATTTTGAAGTCAAACTTTCAACATACAAACCGCGATGATCCAGAAACGACATTTTATTGATTACGGTAGTAACGTCTGAACCATACAATTGAAAATCAGTTACCGAAGCATTTAATTTAGTAAAATTAACTGATACAGGAGTTTCCCGGTTTTCATCTGTTAAAATAAAATGTCCGTTATAAATGTGCAGTTTAGACGATTTTAATAAAAAATGCTTTTTTGATTTCTTTCCAGTTTCAAAAGCAGCGATAAATTTATCGATATTAGAGTATTTCTCGTTTTTGTATGTTTTCAAATTAAAAAGTAATCCATCTAAACGTAAGTCTCCAAAGATTAAATCGCCGTCTAATAGTTTTTTTCCCTCTAGAATAGTAGTTTTAATTCGATTTGAATAAATCAAAGTATCTTGGTGATGATCTAGAATTAAAACTTTTTTAAACTTTATACCACCAAAAACCGATATGGCAACTCCATCAATTGCGATATTGGTTTTAAAATCTTTATTAAGACTTCTGACAAAATATTGAGCTATTTTCGTTTGAACAAAAGGAGTGCTCAACGCAATACCAAGTACCAATAAAAGTAGGATAAGTCCAAGTATAGAACGAAATACTATTTTTCTAAATTTTTTGATACTCCTTTATTTTTTTAAATTTTATAAAATTTGATTTTGCTTTTGGAAACAGCATTCCTTTAATAAAAATTCTTTAATTTTGGCTCCGCCGCAAAAAATAAATATTTTAAAATCGGTTCGTCAAATATAAATCAAAATTTGTGCCTTTTTATGCAAAATCCTGAGGTTTTTATTCTTGCCATCGAAAGTTCATGTGATGATACTGCTGCAGCTATTTTACAAAACGATAAAGTCTTGTCGAATGTTGTTGCAAATCAGCTAATTCATACTCAATATGGTGGTGTAGTTCCTGAACTTGCTTCTCGTGCGCATCAACAAAATATAGTCCCGGTTATTGACGCTGCACTACGCAAAGCAAATATACAAAAAGAACAATTGTCAGCAATTGCATTTACCCAAGGTCCCGGATTGATGGGCTCACTGCTTGTTGGAAGTTCATTTGCAAAATCATTAACATTAGCATTGAAAATTCCTTTGATAGCTGTAAACCATATGCATGCTCACATATTAGCTCATTTTATTGATGAGGAAGGATTTGAAAAACCTACTTTTCCATTTTTGGCCTTGACAATTAGCGGAGGACATACCCAAATTGTAAGAGTAAATGATTTTTTTGATATGACTATTATAGGAGAAACTACAGATGATGCCGTTGGCGAAGCTTTTGATAAGAGTGCAAAGATACTAGGTCTTCCCTACCCTGGTGGTCCTTTGATAGATAAATATGCCCAATTAGGAAATCCGAAAGCTTTTGTTTTTACAAAACCAAAAGTTCCAGGATTGGATTTTAGTTTTTCGGGATTAAAAACCGCTATTTTGTATTTTATCCAAAAGAAAAAGCTTGAAAATCCAAACTTCATTGAAGAAAATTTGAATGATATTTGTGCCTCGATTCAATTTACAATAATTGAAATTTTAATGGATAAATTAAAATTAGCTGTAAAAGAAACGGGAATAAAACAAATCGCAATTGGAGGCGGTGTTTCTGCCAATTCAGGAATCCGAAAAACACTAAAAGAAACCGAGATAAAGTACGGATGGAAAACATTTATTCCTAAATTTGAATATACTACGGATAATGCTGCAATGATTGGGATTGTGGGTTACCAAAAATTTTTAACTGAAATTTTCGAAACGTCATCTGTTGTTTCGAAAGCAAGAATACAATTCTAAATTATGCAATTATTTTACAATATAAATATTAACGAAACCACCGAAAACTTTTCTTTTGACAAAGAAGAAAGTAAACATATTATTAAAGTATTACGAAAAAAAGATACTGATATATTGTATGTAACTAATGGTTTAGGCTTATTATTTAAAACCGAAATCACTTTAGCTTCTGACAGTAAATGTACCGTTAAAATTATTTCCTTCGAAAAATCAGCACCTTCAAAATATCATTTGCATTTAGCCGTTGCTCCTACTAAAATGAACGATCGATTTGAATGGTTTCTTGAAAAAGCAACAGAAATTGGTATTCATGAGATCACTCCTATTATTTGCGACCGTTCTGAACGAAAAATAATTAACAATGAGCGATTTGATAAAATAATATTGACGGCAATGAAACAATGCAATCAATTATACCTCCCTAAACTGAATAGCGCCATCACTTTCAAAGAGTTTGTAAAACTTAAAAATGAAGGCTTACAATTGGTTGCGCATTGTGAAGAAACGGATAAAAAAACATTAAAATCAGTTTTAGTGGCAAATGAAAATATTACCATTCTAATAGGCCCTGAAGGTGATTTTACAGAAAAAGAAATTGAAGCCGCATTAGAAAATAATTACATTCCAGTTTCATTAGGGAATACCCGATTACGAACTGAAACCGCTGCCATTGTAGCTTGTCATAGTGTTGTTTTTGTAAATGAAAATTAATAATTTATAATTTCCTGAAATCGTTATGAAAAAGATATTTTACATAGTATTACTAGTATCTATTTCTTCATTTTCACAGGAAATAGCTTTATTAAAGTACAGTGGCGGTGGAGATTGGTACGCTAATCCAACTTCATTGCCCAATTTAATAAAATATTGTAACGCCAATATAAACACTAAAATAAAACCGAAACCAGAAACTGTTGAACCAAGCAGCCCCGACTTACTATCCTATCCGTTCGTTCATATGACTGGACACGGAAATGTAGTTTTTAGTGATAGTGATATAATTAATCTAAGAAATTATTTATCAGCAGGTGGTTTTCTTCACATCGATGATAATTATGGAATGGATCAATACATCCGAAAAGAAATCAAAAAAGTATTTCCAAATAATGATTTAATGGAAATTCCTGCAAATCATGTTATTTTTCAAAAACCCTATCTTTTTTCTGGAGGATTACCCAAAATTCATGAGCATGATGGCAAAAGACCGCAAGCTTTTGGAATATTTATAGATAACAAATTAGTACTTCTCTACACTTTTGAATGTGATTTAGGCGATGGATGGGAAGATCCAGAGGTAAATAATGATCCTATTGATGTTCGTGAAAAAGCCCTTAAAATGGGTGCAAATATCATGCACTACATCTTTAATAATTAATAAAAAGTATTTATAACATTTCGTTATTCTTTTAGATAAAGATATTTTTAATGTTTCTAAAGTATCTGGCTATCCAATATATGACTTTACAATTAATAAAACTATGATAACTAGACGACATTTACTGTTATGAAGAAGCATAATTAAATTCACTAAAAATAAAACTTACTAAAGAAACCTATTGGTTGTAATTAATTTTTGATGATATTTTTTAGTCAGTTCGAGTTATTTTCGATAGAAAATCGTATTGAGAACAAGAAAAATTTCATTAAGAACGGTTTTTCAATACATTTTTTGTTCTGCTTTGCTCCACTAAAAACACTCGAACTGACGTTTTTAATAATTATACCCAACGGGTTAAAGAATATTTTATCTACTTCTTTTTTGAATTCTTTAAACTACAAACATTTAGAAAAACGAAATGCCGCATATTAAAATATTTAGCAACTAAAGAAAACTAAATACCGTATGAGCCATAGATAATTATCATAAAAGAATGATTTTAGTTATAAAACCAATTCTTTCTTCAGCAACTATAACGATATAGTTGATCGTTAATTTTTATTTAAAAATATTTTTTTTATTCAAATTATTGTTATAAAATTGCATTATTATTAACCAAAACCAATATTATATAACAAGTAACCCCATTAATTATGAAAAAAATTATTTTAACTGCAACGGCATTTTTAATGCTTTTCTCTTGTCAAAATGACCAGACAGATTCAACTGCTGATGCAACAAGTGCAACAGCACGTCGTGGTTGTGCTTCAAATGAAGTGCTTGCGGCTCAAATGGCAGCTGACCCAACTTTAGCTTTAAGAATGAACGAAATTGAAGCTTTTACACAAAAAGCAATGTTAACAAACCGTTTAGTAAATGGTAAAATTGTAATTCCAGTTGTAGTAAATGTATTGTACAGAACTGCTGCAGAAAACATCTCTGACGCTCAAATACAATCACAAATTGATGTATTAAACAAAGATTTTACTGCCACAAATTCTGATTTCAACAGCACTCCTGCTGAGTTTGCTGGTGTAGCTGCAAATGTTGGCATCACTTTCGAATTGGTTAGCATTAATAGAAAATCAACTACTAAAACATCATGGGGAACCAGAGATGCGATGAAAAAATCAAAACAAGGTGGTATAGATCCAACTTCGCCTTCTACAAATCTTAATTTTTGGGTTTGTACAATCGGTGGTGGGATTTTGGGTTACGCACAATTCCCTGGTGGTTCTTCAGCAACTGACGGTGTTGTTTGTGATTCTAAATATGTTGGTGTTACCAGCAACACAGGTGGAGCATATCCATACAATTTAGGAAGAACAGCTTCTCACGAAGTGGGACACTGGATGAACTTACGTCACATTTGGGGAGATGCTTCTTGTGGAAGTGATTTAGTTTCTGATACTCCAGTTCACAAAACTTCAAACTTTGGTGTACCAACGTACCCATACGTAAGCACATGTTTACCAGCTCATAATGAAATGACAATGAACTACATGGACTACACTGATGATAGAGGTATGTACATGTTTACTAATGGACAAAAAGCAAGAATGGACGCTTTATTTGTTTCAGGTGGAGCAAGAGCAGGTTTCGGAATATAATTTTTTTAGATTTTAGAATTAAAACTCGCTACTTGTTAGCGAGTTTTTTTATGACTTTACTTTTATTTAATAAACTTCCCTTACTGATAATAGGACCTAAAGCAATTTCATTATTTATTTATTTTTTAGATTTAGAATTGAAAACCCTATACTTGTTAGTGAGTTTTTTTATCTTTATATCCTAAAATAAATAAATGATAACATCAAGAATAATAGCAAATGGAATTTTAAGAGCAATATCTACAATCGTATTAGTCGCTTTAATCCTTTATTTTCTTTATCAGATTCAATCGGTTTTGATTTATCTTACAGTTGCATTAATTCTTACGTTAATTGGAAATCCAATTTTAGATTTTTTTAAAAGAAGATTAAAATTCAATCATATTTTCGCGACAATTACAACTTTGTTTCTTTTCATTCTTATTATCGCTGGGTTTATAATGATGTTTATTCCTTTGATATTATCTCAAGGCCAAAATTTATCGCTTTTAAATACTGCAGAAATTGAAAAAAGCATACTGCAACTACTCAATCAAATTGCTGCCTTTTTAGAAAGTCACCAGATCGATTCGGCAAAAATGCTAAAAGAAGCAAATATCACTTCTAAAATAAATTTTAATCTCATTCCTAATTTTTTAAATGTAATCCTTGGAACAATTAGTAGTTTCGGAATGGGACTCGCTTCTGTCTTGTTCATTACTTTTTTCTTTTTGAAAGATCGGGTAATCTTTATTATTGGTGCAAAAAAATTAATTCCCGACAGCCATGAAGATCAAATTTTGAATTCGTTGGAAAAAATAAATCATTTACTATCGCGCTATTTTATTGGTTTACTGCTACAATTATTTATTGTATTCCTTTTATACCTTATAGTTCTGATCGTTTTTGGCGTTCCAAATGCTATCGTCATTGCCTTTTTATGCGCTGTACTAAACATCATTCCATATATTGGTCCGTTGATTGCTTCTTTTTTAGCCGCAATTTTAACTATGATGAGTAATTTAGGAAGTGATTTTCAAACTGAAATTTTGCCTACAACAATTTATGTATTAATAGGTTTTTGGATTGTTCAAGTAATTGATAATAATTTATCTCAACCTATAATTTTTTCCAAAAGTGTAAGCTCACATCCCTTGGAAATTTTTCTTGTAATCTTGATTGCAGGTTTCCTTTTTGGAATATTAGGAATGATTGCAGCAGTCCCTTTATATACCATAATAAAAGTGATTGGAAAAGAATTCTTTCCTGAAAACAAAATCATTCAACTATTAACTAAAGATATTTAATTTTGGATTTAAGGATTCTAAGTGCCGAAATACAGGCGTTTATCAATGATAATATTGGCAAAAACATTTCAACCTTAGCACTTCAAAAAAATCCCTTTCAAGATGTGGATTGGATTTCTATTTTGAACCAAATAGAAGCTAAAACAAAAGCTAAAGACAAATTACCTACTTGGTTTTCGACCGAAAATATTATTTATCCAAGTAAAATTTCAATAGAACAAACTTCATCTGAAAAAACCGCAGCCTATAAAGCTTCAATTGTATCAGGGGAATATCTTATCGATTTAACGGGAGGTTTTGGAGTTGATGATTTTTATTTTGCAAAAAAAACAAAAACGGTGGCACATTGTGAAATTAATCCAGAGCTGTCTAATCTTGTAAAGCACAATTTCAAACAATTAAATGTTGCCAATATCACCTGCTATTCCGGAGACAGCTCATTGACTTTGTCCAATTTAAATTCAAAATGGGATTGGATTTATATTGATCCTTCAAGAAGGAATGATGCCAAAGGCAAAGTTTTTATGCTCAAAGATTGTTTGCCTAATGTCCCCGAAAACATCGACATTTATTTTAAAAATTCGAATTCAATTCTAATAAAAACAGCACCATTACTCGATATTTCGGCTGGATTATTAGAACTAAAAAATGTAAAAAACATTCATGTTGTAGCTTTGGAAAACGAAGTAAAAGAATTGTTATGGGAGTTACACAAGGAATACTCTGAAGCAATTACTATCAAAACGGTCAATCTCGTTAAAGACAAAATTGAAAACTTTGAATTTGTATTAAACGAAGAATTAGAATTACCTCATTTTAGTTTACCCCAAAAGTATTTGTATGAGCCTAATAGCGCCATTATGAAATCAGGAGGATTTGACGAAGTGAGTACTTTTTTTAAGATTAACAAACTTCATAAGTTTTCACATTTATATACCTCCGAAGAATTAATAGATTTCCCAGGAAGAATCTTTGAAATTATAAATTCAATACCCTATAATAAAACAGAGATGAAAATACATTTAGAAAACAAACAAGCCAATGTAACTACTAGAAATTTCCCTGACACTGTGGAAAGTATTCGAAAAAAATGGAAAATAAAAGACGGAGGAAATGTTTATTGTTTTTTTACAACAGATGAAAATAATCATAAAATAGTTTTAATTTGCACAAAAATAAAATAAAAATGAAACAACTACTTGCCATCATATTATTCTTTATAAGCCTCAATTCATTTGCTCAAAAACCATGTGAGTACAATATGAATGTTACAGATTCAATAGGCAGCTATAAATCAACTGTAGAATATATGATGTCCGAGAAAAATTTTGCTGGAAGTTCCAGCTACGTATTTTTTTCTTTGGCTTTGACAGATGGTTTACCTACTTTAAATCTACAATTAATTCAAAAAAGTAAAGATTTCATGAAGGCTAATTGTTTTGATAAAAATTCAAAATTATTTTTACAATTGAATAATGGAAAAATAATCACATTAATTCATATTGATGAAGAAACTTGTGGTTCTTTAATTCGGGATGACAAAAATTTTGACAATCGAGTAATTACAGGCAGTTTTATGTTTATGAAAGATAGTTTTGAAGAATTAAAAAACTCACCTATTTCTATGATGAGAATTAAATATTTAACCGATACCGAAGATTATATAGTTAAAAAAGAATTTACTTCTGAGTTAAATAATATGAGTTACCAGCCAGAAAAATTCTTCATTAATACAATCCAATGTATAGAATAATTAGTCACATTTCCATTTGATGTTTGAAATCTTATCATTCAGTCCCGACTTCAAGTTATAATGCCACCATTCAGAATCAAATGAGTTAAAGTTAGCCTCTGTCATTATTTTTTTTAATAAAACTCGATTTTCTTTTATCTCTTGAGATATGTCAGTATAATTATGGCTTGCTTCTTTACCAAAAAAATCAAAAGGAGTTCCCATATCTAATTCTTTCCCTTTACAGTCAACTAACGTAATGTCGACGGCTCCTCCTCTATTATGGATTGAACCTTTAGCGGGATTGGCTACATATTCTGGGTTAGAAACAATTTCCCACATTTTTCTCTGAATATCTAAAGGACGGTAACAATCAAAAACTTTGATTTTATAACCTTTCTTGGCAAATGTTTTATTAGCCTCAATCAGTGCTTTAACCGTTTTTAAGCGCAAAAAACATTTTGCGCAGTCATACACTTTTGCTTTTAGGAAATTATCAGTTGTAGCGTATTTCATGTCATACGCAAAATCTTGACTATAGTCCTTTAAATTCACGAAAGTAGTGTCGCTAATCGGAGTGATTCTCTCTTCCATTTTAGCACTTAAAGCCTGCGATTTACAGGAAATCATACCAAAAAGAGAACAAAAAAGGACAAATGATTTTAAGTAGGAAGCCATGAAACTGATTTTTTATAAAAATAAGATAATCCCAAAGATTAACAACAGATTTAAAAACAAAAAAACCGATACTAATTAAAGTATCGGTTTAAGTGAAGGCAGAAGGATTCGAACCTTCGACCGCCTGCTTAGAAGGCAGGTGCTCTATCCAGCTGAGCTATGCCTCCATTGCTCATGTAAAAAATATAGTCGGGGTGGCAGGATTCGAACCTGCGGCCTCCTGCTCCCAAAGCAGGCGCGATAACCGAGCTACGCTACACCCCGAAGTACAAAAAAATTAAGCGGAGGGACAGGGACTCGAACCCTGGCACCGATTACTCGATGACAGTTTAGCAAACTGCTCCATTACCACTCTGGCACCCCTCCAAACTCAAGGAAACGTGTCCTGTTTTGCGGTTGCAAATTTAAGACATCTTTACGTTACTCACAAGTATTTGGAGGCTTTTTTTTTTAATATTTTAAACCTTTTTATAAAAACACTTCACAATCAAACATATAGAGTTCAATAAATATATTAAAAATATTAAGATGCAATCAAAATATGAAATTGTTTAAAAAAGATTAAATTTGCTACATAAACTAACATTATATATATCATGAACAAAAGAGTTGTTATTGTTTCTGCCGTTAGAACACCTATCGGAAGTTTTATGGGAGGATTATCTACAGTTCCTGCTCCAAGATTAGGTGCGGTTGCTATAAAAGGAGCTTTGGACAAAATTAATTTAGATCCAAATTTAGTTGATGAAGTGTTTATGGGTAATGTTGTTCAGGCAGGTGTTGGACAAGCTCCAGCTCGTCAAGCAGCCATTTTTGCTGGTTTACCAAACTCTGTAGCTTGTACTACTGTTAATAAAGTATGTGCTTCCGGAATGAAATCAGTAATGTTAGGTGCGCAAGCAATTATGTGCGGTGATGCCGAAATTGTTGTTGCCGGTGGAATGGAGAATATGAGTTTGATCCCGCATTATATGCATTTGAGAAATGGAACAAAATTTGGTCCAGCAACTATGATTGACGGAATGCAAAAAGACGGACTGACTGATGCTTACGACAACAGCGCTATGGGAGTTTGTGCTGACTTATGTGCCGCAGAATATGAATTTACTAGAGAAGATCAAGATAACTTCGCTATTCAATCGTATGAGCGCAGCGCAAAAGCGTGGGATTCCGGAAAATTTGATAATGAAATAGTTCCTGTAGCTGTTCCGCAAAGAAAAGGAGACCCGATAATAGTTGCTAAAGATGAAGAGTTCTCTAATGTAAAATTAGACAAAATACCATCATTAAGTCCTGTTTTCACCAAAGATGGAACGGTAACCGCTGCAAATGCATCAACAATAAATGATGGAGCAGCAGCAGTAATATTAATGAGTGAAGAAAAAGCAATAGCTTTAGGATTAAAACCATTGGCTTACATCAAAGGATATGCTGATGCAGCACAAGAACCTAAATGGTTTACTACTAGTCCTGCAAAAGCAATCCCTAAAGCATTGGAAAAAGCAGGAATAACAATAAATGATGTCGATTATTTTGAATTTAATGAAGCTTTTGCTGTAGTAGGCTTAGCCAATGCAAAAATTCTAGGATTAGATAATAGTAAAATAAATGTAAATGGTGGTGCTGTATCATTAGGACATCCACTAGGATGCTCGGGTGTTCGAATCATTGTAACATTATTAAATGTTTTAGAACAAAATAATAGTAAAATTGGTGCTGCTGCAATTTGCAATGGTGGCGGTGGAGCTTCGGCAATTGTTATTGAAAGAGCCTAATTAATTATAAAGTCATGAGTTATAAGTTTAAAACTTATAACTCATGATTCTCACTCATAAATTAACCTAAATGTTTGGAATTTGTAATCTTGCTATGATCCCGCTTCGCTTTGAAGCCAGTGATAAAAGCGAAATTGTTTCTCAAGTTTTATTTGGTGAACATTTTCAAATTTTGGAACAACTTAAACAGTGGTCTCTTATCAAAATGCAATATGATGGGTATGAAGGTTGGGTTGATTCTAAACAATTTCAATTAATTTCTGAAACAAGTTTTAATCAATTATCCACGGAAGCTATCATTTTAAATGCAGATTTGATAGAATACATAACCGCTCCTTCGAATTTATTGATACCAATTCCTTTAGGCGCTTCATTGTCTTTTTTAAATCACAATGACATAAATACTTCAAATTTTGATTTTGAAGGAATAAAAACCAGCGGAGAAAAAAACAAAGAATGCTTGATTAATACCGCTTTTATGTATTTGAATGCGCCTTACCTTTGGGGAGGAAAAACTCCTTTTGGTATTGATTGTTCTGGTTTTACCCAAATGGTTTATAAACTAAACGGATACAAATTATTACGAGATGCTTCACAGCAATCAACACAAGGAGAAGCTTTAAGTTTTATTGAAGAAAGTCAACCTGGAGATTTGGCTTTTTTTGACAATGAAGAAGGCAATATTATCCATGTAGGAATAATTATGGACGACAATTATATTATTCATGCAAGTGGAAAAGTTAGAATTGACAGACTAGATCATCTAGGAATTTACAATGCCGAAATAAACAAACATACTCACAAACTCAGAGTAATAAAAAAAATTATTTAAATCGGCATGCATTTCCAATAACTATTATATGCGTGCTTTTAGAGCATTATATTCTGTTGTCATATCCAGTGACCTATATAAATTTAACAGTAATTTATAAATATCCTGATCGCTAGGAATTGCAACGTTACCTTTTTCCAAATAAGAGATAGCCTTTTTAATTAAATTATCTTTTTTAATAATCAGCTCATCATAGGTCTTCATATCTTTTGCAGATGTCCCCAAATTACTCATCTCGTCCATAACTGCCTTTTTTGCATCAATTTTTAAGTAGGCTAAGTTTAAATATGCATTAGGATCTTTAGGATCAGCTTCTAATACTTTATTATTGTATAACTCTGACTTGTCTAAATCTCCTTTTTCAAGATAAATAAATGCCATATTTGTATAAATTTCAACTTTTTTAGATGGCATTTTTTCTATTCTTGGTTTAATATGAGTTCCAGCTTTAACGCTCAAATCTCTAGCCGAAAGAGAGCTAAAAAGTTCATCATCACCCGTATTTTTATTAACAGCAAAATATCCTAAAGCTTTTCCAGAAAATTTAAGAATATCTAATTTCTCATAAAGCTTTATAGCATTATTATAATCTTTGGCATCTTTATAATAAGATGCTGCATAATATAAATTTATGGTATCCTTTGCATTACCCAAATAAATAGTATGCATTTTATTTGCCCCCTCTGCAAACCTTTTAGCTTTAATATCAGCAAGAGCACTATTTAATAAATCATCATTAATTTTTTTTATTGCTTCTAATGCAAAAACCGAATATTTAAATTTACCTGATGCTTTTTCAGCTGCTATCAAATCTTGATAAGCCGTAATTGCGAGAGCAATATTTTTACTTTGCTCAATATTTTTTTCTGCCAAACCGGTTAAAACTTTAGCTTTCAAATTATAAAATTCGGACTGATCAGCTTCTTCTGCGTTAAAAATTAAATACTCCGCATCATTTAATATATTTATTGCTTGTTGGAGTCTGCCATTCTTAAACTCATTTTCAGCTGATTTTATTTCACTTTTTTGTGAAAAAGAGGTTATTGAAAAAAACAAAAAATAGATGATTGTTAAAAACTTAGTTTTCATAAAATTTGGGGATTTGGCTTTTGGTTAATAAATGGTTATTCTCGCAAAATATTGGTTAGAAATCTGCGCTATGGTTAAATACAAAACTTTTTAAATAAGAAAAAAAATTAAAGTGAAACGATTATTAAAACAATTAAAATTTTAATATTTTTTTTTCTAAAAATATAATTTATTTTTTGTTTTTCAAATAGAAAATAAAAAAATATATATTTTTTATATTAACAAAAAATGAGACTTATTTCCTAAATAATCATTTCTTTGTTTATCTTTTTTTTTGAACGGGGCAACATTTTAAAATAAAAACCTCCTAAAGCAACTTTAGGAGGTTTTTTATAAAATTTTTGAATTAAAATTTACAACAAAAAATTGAGGTAAATATTACATTTTAGATTTTAATGCTTTGTATTCTGTAGTCATTTCTAATGCACTGTAAACATTCAAAAGCGTTTTCACAACATCCGTGTTTTTAGGATCTAACTCTACAGCTTTTTGAAGAAAAGGCACTGCGCTTCTAAATAAATCTTCTCTTTGTTTTTTCAAAACTTCATAACGCTTCATATCCTTAGGAGATGTTCCTAATTTATTCATTTCGTCTATAATTTGTTTTTCATTTTCAAGTTTTAATGCTGCTAAATTGATGTAAGCATTAATATATTTAGGGTTTATTTCTATAACTTTTTTATAGTATTTTTCAGCTTCAGCTTGATTTTTTGCGTTAGCACTAATCACTCCTAAGTTAAAGATCAAATCAGCATCATTCGGATTTTTTTCCAATACTTCAGCAATTAACTTTTTGTAAGTATCAAAATCTTTAGTCTCAAGATAAAGATTAGCTTCAGTCAAAATCAAAGAAGTATCTTCAGGATTAGCAACTCTAGCAGCTGCTATTGCTTTTTTAGCATCTTCGGTCTTTCCTTTTTCAACTAAAATTAAAGCCATATTTTTATATATCTCGCCTCTTTTTGAAGGGATTACTTCTGTTCTAGGCTTATCGTGAGTTCCCAATTTCACCATTCTGTCTCTTTCTGCAGCAGTAGTAAAAAGATCTTCTTCTCCACTTAGTTTATTAACGGCTAAATAACTCGTTCCTTTTCCTGAATAATTCAAAGTTTTCAACTCTTCATACAGCTTAAGGGCCTCATCATAATTTTTTGCATTTACATAAGTAGAAGCTGCGTAATACAAATTAAGAGTGTCTTTTTTATCTAATAAATAAGCATCATATAATTTTTTAGCGCTATCTGCATGCTTATCAATTTTAGAATCTGCAATTGCTGCATTTATTAATTTAAATTTTATATCAGTAATAGACGTTGCAGCTTGCGTTGAAAATTTCATTTTTCCTGAAGCTTTTTCAACTGAAATTAAATCTTGGTATGCTTTTGCAGCGAGTGAAAGATTTTTATCTGTATCAACTTTCTTGTTCGCTAAATCTAAATAAGCATTTCCTTTTACAAAGAAAAATT
>Ga0209519_10000626_pt1 | contig 14855 bp, 16 predicted proteins | sample Rifsed13ft1_FD_184005 | JGI IMG/M metagenome (GOLD analysis project Ga0209519, IMG submission 184005) | Soil microbial communities from Rifle, Colorado, USA - sediment 13ft 1 (version 2) | ecosystem: Environmental > Terrestrial > Deep subsurface > Rock core/Sediment | place: Rifle, Colorado...
ATTATGGAGTATAAGAGAAATATAGAACGTAATCCTGCACATAAGGTTATATCTGGTCAAGATTCTGATTTACATTTTGGTGGTCAGAATCTTATACCTCATTTGAATTATCCTGAGCATATTGGTTAATTAAAATGAAACAAGCTTTTGTTTTTGAAAAGTTTGGCGGGGGCATTAATAATAATGTTCCCGCTAATCAGATTGCAGATAATCAATTAGTTGATGCTCTTAATGTAGAGTTAGATAGGCAAAGTAATTTACGTGCTAGACAGGGTGTAGTTAAAGTTAATTCTAATAGAAATGTTTTGACAAGAACAGAAGAATTTGATCATGCAAATTGGACTAATAATGGAACTATTGTAGTAACTCCAAATACTAATATTGCTCCAGATAATACTTTAACTGCTGATACATTAGATGATACCGATGCTGTAGTTTTAGGTGGAAAGATTCAAAGTGAAAGTTCAATTCTTAATAATGAATTTTGGGTTGGTTCAGTTTTTATTAAAAAATTTGTAGGGGTTCCTACTAATTATCCTGGAATTGATTTACAGTATTCAGGAGGCACTTTAATAAATGCTGGTGTAACAGTAGATCATGTTAATGGTGTTTTATTAGATAAGGTTGGAGTTGCCTCTTTATTTAGTAAAAGTATTGAAGATTTTGGGAACTATTGGAGAGTTATAATAGTTTTTCAAAATAATGCTACCGGTAATACAGTTTTATCTCTTATAGTACGTCCTGCTGTTGCAAGTACATTTTCTGGAACCTGGGTTGGATCAGTTCAGGGATTAAATGTATTTTGGGGGGCTCAATTAGAAAGAGGTAAAAAAGCTAGTACATATCATAAAAATGTAAGTACAGCAGCTGTAGCTGTTAATCAATATTTAACTTCTAAAATAACTTCAGTATATCAATATATTAAAGAGGATGGTACTTCTGATGTTATTTGTACTTCTGGAGCTAAAGCTTATAGATTAGATACAGGAAATGATTGGTTAGTACCTATTGATTCTGCTGTTACTTTACCTAATGATACTTATTGGCAATGGGTTACTTACAAAGATGTTGCTATTGGAGTTAATAGATCGAATACAGGGGCAGCTAAAACTAATCCAGTTAAATTAACAACTGTAGGAGGTAATTTAGCTGCTTTAGGTGGTTCTCCGCCAAAAGGTAGATTTATTGAAGTTTGGAATAATAGAATTTGGATTGTAAGTGAGGATGATCCTTCTGTAATAAAATGTAGTGCTTTAGGTGCAATTGAAGATTGGTCTACTACAGGTAAAGCTGGTGCTCAATCTTATGATATTGGATTAGAAGTTAAAGCTATTAAAGCTTTTAGAGATAGATTATTTTTGTTTACTGAAAACTCTATTCATTATATACGTCCTGGAAGTCCAAATACAGATATTGAACAATATGAAATATCTATTTTATCTTCAAAAGTAGGTTGTGTGTCGGCATATTCAATACAACCTATTCTTGATGATTTAATTTTTCTATCAAGATTTGGATCAGTATCGTTAGCTTCTGTTGAGCAATTTGGAGATTTTGAATCAGCTATTCTTAGTCAGAATATTATAGAACTTTCTAGAGAATTAACTTTAAGATTTGACAATTCAGCCTCTGCTATTGTACCTGAAAAGAGTCAATATTTAATTAGTTTACCTTTAAGTGGTTCAAATCAACATACTAGAACATATGTATTAGATTTTACTAATATTCAAGAAAAAGCTATTGGATTTACTAGATTTGATGGTTTAATGATAGGAGCATGTTTTGGAGAAATTTTATTAGACGGAAAAAAAAGAATTTATATTGGTGGCTATCCTGATGTTGATGATGAAAATAATGTATTTTTGTATAAATCTGATGAACCCAATATTTTTAATGATGATGGAGTTTTATATAATAAACAAGTAATAACTAAAGCTTATAATCTTGATGCAATTACTTCAAATAAAATATTTCATAGAATTCTTGGTGTTATATCTTTATTAACAGATTCTGTAGTTTTGAAGTTATATTATCGTCTTAATGAACTTGAGGAATTTAAAAAATCTTGGGATATTTCTTTAGATACTGATGTTGTTATTGGAGCTATATTTGATGATATTTATAACTTTGATGAAGTTAATTCTATATTTTCTATTAGTTCTTCCCCAACTAAAACTTTTCAAAGAAGAATTATTGGTTCTATAGGAAGAATTGGACAAAGCATACAATTTATTTTTGAAAATAATGTAATAGATGAGGGGTTCGTCTTAAAAGGATTTTCGTTTGAGGTTACTCCTATTACTAGTAGAAGATTGAGGGAATAAATATGTCTTTACTTTCCGTACCTTTTTCATTTTCTGCTGGGGCACAAATTAAGGCTGCTGAATTTAATTCTAATTATAGTGCTATTATAAATGCTCTTAGTGGAATTGTAGATACAATTGAATTTATTTTAGCTTTTAATGGTGCTACTCCCGTTTTAATTTTAAATCAAAAAGGTGCTGGTTCTGTTTTAAAATTACAACAAAATGGTGTTGATAAAATAGAAATTAACAACACTGGTCAATTAGATAGTAAATTATCTATAGGTACAGCTCCTTTTATTGTTGCATCTACAACTAAAGTTGCTAATCTTAACGCAGATCAATTAGATGGATTACATGATACAGCTTTTCTTAAATTAACTGGTGGTACTTTAACTGGATTTTTAACTTTAAATGCTGCTCCTACAGCTGATCTTCATTCTTCTACCAAAAAATATGTTGATGATTCGATAACTGCTATTCCTGGAGCTTTTCCTTCTGGTACTAAATTATTATTTGGAACTAATCCTCCTACGGGATGGACTAGAGTTAATGAAACAGAAGATATTTTAACGAGATTAGCAAAATCAGGAGATACTTTAGGAACAGTTGGAGGTTCTTGGTTAGTTTCAGGATTAACTACTAATGCTTCTATTACTGAAAATCATACTTTAACTACATCACAAATTCCTGCACATAGTCATTCAGTAGCTAGTGCTATTAATGGATCTATGTTTTGTTCTGTTACTGCTGGTTCTACTCACGCAGCCCCCGCTACAGGTTCCGGTATGGCTTTTATTAATAATACTGATAATACTGGTAGTGGAACAGGACATAGTCATAGTCTTCCAAATATTGGTATTACTAGTGATACAACTTGGCGTCCCAGATTTAAAATTTGGGCTGGTGCAACTAAGAATTAATTATGAATTGGATATGTAATAGATGTCCAAATAAAGCTTTTATTCTTATTCTTAGAGCATTAGGAAAAGAAATAGAAGCTCAAGAAATTATAGATCAAGGTTGTCCTTGGAGATGGAATATTAAAGTAGAAGATACTAATACTGGACAAGAGAAAACTATTGATATTTGTGGAGCAGAAGCTTTACCTCAGTTCTTAAATTCTTATGGTTCTAGGAATGTAGAAGTTGCTCAATCTATTCAAAGTTTAAGAAATGAATATGTTAACGGTATAGAACAATTAATAAATCTTGGTAAGAAACGAATGGTGTATGATAAATTACTTTTAGATCATTTTACTAAACAACTTGATGCCGCTAATATTAAAGTTATAAAAGAACTTAATGAAGTTGAACATAATGTTGAAGGGCTATTAGAAAACGGTGTAATTGATGGCCAAGAAAATAATCGGTAATAATATACAGCTTGGTCAATTAAATACTTTTGTATTAGTTCAAGAACAGGATGGTTCTTATAACTTAGGAATTATTTCTGGAAATACTGCATTTATCGGTAATTATGTTACTATTAATGGATCAGACATAAATTTTGGAAGACTTGGAATTTTTCAAGGTTCTGATATTGTTTCTGAGGGTTTAGGAATTATAAATGCTGCAGGAAGCAAATCGGTAAGAATATGGATTGATAGTTCTGCAAGATGTAGAGTTGATGTTGATATTTCTGGGAATAGTACTTTAATCTTAAATTCAGGTTCTGGTAAAATTGGATTAGGTTTACTTTCTCCACAAAGAAAACTTGATATTTTAAGTACGTCTAATAGTGAATCTGCTTTAGTTCTTAGAATTCCAACCGAAGCTGTAAATAATTTTTCTGGTATTCAATTTGCTATTAATGATGATGCTGTTCCTAGTAATTTAAATGTACCAGGTGATATATTAATAACTATTACTCAAGCTACTCCAAGTACATTAAAAGGTAAGATATCTTTACGTACAAATCGTGGAGATGTTGTTTCTGATGCTTTAGTTTTAGATGAAAATGGAAATGCTTTAATTAATGGTGCTGTTAGTGGTACTAATGCTGTTGGAGTTTTATCTTTAAAAAATGGAACTGCTCCTACTACAGGTCCTGTTGATACTGTTCAATTTTATAGTAGTGATGATGCTGCTGGACATACTATTCCTAGTTTTTATTGTGAAGGAACTAATGTAGTTGCTATAGGACAAGCAGATATAGCTTCTTCTGTGAGAGTTAAAATGAGAATTAATGGGACTGTTAGAACTTTTCTATGTGTTTAATTCTTTTTATTTAACTTTAAGGAGATTACTATGGCAGAGCCAGAGCAAATCTTTACTGTTCAACTTTACAAAAAAGAAGTTGAACTTGTTAAAGAACTTTTAGAAAAAATTCCTATTCAAGGATCAGATACAATTAGAACTGTTTTTGGTTTAATAACAAAATTAGATCATATTCTTTATATGGCCCCTTCTGTTATGGGAGATAATTCTAATGCCTCAGGTTAATTCTAACCCTGGAAATTTAAGTTTTATAACAGGTGGAGGATTACGTACTCGTCCTAGAAGAAGAAATCCTCAAATTGATATTGATATTCCTCCTACAGGTCCAGGAAATGTGGCGGAAACTTCAATATCCAATCCCAATATTCTTGTTCGTAAACCTGCTATATTGGGATCAGCTCCAGAAACTCCAATGTTTCCTAATCCTAATGTATTAAGAATGGGACCATTTCCTAATCCTAATCCTAATCCTAATGTTCTTGTTCCTAAGCCTGATGTTATTAATGGTGAAAAACCTAATGTTTTGGTTCGTAAGCCAGCAATACTAAATGCAAGACAAGCAGTTATGCAAGCTATGGGGATTAATCCTTCTGTAACAGAAACTTCAGTAGAACCTAATTCTGTTGTTTCTGTTCCTGAAAGACCTCTTACACCAATGATTGCAGATGAACCTCCTATTAATCCTTCTGTTCCTAATGCTGGAATGCAGCCCGGTGGTGATCCAAGGATGCAATTAATGCAACAATTACGTAGATCTTTATTACAAAGAATGTTTATGGGTAATATGGGTAATATGGGTGGGGGTTTTGGTGGCAGTTTTAGTGGATTAAGATTTTAAAGGGAGAAAATAAAATGGCAGAAGAAGCTGGAAATCCTCCTGAAAAAGCTTCTAAAACTCCCGATATAATTGCTGGATTACCTTGGGGAGAAATTCTTAAATTATTTGATGGAGGTGGTGGAAATAGTGGGGGTGGAAAAAGTGGATCTGAGCCTTTTAATCCTAATGCTAATTGGCCTGATTTGTTACCTCATCCTGCATTTCCAGATGTAAACCCCAATAGAGAATCTTTACCTGGATGGACTGATATTGGTCCTTATGATTTTGATGCTTTATTAGATCAATTTATGGGTTTAGGAAAAGGTGGTGGTGGGGGAGGTGGCGGAGGTGGTAAAGGTGGAGTATCTGGAATTGATGAGTTTCTTTCAGGATTATTTGGTGGTGGAATAGAAGATATTGGACAATTTGATCCTGCATTAATGGGTAATATTCAAGATTTAATGGGAGCTAGTGGTTCTGAATTTCAAGATTTTAATCAGTTTATTAAAGGACAAGGTAATAATCTATTAGATTTTATTATGCAGGGAATGGGTGGGGGAGATATTGGAGGTGGGGGAGGTGGATTTAGAGGTGGTGGTTTTTCTGCTCCACCGTCTGGCCCAACTAATTTAAGTGAATTGTTTGGCCAAACTCCTGAATTTACTCCCCGTGATATAAATGTTGGTTTACAAAATCTTCCTCCGGAAATAGCTGCTGAATTAGATAGAATTAAAGCAGCAGAACAATCTGAATTAGAAAATTTAAGAGGAGAAGTTAGTGGAGATTTACTTACTAGGTTATTTGGTTCAGGAATTGAACGTTCTACTGTTGCAGGAGAAGCTACTGCTAGAGCTTCACAAGGATTAGAAAGATCATTATTACAGGCACAAGCTGCTGATGCTTCTAGAAGATTAGGAATTCAAACTGGAGAAGCTGAAAGACGATTATCAGCTGATTTAGGATTATTAGGATCAGAAACTGATGTATATAAAACTAGATTAGGATCATCAACAGATATTGCAAGAGCTAATATTGCAGCTAATGCTCAAACTACTTCTGCAAGTATTGGTGCTTCTGCTTCTGCTGCTGCTGCTGCTTCTAGTGCAGATACATCAATGAAGATTGCTAGACTTAATACATTAGCAAATATTTTTGATACACAAACTAGAGGATTAACCACAGGATTTGGTTCTAGACAAGGGGCTATTACAGATTTAGCTGGAATATTTGGAGATTTAGCTAAAACTGGTGCTGGTCTTGATGTAGAGAAAAATTTAGGTTTAGCTGGTTTAGGTTTTCAAGATATTGATAGTAGAAGAAGGGCTGGTGTTGCTTCTGCTGCTAATCGTTCTTCTGCTTCTGCACAACAACAAAGGGCATTTTTAGACTTTTTAGGTTTTCAGGAAGATGTTGCAGGAAGATTACAAAGCGGACAATTACAAAGAGAAGGATTTGATTTACAGAGATGGCTTGCTAATGTAGAAGCACAACTAGGAAGATATAGTGCTAAGAAAGGTTCTTCTAGAGATTCTTCTGGATGGGAGAGAATTTTAGGAACTGCTGCTCAGGCGGCGGCTGCTTATTATGGTTCTAAAAATGGATAGGAATAATTAATATGCCACATCTAGATGATGATTATAGTTTGTTTACAGGATTTGATCCTGGATTTGGTACTAGTAAAAATAGAGATTTTTCTTTTTCTTTTGATGATGTTGCAGGTGGTACTAGAAAAAAAAGAAATTTATTTAGTGATCTAGATTTAGAGAAAGCAGTGGAAAAGCAAGAAAAAGAAACTAAAAATCTAGAAGTTCAGCAACTAAAGAAACAAAAAAGAAAAGCAGGATTACAAGGTATTTTAACAATGCTTCCTACTATGGTTCAAACTTTGACTGCTAGAGATGAACGTTCTTTACAAAATTCTTTAGAAAATGCTGCTAATATTTTAGAGCGTAGAATGGCTGCATTAACTGAACAAAAGGAAAGAGAAAGACAAAGACAACATGAAATTGGTATTAGAGAATCTGAAAGAGAGGAAAAGCGTAGTGAAGCTAAATTAGAAAGAGGACATGAAAAGGAACTTCAAACTACTAGTATTGCAGCCCAAGAAAAATTAGAGAGTATTAGAGGAGCAAGAGAAGAAAATATTCTTGGTAGAACTCAGGAATTTACTTTATCATTAGAAAAGACTAGAAATCAATTTGATTTAGAGAAGCTTGAATTAGATCAAAAGCATACTAAGGAATTACAACGTAGAGGTTTAGCTCATGATACAGACCTTTTACGCTTTAATATTTCTAATCAGTGGAAAGAAAAACTTAATGCTGATGGTTTAAGCTTGGAATCTTCAGATGAAGTTTCCAATATTCTTGCTAATGGTGGTTCATTTAAGGATTTAAGACCAGAAACTCAAGCTGCTTTAACTGCTATTGATGGAATGAAATCTGCTAGAAACTTATCAGAGTTGAATTTAATTAGAGCTCAATCTTTAGCTGGTGTTCATGGTATTAGAGTTCCTATTATTGATCCAATTACAGGAGAAGTTTTAAGAGATTTTGTTAGTAAAGATGAAAGAAGTAGACCTTTAACAAGTGCAGAACTTTTATCTGAATTTGATCCTGATTATGCTTTTAATTTAGTAAAGGGACTTGGAGCTAAACTTCCTCCAGAAGAAATTTCCGCTGATGGTGATAAATCTGTTGCTCAAGTACAATCAGAAAGAGATGAATTAGTTGGACAACATTTAGCTTCTGCTCAAACTGTTGCTAGTGCTGTTGAAAGAGTTAAAGTAAGTTCTAATCCAAATGAAGCTGCAAGTGATTTTGGTGCTGCTTCTTTTAAGACTACAGGATATAATGATCGTATAGCTATATCATTAGTTAATTCTTCTACTCTCCCAGAAGATTTAAAGGAAATTGCTAGAAAGACAATCTTTGAATTAAAGAAAAGATTAGAAGAAGAAAAGCAGCAGGAAGATTTAAATAGAGTTAAAGATCCTGGTGGTTCATTAAATTTTGGTCAATATCCTCAGAGGTAAATTATGCCTCATGAAGAAGAATATGGTTTACTAGATTTTGATTTAATAGGATTAACTAGAGAGGAAAAAGAAGCTCGTATTAGAGCAAAGAAAATAGCTGACACTAGATTTGAAAGATTAAAGGATTTTTCTAGTGTTGGAAAAGTAGATCATAATTTATTAGATGAAGTAGATGAAAAGAAAAAGTCTTTACAAACATTTGATATTGTTGCTACAAAAAGAGGTGCTCCTAAACCTAGAGGTATTTTAGGTCATACATTTGATATTTTACAAAAAGGTTCATTCTTTAACAATAAAGTTATGGATGTGTTAATTAATGAATCTCCTACATTTAGGTCCTATATAGATCAAATTAAAGAAGATATAGAACCTAAACCTATTGGTCAAGAAAATATTTTAAAAACTGCTTTAGTTCCTGGATCTTTAAGATTAGCTGCTTCTACAATATCTTCTTTAGGATTACTTTTAGCAGAACCTAACCAAGTATTAGCAGAACTACGTAAAGCAAGATCAGAAGGATTAGAAGAAATTATTCCCGGAGCGGAGGGAAAAGAAAGACTTTATGGAGAAGATGTAATTAAACGTTATAATCCTTCTTGGTCTACTTCTCATCCCCGCTCTACTGCTTTATTGGGATTTATAAATGATATTGTTAATGATCCTATTAATTTAGCAACTTTTGGTACAGGTTCTTTACTTAAAGGTGCTACTTCTGTTATTAGTAAAGTAGGAAAAATTTTACCTTTATCTAAAGCAGGATATAATGTATTTTCTAAAGCAGTAGATATTTCTAAAACGGTAGAGGGTTTAGAAGGATTGGGAGCAAGACGTCATGCTGAAAAAATTATGCAGGAAATTATTGAACCTTCTAAATCTGAAAGAATAACTCCTAAAAAATTACTTGAAAGATCACAATTATTACGTACGGATTTAGAATCAAGATTAGCAAATGCTGTAGTAAAAAGAGAAGCTGGAGCAGGTCAAGCTGCTAGAATTGTTGATATTAACTATCTTAGTGAAATAATTAGAAATAAGAGATTACCAGAGGTTTCTGTAACAAAAACTTCTGAGAAAGAAATTGTTGAAAAGTTAGCTCATGGTGGTGAATTTGGATTTTCAATTGAAGCTATTAATAGAGTTAGATCAGGATACAAATATTTTAGAATAGATCGTAGTGGAAAAATTAATCCTATTTTAAATACTGTTGATGCTGTTGATGTTAAAGCTTTACCAGGTCAAGTAAAATTTGTTGTTAATCCAAATAAAACAACTTCTGTGTTAGATGGTAAATTATCAAAATTACAATCTACTAATTTAAATAAGTTTAGAAGTTCTCTTGAATCTTTAGAAACTTCTCTTGAGTTAGAAAAGACAGCTAAAAAGACTGCTAAGTTAATTGAGGCTTCTCCAATTACTGGAAATATTCTTGATATTGGCGCTATCATTGGAAAGACAGGTGAGAAATCTTCTCCCTTATTAGTTATTTATCCTGGAAGATCAGTTACTAATAAGGGTCAAAATCTAAGTAAAGTTTTAGTTGATCCCTTTGATATTGAACCTGAACAGTTAAGATTTATGATCCCAGGTAATGATAAAGTTTTTACAATTCAAGAAGCAACAGAAATGTTTTCTGGTACATTAAAACAAACTCGTCAAAAGATTGCAGAAAGACTTAAGATAAAATCACAAGCTTCTGTTGTATTACAGGAAATGGGATTAAAACATGGTAAAAATCTCTTAGATAAAGGTGGTTTAAAGTTTCTTGGACAAACGGTTATTTCTAGTGATAATTTTAGAAACTTTGCTACCAAATTAAATATTCCAAGAATTATAGATGCTATAGAAGAACTGCCTGGATTAGATACATTAAGAGCTACAGGCAAAGTTTTAGCTAGAAAGTTTAATCTTAATAATATTCTTGAAAGAGATTTTCCTGAATGGGTTACACATAGACTTACTATAGAAGGGGATCAATTTCAATCCTTAAGAGATGGAGCTAAAGTTTTTCAAGATATGTTTGGTATTAAAAATAAAGAAGGAAAGACTATTAAGTTTCTAAATGAAAAAGAAAGAGAAGAAATTGGTAATTTTATGGCAAAAGTTGGGGAGGTGACTCAATTAGAAGCAGAAAAATTAGGATTAGAAAGACCCTCATTTGAATTAGGTGAAAGATTATTTCATGATATGTTTAATCAATCCTCATTATCTATTGAACAAAAAGCAGTTGTAGCTAAACTTAGACAATCATATAATAATTTTGCTAATATTGAATTAGGAACAGATCTATTACAGGATACTATTATTAACTATCATCCTTTTAGATATGAGTTAATAAGAACCCCTGATAATTATAAGCGTTATAGAATGTGGTTAAAGGATAAGGGAATTAGACGTAAATTTACTCCTGGAGAAGTTAGACAATTTGAATCAATTGAACAGGCAGAGAAAGCTGGATTTAAACCTATTTTAGATGCAGGTAAACTATATGCTCTTAGGTATCTTGAACATAGACAGGGATTAAGACAAAAACAATTTAAGAAATTCATTGATATAACTTATGGTAAAAATGCTCCTATTGAAGTTGAAATGGATTTAATGAGATTAGGAGAAACCTTTAGATCAAAAGGTTTTGATGAAGAACCTTATATGTTACTTGATCTAGTTGATCTTATAAACTCTGGATTTAAACGTTCTGCAACTATTGTTAGACCAGCATTCGCACCTAAGCAAGCAATCGGAAATTTTACTCAGGCATTAGCTGCAATGGGAACTGATGCTTTTAAAATATTTGATCCTACTGTAGCTGGAGATTCAATAAGTTTTATGTTACGTGGTCAAGCTAATTTTTCATTAGTTGATGTATTTGGAGTTAAATATTCTCCCAAAGAATTAACTGAATTAGCTAAGAAATTTGCTTTAATGAAAAGTACAGCTATTGAAGGTATTGGTGCTCCTACTAAATCACATATGGTTAATCGTATAACTTCAGATTTATATACACAAAGGGGATTAAGACCACAATTATCTGAACAAACACCAAAAGAAGTGTTTGATGGAATGGTAAGTTTAATTGAAAAAGGTTCAATTGTTCTTCATATTCCACAATATGTGGAAGATTTTTTTAGACTTGGAGGATTTTTTGGTGGGTTAAAAGCTGGTCATTCTCCAGAAGTAGCAGCTAGATTGTCTGATAAAGCTTTTTTTAATTATACTTCTGGACTTACTGAATTTGAAAAAGGTATTAGAAGGTTTATTATACCTTTCTATAGCTTTCAAAAATTTGGTGTAGAGTTACTAGGAAAAACTTTATTAACAACTCCAGGAAGATTAGCTACTGTATCAAAGACTATGCAAGAAGTTTTTAAAACTTGGAATAAAGTAGCTAGTGGAGAAACTTTAACTGAAAATCAACGTTCTGTATTACCAGATTATTTATTTGAGCAACCTCATACTTTTGAAAGATTTGAACAAGAAGGTGTAGTTGCTAAATTTAAAACTTTCAATAGCATGTCTTTTCTTGATGTGGTTAATTTCTTACAGTTCGATGCTAAGGATGAATTTAGTGTTGTAGAAACTTTTACTAAAGGGATATTAGCTCAACTTTCACCTTATCTTAAAATTCCATTAGAAACAGCTATTTTAGGTAGAGAATTATTTACTAATAGATCATTAAATGGTGTATTTGCAGGAGGTATTGGAGATGTAGATTCAAATAACTTTATTCGTAATTTAACTACAATGGCTGGTGCGCATGTTGGAGTTACTGGAGCAGCATTAGGCACAGGAGTAGGAACAGCATTAGCTAATATTCCTGTTACAGAAGAATTAATAAAAAAGTTTATTGGATGGGAAGAGGGTATTGATAATAGAACAGGAAAGAAGCAGGTTTACATTAATCCTTTTATGTTAACAGTTACTACTTCTCTTTTTCCGGGATTAAGAGAAGGAATCAAAGCTTCTAGAAATGATTTATCTTTCTGGGATAAAGTTCTCTCCGCCACATTTGGTATCAATACAGTTAAAAGATATTTAGCTTTAGATGCTGATGCAAAAATTAGAAGATTAGATAGTAATTATAAAGAAAAGGTAAGAGAAATTAATCAGTATATGGCTTCTGGTAGAGTTAGTTCTTCTGAGAAAGCATTAATTGAATTAGAAGATATTCTTGAATATAACAAAGAAGAAATAGATAAGATTTATGATGCTATGTCTAAGGGAGAAATTAAAAATATCTTTCCTTCAGGAGATTAATTGATGGATGGAATACTGTCTCATAGGAGATTAATTTAAATGGATGGAATATTATCTCAGGGAGGTGTTGGTATTTTACTTTTAGCTTTAATTATTAGAGAAGGATTATCTTGGTTAAGTTATGTTAGAGATAAACAATTAGATAAGAAAAATGGTGGAAGTAGAATAACTTGTAATTTTATACCTCCTGGTAGACCTTGTAATATTGAAGTAAGTTTAGCAGAAAGGTTACGTTACTCTACAGAAAAGCAAGTTTCTATGAAAGATTTTGATTTTACTATGTCTAAGTTAACAGAAATAGCAGAAAATTTAAGAGATTTTAGTAGATCTACTTTAGAAGTATTAAATACTCAAAGTAGATTAATGGAGAAATTAGAATTGATTTTAGAAGTTTATTTAAAAAAAGGAGAAGTAAAATGACTTCAGAAATTTTTGCTTTCTCAATTCTTGTTGCTGCTGTTTTTGATTTTGTTACTCAATTAGATTGGAATTTTATAATTACTCCTATAGTTTATCTTATTGTAGATTTTATAAGAAAGAAGATTTATAATTTAAATCCTAAATATTTACCGTATATAGCTGTGTTATTAGGTGGTGTGATTCAAACAATTTCTGCTTATTTAACGTCAACTGAGATTAATCCTTTACTAGGTTTACTTTTAGGATCTTTGAGTATTTCGTTGTATGAACTTAAAAAGAGTATAACTGATAGAAAGGATACTTTATGAAAATTTTTAGGACCTTTATTTTTGGTTTAGTAATTCTTGGTACTGTATTTGTTTTTTTTGGTAGTGTATTAGCTCAAGATAAAAGTGGCTTAACAGCAAAGAAAATTCCTTGTATTGAAGGTGAAGATGGAAAAATTTGTTTTGAAGTAGTAACTCATACACCTAATCCTGAATTACTTTCAAATGGAATGCTAAGTTTAAGTATTATTTATTTTGATACTAAGGGAAAGTTTAGTCATAGAAATAACATTAACTTTAAATTTGATTTACCGAAACCAACAGAAGAACCTTTGATGGAAATAGAAAATAATGATGAATCAATTCCTTAACATGTTAAAATATAGGGTTTTTGCAAGGTCGGTATGGTCGGAGGGGGCTCGACCCCCAAGACTCGCTCAGACTTGGCTAGGACGGGGCTCGAGGGGGCTTACCCTGCCGACCCTAGCGGGAAGGCGACCTCTCCAAGCCTAGCCAAGCCTAGCGTGAACTTAGGGCATCCGTTATGGTTAGCGTTTTTCAATCGTAGCCATTGATTTATAGGTTGAAATAATTATTGAATAACCAAAGAAAAGAAACCAAAAACCTATTGCAAAGCTAGAGAAATATCTATTAGAATATGCTGGCTTTCTCCAAGTAATTCCTACACCAAAAAATCCTTGATATTTAGGTTGAGTTAATATAGGAAAGTCTATTTGGAATATACCATTAATAATAATTTCATTTTTGTCTTTAGTTGTAAAAGAAAATTTCATAATAATTTCTCCCTATAAGAATCTGCTTGTAAAAGTTTATATATTTCTTTTGCATAATTTAATTCATCTTCTAATGAAATTATCTTTTTTCTAACTTGTAATAAAACTTCCATATAAGAAAGTTTGTTTGAAGAACTATAATTCCATTCATTTTTATCAGATATATTAATAGATAGATTTTCGTTTATATCTAAATGTTCTTTAATCATTTTTAAATCTCCTCATAGATAGCTACAGAAATAATTTCTTTTAACCTAAATGTTTTATATTTGTATGGGGGGAATTCTTTTGAACCTTCTATTTTTTTATTATCTATAAAGATATTATCTGGTGGAAGAGGAAAAATATATCTAAATGGTGGCGCTAGATTAAAAGGTATATCCATTTCTAATCTAAAAGAATTTTTATCTGTAAAAATAGCTTTCATATTAATTTTTCCTTATTTACTCATAAATTGGTTTTACTAATTTATTATAGTTTTCTATAAACTCTTCTGGTTTACCTTTTCCTAAATGTGTATTATAATACTTCTTCCATATAGTAGCAGCCCATGAAACATTCCAAACTTTTGCCATTGGAAAAGGTTTAAGATAGTAAAATATTCTACATAAAGCACAAGCTAGAAAAAGATTACCAGGTACTTCTGCTTCTATACTTATAAATCTATGTTGATTATCAGATATGTCTTTTCTTATGTAAACAACATTACTTAATCTATATAAACTTGTTTCATCTAAAGCTATTAATAAAC
>Ga0209519_10000635_pt1 | contig 14737 bp, 14 predicted proteins | sample Rifsed13ft1_FD_184005 | JGI IMG/M metagenome (GOLD analysis project Ga0209519, IMG submission 184005) | Soil microbial communities from Rifle, Colorado, USA - sediment 13ft 1 (version 2) | ecosystem: Environmental > Terrestrial > Deep subsurface > Rock core/Sediment | place: Rifle, Colorado...
GCTGATTTGCTCATTGTAAGAGCGCCATCCCCAGCGCGATTAATCGCAGCTGGAAGCTGCTCCTACAGGATTGTTTGTGGATACCCGATTAATACGTTCGGGTATGACAGAAGAGGGAACGGAGTTGGGGGTCGAAGAATGCAAGGGCTCTCACCCCCCAGACCCCCGTTTATCAAATAATCAAATATTCAAATAACCAAATGACCAATCACGAGCATGGACGCATTGCGCGAGCGCGGTTGAAGTCGGTCTTATCGCCGGTGCTCACGGGCCCATTGAGGAAAAACACGAGCCAGGCGACGCTGGTACTGCTGGCGAACGTAGTAGCCGACCATTAGCCGGACGCGGCAGTCGCGCCAGGAAAGCTACTCGCAGGATCAAACGTTCCGTAATCCACTATGCTCTGTAACTTCTTGACATTCGGTATACACCAGTCCCGGAAACCTGCATGTCCGCATTTCCCATTGCCTATCCCCGCACAATCCCTATTTGTAGCACAAGGTGTAGTCTCATCACCATCACATTTGTTGTTCAGCTTGTCCAAAAACGCTGTAAACAGTGTCCCGTCCGGGTCAGTAAGATCACCATCATCCACAGTCCAGGAGTATGTATTGTCCACGTCGTGGACACCCCCACTTTGATCTTTTATCTCCCACATGAACTTAGTGTTGTTATCCGTGAATGTGCCGTTACCATTGTCCGTGTAACTCAAAGCTTGGCCGTCGCCAGCTCCGTCACCGGGGAAGACCTGAGCCCCTGTCTCACACGCCGCAAGATCAGCGTTGCAAGTAATAAGATCAGTATTACAGGTGCTCAAAATAGCAGTGCACTGTTCCAAATTTTTTTGACAGCTGGATCCGATTTTACTGGTGTTACTGATTTGGCATATGCTGAATTCGTCCACGACACCACACCCATTAGCCAAAACAAAACGATACAAAAAAAGAGAAATACCTTCTTCATGGTATTTTACCTCCTTATATTATTTGATAGTTTATTAAGCCATTTTATGCTTAAATCTTTTATCTCATATTATATTTCCTGCACCACTTATCCTTTTTCAGGAATATCTTAAGGAGTGAATAAAAGGTAGGCTTTTTAGGAGGTAGGAATTGTGCTGAAATCCAGATTTAGGCTTTGAAAACTCGGTTAGCTGTTACCGAGCTTTCACTGATTATATTTTTAGTTTTTACTCCATTCTCGAGTATTCCATTTGCTCTAAAATCAGAGCAGTCTATTTATCTACTTAATTATTTAGTAGGACCTAATTATCATAAAGTCAATGGAAATTCATATCCAGATCTTTGTTGATATGTCTTCTAAAAGCATTTAATCTTTTATCCCTATGAAAATCGTGATATTTCAAGGCGATGGCATGCCAGATCATCCTATACCCGAGCTCGGAGGTAAAACTCCTCTTGAGGCTGCTAATACGCCAAACATGGATGAACTAGCAAAAAGGAGCGTTTTTGGATTAGTAAAAACCATACCCGATGGACTACCTCCAGGGAGCGATGTTGGTAATCTAAGCGTGCTTGGATACAATCCAAAACTCTACTACACGGGAAGGTCACCGCTCGAAGCTGCAAGTATCGGTGTAAATGTTAGGGAGACTGATGTTACATTCAGATGCAACCTCGTCACGCTCAAGGATTCAAATGGAAATACAATCATGGAGGATTATAGCGCTGGACACATCACAACCGAAGAGGCTAGGGAAATTATCCTAGATATGAGGAAAGAATTAGAAGATGACGAAGTGAAATTTTATCCGGGCGTGAGTTATCGGCACCTTATGGTATGGCATGGCGGTATTGATAGGATGAAAACGACTCCACCACACGATATTTCTGGAAAGGAGATCATTTCTTATTTACCAAATGGTGAAGGCGCAGATAAGCTTAAGTATCTTATTGAAAAATCCAGAAAGCTTTTAACACAGCATCCTATAAATCACAAGAGAATAAATCAGGGGAAAAATCCCGCTACAAGTATCTGGCTTTGGGGACAGGGAAGAGCACCGAGGATGCCAAGATTTAAAGAGCTCTACGGAATTGAAGGCGCTGTCATATCAGCCGTAGATTTAGTGAAAGGTATAGGTGTATATGCTGGGCTTCGGGTACTGAACGTACCTGGTGCCACAGGTTACCTTGATACAAACTATCAGGGAAAGGTTGAATACGCCCTTCGTGCGCTAGATGAAGTTGATCTTGTAATGATACACATCGAGGCTACAGATGAAACAGGACATGAAGGAAAAGTAGATTTAAAAATACGTGCAATCGAGGATTTTGATAGCCGTGTAATTGGTCCAGTCTTGGAGGGAATAAAGAGATTCGATGATTATAAAATCCTTCTGCTATCAGATCATCCAACCCCAATTGAACTAAAAACCCACATAAACGAACCAGTGCCCTTTGCGCTTTTTAGTTCAAAAGACGGGAGTGTAAAGGACAATAATAGGGTATTTTCCGAGAAATCGGCTTCCACTACAGGTGTTTTTGTAGATGAAGGGTGGAAACTGATAGGAATGCTTCTGAAAAAAACCTAACCATTGGCCACAAAGACACTAAGACACGAAGTTAGAATTCATGGGATATAAGTAAGAGCCCAGAACTTGGAAGAAAAACTTCTGAATTCTATATTCTGATTTCAGTCATCCGACGTAGTGTCGTAGTGGTTAAATGGTTATCCTTCCCTCTTCACTTCCTCCCACAACTCATCCATCTCTTTGAGTGTAAGTTCGGATAATGTTTTATCCATATCCTTTGCTTTTTCTTCAATCCGATTAAATCTCTCTATGAATACATCAATTGCCTTGTGCGCTGAGACCTCAGCATCTATTTTTAAAAACCTTGCAAGGTTCACTAATGAGAAGATTAGATCGCCCCATTCTTTCTCTATTGAATTTTGTTCATTACTGCTTATTGCCTTTTGAAGTTCCTCTAGCTCCTCTTTTACCTTTACTATAACGTCTTGGGTTTTTTCCCAATCAAAGCCAACCTGAGAGGCCTTTTCCCCTACCCTTTGCGCGCGAAGTAAAGCAGGCAGGGAACGCGGGATTTGAAGGAGATTTCTTTTTCTTGTTTTTTCTTTCAACTTTTCACCATGCCATCTCTTTACAGCCTCTTCTGCATCTTTAGCCTTTTCTTCTCCAAAAACATGGGGATGACGCCTTATTAATTTGTAATAAAGCTGATTAAGCACGCCTTCTACGGTGAATTTCCCCTCTTCGTTACATATCTGAGATGTAAATAAAATTTGATATAGAAGATCCCCAAGCTCCTCTTTGAGTTCTTCAATATCATTCATTTCAATTGCCTGAATCACTTCGTGTGCCTCTTCAAGGATGAAAGTTCTAAGTGTATTAAGTGTCTGCTCTCTGTCCCAAGGACACCCTTCCGGGCTTCTTAGAAATTTAGAGAGTTCCACCAAATCTTCAAAGCTCTTTTTCATTGGTTATACCTCAGGATTAGTTTATGAAAGAAGTAGGTTAATGTTGAAACATGATTAGATCAATCGCCTAACTAAAACTTACCCTCAATGCTTCTCCCATTCAAAGAAATACCACTTAAAGAACCATCTTTATTAAATACAACCTTCAATAAAAAGGGAAATCTATTCGGTAGCATTCTAAACCTCAAGTCATAAAACCCAACAATATGTTTCCCATTTTCATTTTGATAAAATGACACAGGAAACTCAGCAAACCAGCGATAGAGTTGAACTTCATCAAGTTTACTTGCAAGCTTAATAAAAGAATTTTCGTCTGATTTTGGAATCTCTTCAATATCATTTACACCACTTTCAAAAATGCTAAGATTTCCACTGTAGAAAGCCTCTTTGGTTTCAATAACACCCAACCAGAAAAAAGGTGCTAGAGGACGAGGGTAAACAGATGATTTTGTAACATCCATTGACTTCTCTTTTGCGAAGTCGTTTATTCTTTCTAAATTTAGTTGTCTAGTATAGAAGCAAAAAATTAGATATAAAGAAATAAAAACGAAAACAACTAAAGAAACCTTAACAGCCCGTTCCTTCCTTCTCCAACACAAAATCAATCCTGCCAGAACAGGAAGTGTAATAAATGGATCAAGAATGAATACTAGATTCCAGCTATAACGTTTCATGCTCAAGGGATCGAATATGACTGTTCCGTAAGATGTAATAAGATCGAAGAATATGTGGGAATAGATCCCAATAGCAACCATCAAGGCCAAAACTCTGAGGTTTTTAAATGAGGAAAAGCGATATATTAGCGCTCCAATGAGGATAGCGAAAAATGGAGCTGCGATTATAGAATGGGTTATCCCTCTATGGTGTCTTAGAGAAAACTCGGGACCAAATATTGAAACAACAATATCAATATCGGGAAAAACAGCACCGATAATAAAAGCAATCGTTGCAATTTTCCCTACTCTTTGAGAAAATCCAGATTTTGAAGCTAAAACCCCGATAAGACCGTGAGTAACTGTATCCAATTTTTATAAATGATGCATCCTGCTTTTTTTCATTCGTGTCAATTGGCTTCGCCGAAATGCCCTTCCCACAAACCCGCATTTTCGTGGCTGATTAAATCCTAAATCTCTTAGGATACTTAGTGAGATTTACACACCCATCTTTTTTTACAACCACAACATCCTCAATTCTTATACCGCCCAATCTCTCATAATAAAGCCCAGGTTCAACCGTTACCACATTACCGTCTTCAAGGACACCTTCAGTAGGACCCACTCTAGGCGGTTCATGAATTTCAAGTCCGAGTCCGTGTCCTGTAGAATGAATAAACCCCTGCTGCTTCCCATCTATCGTCCCTGTTTCGAAACCAGATTTCTTGAAAAATTCTACTATTGCCCCATGAACCTCATTTACCTTTACACCGTGTTTTATAAGGCTCATTCCCAGTCTCTGACCTTTAAGAACCGTCCGATACATCTTTTCTAGCTCCTTAGATGGCATGCCTTTTATAACGGTTCTAGTCATATCTCCAAAATATCCAGTTAGCTGAGATCTGGGAAATATGTCAATCACAATCGGTTGACCTGCAAAAAGGGGTCCTTCTCCGGTATGATGAGGCATTGAGGAATGAACTCCACAGGCAACGATTGTATGCGAAGCTGTGCAACCGAGTCTGGAAAGCTCTGCGTTTATCTCACTCTTTATCATCTCTGATGTGAGACCACGACCGTTTAAAAAGAGTCTCTTTCCTTGAATCTCGGATGAAGCAATCATTCGAATAGCTAAATCCATCGCCTTCTCAGTTTTTCTTAGGGAATCACTTATAAACTTTATTTCTTGAGGTGTCTTGGTCAATCTTTCTTCAAAAAACGGCTCCTTACTTTTGCAACTGATTTTGTAGCCTAGTTTTCTTAATTCATCTGCGTATCTTATGGGAAACCTTCCAGGGACAACTGCCCTTTTTATTCTTAATTCTTTAAAAACGAGATCTACAATATCTGTCATACCCGATAGCTTACGTTTCCTAGATGGAAGTTTTTTTCTGTACTCGGAAAGAGAAAGAACCTTGTCTACGCTGGCTTCTTTTTTTCCCCTGTCTAATTCAAGATCACTCAGAATGAGTATACTTTTCCCCTTTTGTTCAATGAAAATTGCCGGGTCGGGGACAAAAAACCTAGTTCTATAATAGAGATCAGCATTATCTTCGCTTGAATCGATTATGAGCAACGTATTCTGTTTCATAAACAAACTATACCCAAAAGTTTGATTTCTTATCAAGAAATACGATTTAAATTAAAATCCATCAAGATCGTTTATAATGAAAGATATTCCAAAAACTACGCTTAACCACACGGACATCCGTGCGGTTAACAATAGCAATAATCTCTTTATAGAGATAGTAAAAATGTACTTAATGAATTAAGGATAAAATAGCGACATACAATTAACAACAACGCCTTACCGTGACTTACCCGGTAGAAAATTTTCAAGGCCGGATGAAACCGGTCACAGGCTCCTTGAGACTGCCATAAACATGTTTGGGCTAAGCGCAAGGGCCTATGACAGGATCCTTAAGGTGGCTCGAACAATAGCCGACCTCGAAGAGTCAGAGCAGGTCCATTCCCATCACATTTCAGAAGCCATTTAATACAGAACCCTTGATAGGAATTTGATTTAGTAATAAAGGGTTCAGGACTCATCAGAAAGTTGCCCAAATCCTAATGATTTATGATCCATACTAAAAATGAAAAGGGACGATAAATATTTTAGGGGATCCTTATTTTAAAAAATTTAACAATGTAACTGTTATCATAAGGTCGCCTTATAGTAAAAACATAGATCGGGGCACTAAATCCTCAGCCACTTTGTAAAATTAGTGTCCCTAATTTATTAAAGAGGAAAAGTGATTGATATTTTAATACAGATTTCATATAATGGATGAGAAATCTTTAAATATGCCTTTAATTGTTTAAATGTATCCATACTGCGATATTAAAAAGGAACTTGAAACGGGATCTCGAATAAATATCTGGAAACAAGACCCAAGTGTACGTGGTCTTGGTGTAAGAACTACTTATATCCATAATAAGGTGAATCCTGGACCAAGTGATTCTCAAATAGCTATTAAAGGTCTACCAACCGCCTACCCAGATTCTAATGGGGATTTTCTCTTTCCTTCTCCCGAACCACATATTGTAGAGGATATTTATAATCCACCTGAAATAACTGTTGTAGAACAAAAATTTGATGCGGCACATACCTATGCAGTTGTACGTAAAGTATTAACGATGTATCAACGGGTACTTGGCAGGGAAATAAAATGGGCATGGAACACAGGAAGTAATGATGAACCTCTTGAAATTTACCCACATGCCAATAAAGGAAGGACTGCATATTATGACAGAAGTTTGAAATCGTTAAGGTTTGAGTATTTCCATATACTCGGGAAATATTCCGTTTTCTCTTGTCGCTCATTAGATGTTGTTTCACACGAAACAGGTCATGCAATACTTGATGCTTTAAAACCAAGTTGGAATATTACAGAACCAGGAAGGCGAATCTCTCTTGAGATAGCCGCTTTGCAGGAAGCTTTATGTGATCTGACATCTATTTTTTTCGCGCTATCTCAACTTGATCTTGTTGAATATATTATCTCTGAAACAAAGGCAAACCTGCATCACGTAGATAACATACTTGCTATTTGGAGTGAGCAACTTGAGGTGATCCCCGGATATGGTGGTGCCAGAAATGCAATTAATAACTATAAATTAGGCGAAGTTGATAGTGAGGTGCATAGAATATCCCAGGTATTAACAGGTGCGGTTTATGACACACTTGCAGATATTTTTAATGCAAACAAAAATCCTGAGTTTAGAGACGATGCGGAAACATTGTATCTGGTAAGTCAGTATATTTTAGGAGTTGTAATAAGGTCTGTTATAAATTCCCCGGAGATTAAAGTTTCATTCGCTGATGTTGCCAACGAAATGATAAGAATCACAAAAGAGGATGGACACCAGGATTATGCAGAATTTATTCGGATTAATTTCATATACAGGGAGATATTAACCACCGACGGAGCAGCAAGTACTCATAACAATTTTTCACATCTTATTGCAGACTATAAAGGGTGTTGTGGAACGTTAAATGGAGCAGCAGTGTCAAAATAATCGAGAGATTCGGTTTTCATGAAAAGAGGAAAGCAACACTTTTATTGATCCATTAGGTCAACAAGAAAAAAGTAGGGACAACTGGCACTCTTTCCCCTCAGTTTTTTTAGAGCTATGCTCCGCTCGGATGTTCAAAGAGAATTACGGGGCTCAGAAATTGTTCCGACACACACAGCGCTCAGGATAGTACGAGTAGCACCGTACCCCAACTGATCAATGCAATTCCGAGCGGAGCGCTAATCCGACGGCCCCATGGGACATTCTTCTCGATTGACATCAATACAGCCAAAATAAACATCCAACCTAGACTACCAAAACCCACAACGAACATGAGCAACATAAGCGCCCAGCAGCAACCTACACAGAAGACACCGTGATCTACCCCGAGGCGAAATGCCTGCCAACGATAATTACGACCCTGCCAGTGTTCTATAACAAAACTGAAAGGGGATCTGCACTTATCAAGACAGCGATACTTTAGTGAGGTAAATTGGAAAGCGCCCGCTAGGATTAGAACCCAAGGTTTTCCCGCCAATAATAAATGATTCTTTAGCCAAGGGATAGCACTCATTGTTAACTGCAATAACAGATATACAATATAAACTAAAGCCCCGAATAGGACCCAAATACCGATGTAGCCTATAATAACAAGAATTAATAGTAATACGCGATCCTCTCTACTCCCCGCGATGGTGTGGAAAGTTGCTATTACTGGAAGAGAAGTTGGAAGCATCATCGCCACAGTCATCACAGTCCAACCGCTAATGAAAAGCACCACTAGTGAGGGCGTTGACTCATGGTGATGTCCAATATGTTGAAAATGAGTTAGTCCATGAAGAGAATCATTTGTAACCCATAAGGCTACCCATGCAGCTAGTACGAGCAATAAAACCGAGCAAACTAATACCGTACGTTCGACCGAAGTAGGGGCCGAACTTCTGAACATTGACATTTCTCACCACCTAACCCTTCAGGATGCCCTACTTTCCAACACCACGACATTGGAAGCCGGCAAACAGACTAAGTCTGTCCATCAGCCCACAAAACGGAAACTTCCTTGTATCGCGTTATGGCCCTGCAGGTTGATGTTGAATCCGAGACTTGGCACCTTTGCCTTGAACGTTGAAGCCTTACCCACATAGGCAGGAGCACCTGGAATAGTTGAGAATACACTCTCATGAAGCGATGTAGGTTGGCCCGTTGGCCCCTGGAACGGTGCAAGTTCGGCTTCAATGCCTGAGCCGATTGTCACTCGTCCTTTGCCTTGTTTCACATCAAAGCTTATAGGTGCCCGCTCCATGCCGACTACTTCGCCAATCAACCGCACTAGTTCCGCCACAGGACCGCCAAGTTTGCCGGTGTACACGTTCAAAAGTGCTTCCTGCTGCTGTGGCGCAGCTTTGTCATCCACGAAGACGACAGCACGCCAGTTGCCCTTTAGTATGTTGCCAGGTACATGGGCTACAACAGCAAGGGTGAGACCAGAAACATCCACACCATTGATGGTACCCTTGTCAAAATGCCAAGCAATCACCGTATCGCAGGTGCCGTTATCCGGGTCCTCTCCGACCCAGCAGGGACAGAGGATATTGCAGTTGCAGACTTCTAAAAGACGCCCTTCGAGTTCGTACGCCATATCATCCCTCCCTAGTAAAAAGATTTATAACTTTAACATCCATAATACAATAATGACAAATAAACTCAATACATTTTTTTGTATAGTTATCATACATGGGTAACACGGGGACTATAACAAAGAGGTGATAGAATGTATCTCATCCTGTGTTAAAAAGGTTTTGATCAAGCGTTTTTAATTTAAAATCTACTCTGTTTCCTTTCACCGCCAATTTTTGCGGAAACGGGTAACCGCTTTAGTCTATACATTGATAATACTCCGAAAAAAGGACCAATAGCCAGTAACGAAAATGCCCAATGCCATGAAAGCCAATTGACAAAAACAGGTATAAGACGAATTGAAACCATAGTTAATAAAAACCCCATACATGTTTGTAATGTTAATGCGGTACCAACGTAATCAGGGTCTCCTAATTCTGTAATGCTTGCAGAAAACTGTGCGGAATCTGATATAACTGTGAAGCCCCAGATTAGACATAGAATAAACAGAACAATTGGATAATTACCAAAAAGCATTCCAGCTAATATGCAGCAACTACCACTAATGACCATTGAAACAATTGTTATAGTTGTACGACCATAACGATCTGCGAGAATTCCAGCAAGCACGCAACCGATTCCTCCTACACCGATGACAGCAAATGAACTAAGAGCTGACCAAGTTGCTGAATTTGCTATACCACTATTTTTAAAACTTTCAAAAAGAAAAATAGGTATCCATGTCCATACAGCATATAGCTCCCACATATGTCCCAGATAACCAGAATTAGCCAACCTTACTCCTTGATTATCTAAAGACCTGCCTATGTAACGCCAATCGAATGTTGCTCCCTGGTCATAATAAGGGCCATCTTTTACAAATACTAAGCAGATTAAACTAGCGATAATAGATAATATCGAAGCTGTTAGCATCAGCTCGCGCCAATTGAGGCTTCCAAGAGCTTTTAATAAATGTGGTGAGGCAGCGCCAACAGTTAATGCACCCACTAAGACACCTATAGCCATACCTCGATCCAACTTAAACCAAGAGGCCATGATTTTCATGCCTGGTGGGTACACACCCGCAAGACAAACCCCCGTCAAAAAACGAAGAACGAGCGCAGGTTCTATACTGTTTACAAACAGGCCGATTGCGCCGTTAAAGATTGCACCAATAAACGCACTTAATGAAAATACATAACGGGCATTAAAAATGTCAGACACATTCAGAAGGGCGCTTAAAAACGCGCCAACTACAAACCCGATCTGAACCGACATAGTAAGCCATGCTTTACCTGAATCGCTCAGATGCCATTCAGTTTCTAGCGTGGGAGTAACCGCAGATGCTGAAAACCATAATGCCATACCCAGTAACTCTGCAATTGAAAGCAGTACTAGAATTCGCCATTTCATCGAGTCGTTTTATCTATTACCTCTAGAGTGAAATTACAGGGTCAACGTTTGACTTTATACCGATTTAATAGTGTTGGCAACTATGGCTTACTAATATCCCCTCCAATCTATGACTTTTTGCCTTAAATAATTTCAGGTGAGCAAAAGTCAATACTAAGTAGTGTATTACTATTTACTATCTTCGACTTTTGTTCTAAATTGGTATAATTAAGTAAACTAAAATCAGATGAATTAAGTAATGCAAGTCATTCTAAGATTCCTGTATCTCCTTTCCTTAGTCTTTTGGATAGGGAGTATATTCTTTTTCTCCACTTCTGCGGCACCGAGTATTTTTAAAGTGCTTCCAAAGCAGTTGGCAGGTGATTTGGTTACTGATATTTTCCCCAAATACTATCTTATATCCTATGTATGTGGAGTGGTTGCCATCGTTACCTCCCTTCTCTCCTGGTTAACTGGAAGCCATTCGTCAACGGCTTCGTATTTATTGAGAGTTATAATACTTGTGATTATGCTCGGACTTGCAATATTTGCTGGAGCAGTGATTAGACCTCAAGCATTAGAAATAAGAACCGAGATGAGAAGCTTAGTCGAAGACTCCCCAAGGTATAGTGAATTACAAAATAGATTTAATGCACTACATAAAACATCCGTACTATTAAACTCGGTTGTATTTTTATTAGGAATTGCTATTGTTCTTATCACTGCGTATAATTACAAGGAATAAAAAAATACTTAAAAGGAGGTAGCCAAGATGTTTGAGGTAACTGTAAAAGCTGCCAACGAGATAAAGAGACTCTTAGAAGGTGAAGACATACCTAATGCAGTTCTTAGGGTTCGTGTTGTTCCTGGTGGATGTTCGGGATTCTCTTACGAAATGGGATTTGATGACACAACTGAGGATACAGATAAGGTGGTTGAGATGGATGGTATCAAGGTTGCAATTGATGAAATGAGCTTACCTTATCTCAGTGGAGCCATACTTGACTATTCAGACGGTCTCAGCGGTACGGGTTTTGCAATCAAGAACCCGAATGCTAAAGGCTCCTGCGGCTGTGGCTCATCTTTCAATGTTTGAGAATTAACTTTCTAAAAAATTTAAATAGGGCTGGTTTCTTGGCTAAGATGCTGGAAAACCAGCCTTTTTTTATCATAAGAGAATAGTATGCTTAACTATGCTAGATTTTATTAAAACTTCTAAAATTCCAAGGAGATAAGATATGAAATTCGGTATAGGATATTACAGCCTGCAATCCCCACCACATAATCCAAGACCACATCAACAGCTATATGCCGAAATGTTAGAAGAAATAAATATTGCTGAAGAGCTTGGATTTGAGTCTGCATGGTTAACTGAGCATCACTTTCTATCCGATGGATATTGTCCTTCCCTACTCATAACAGCAGCTGCTATAGCCGCTCGCACACGGAAAATACTTATCGGTACTGGGGTCTTGCTTTTACCTCTTCATAATCCAATCAAGGTAGCTGAAGATGCAGCAGTCGTAGATTTAATTTCTGGAGGACGTTTAATCCTGGGGCTTGGGTTAGGGTACCGTAAGGAAGAGTTTGAGGGGTTCGGTGCATCTCTTAAAGAGAGAAGAGGGCGTATGGAAGAAGGCATTGAAATTCTACAGAAGAGTTGGGCAGATGAACCCTTTAGCTTTCAAGGCAGATATTATCAATATGAGAATATTAATGTAACTCCGAAGCCTGTTCAAAAGCCGATCCCTATTTGGATTGGGGCTTTTACGGAACCTGCTATCCGGCGGGCGGCACGGATAGGAGCACCTTTATACGTGCCGGCTATCGGCATAATACCGATTATAAAACAATTGTTTGATCTGCATTCCTCTCTTCTTAAGGAATACGGGCGTAATCCCGATGATTTTGAGAAGCCTCTTGTTCGCGAGGTATATGTATCGAATGAAAAAGGAGATACGGTTTGGGAAAAGATTAAAGAGCATGGAACATATACCGCCAAAGGTTATGCTGCCTGGGGGTCAATGGTAGATCGTGATGGAAATTTATTATCGGACCCTAATGACCCTATTTTATATGACTTGGCGAAGGAACAGAGCATATTTGGAACGCCGGAGGAATGTATTGAAGCAATTAATAGATATAAGGAAGCGTTACCAATAGACAATCTTATTTGCCGTTTTAATTTTCCTGGTATATGCCATGAAGAAGCCATTCGGTCTATGAAGCTTTTTGCCGAGAAAGTAATGCCGAACATAAAATAACTTTAGTTATTTACTTACACACTACGGGCCAAAAAGATGTCATTCCCGTATCCCCGACTTGATCGGGGATCGAGCGGGAATCCAAGACATGGATACCCGATAAAAGCATTCGGGTATGACAACGGTGGGGATAACTGATAAATCTTGTCCCCGCATGTCACTCGATTAAAGCATTCGAGTGCAAGCTTGAGCGGAAGAACATTCGGGCATGACAAGTAAATAGCAAACCTTGAATAAAACATAATTGATATAAACTAATTAACCTTTTGACAATTGAAACTTAAAAGACTCGGAAGAACTAATGTCTTAGTTTCAGAAATTGGTTTTGGCGCTTGGGCTATAAGCGGGCGTGGATACGGGCCAACAGATGACAAGGATTCTATCCGTGCACTGCACAGAGCCCTTGATCTCGGTGTCAATTTTATTGATACAGCAGATATTTATGGAGACGGACACAGTGAAGAACTTATAGGTCGAGTTTTAAGAGAAAGAAATGATAAAGAAGCCATAATTGCGACAAAATTCGGTTGGGATTTTTACCGAGATGGTGGAATAAGAAGCAATCTAAAAAGGAATTACATATCTTTTGCACTGGAAAAAAGCCTGAAAAGACTAGGAAGGGAGTGGATAGACATTTATCAAATACATAACTCGAAACCCGACGATATAGAAAGAGATAACGTTTATGAAACACTTGATGAATTTAAAAAACAGGGAAAGATCAGGTTCTATGGGGTTTCGGCTTATTACGTTGAGGATGGAATAGAAGCAATTAAAACAGGAAAGCCTGACACCATTCAAATCATCTACAACATTCTAGAGCAGGAAGTCGAGGAGAAACTATTTCCTCTTGCTATAAAAAACGATATAGGAATCATCGCACGCGAGCCTCTTGCTAGTGGCCTTCTTACAGGAAAGTACAATGAGAATTCAAAATTTCCAAAAACTGATCATAGACATGGTTGGAGTAAGAAATTTTTAGAAGAGAGCGCAAGAAAGGTCAGTAGATTAAAATTCCTGGAAAAAGAAGGTCAAACCCTTATTCAAGCAGCCCTAAGATTTTCTCTTTCTTACAAGGCTGTATCAGTTGTTATTCCAGGAGCAAAGACAATAAATCAGGTAGAAGAAAACATTAGTGCAGCAGAAGCTGAGCTTAACCCAAATGAGCTAAAACGAATCAGGGAACTTTATAGAAATAACTTCCTTCCCTAAGTCCTTAACTTACAGTCCAATCCTTACTCCTCATACGCATTAACAGCAAGAACGCTGTGGGCTACCGATGCTCCAGCGCGGAGTGCGGCAGAAATCCACATAGCTTCAACGATTTCCTGCTCAGTTGCTCCGAGCTTCTTTGCTTCTTTTGTGTGGAAATCAATGCAAAATGGACACTGAGTTGTGTGAGCAACAGCTATTGCTATAAGGCTTTTATTTTTTGCGGAAGTGCGCCCTCAGACAATGCTTGCTTGTCAAATTCTACATAGGATTTAAAAGAGTCAGGTGTGAGTTCTCTTACCTTCCTAAGCTTTTTAATATCCGATTTCATATAAAATTCTTCAGCCATTTTTCTCTCCTTTGAAGTTAGCATATTATCTCCCTTGATGATATTACCTGTTTATAGCTTTAGAGTGTAAAGCACTGTAAAAAACACTCCTTAGAGCTATTATCGACAATTCCTCACCATTGACGGTAGGTATTATTTCATAAACATCCTCCCCCTTTATGGGGGAGGATCAAGGTGGGTCTTGTATTCATTCCCCCACGTCCGAACCGGGGAGATAGGTAACACTTTAATCCGGGTACATAGGTTACACTTTTTCTCCTTCCTTACCATTATTATCA
>Ga0209519_10000639_pt1 | contig 14688 bp, 16 predicted proteins | sample Rifsed13ft1_FD_184005 | JGI IMG/M metagenome (GOLD analysis project Ga0209519, IMG submission 184005) | Soil microbial communities from Rifle, Colorado, USA - sediment 13ft 1 (version 2) | ecosystem: Environmental > Terrestrial > Deep subsurface > Rock core/Sediment | place: Rifle, Colorado...
CGATCGAGCCTGAAGCTGCCGTGTCAGAATCCGTCAACCGACCGAATTGCGCTCGGCAGCTTCAGGCTCGATCGCCCCGCGCGCACGGAGTACCACGAGATATTGGTCGGCAACCCGGCGCATCCGATCAATCGCGTTTATTTTCCCGGGGCGTTTCGCGGCAGCGAGGACGCGCTCATGCAGATCGAGTTTTCGTTCCCCGTCGCGGAAGAGCGTTCTCTCGACCCCGACCATTGGCGCGATACATGGCTCGACAGCCTACGTGCGCTCGGTATCCTCGAAGCCGCGCACGGCGTCGAGGTCTACGACTTCAAGACGCGCACGTTGCATTTCAACGGCTACGGCATGGAGGGTGAAAGGCTGCGCGACGCGGATCCGGCGCTGATTCCCTCCGGCAGCAACATCTTCCCCGTCGTCCCGTCGATGGCGAACTTGAACTTGAACGCGCACATTCCGCTCGACGTCGGTTACGTCACGTCGGTGCTCACGCGAGAGATCTGATGGTCGCGCCGAGCGAGCGGCTCTACATTCGCGTCGATGCGTCGCCGCACACGGGCCTCGGACATTTCACGCGCTGTCTCGCGCTCGCGCAGCATTGGCGCGACATTGGGCGTCCCGCGACGTTCCTCGGGCGCTACGCCGAAGAGCTCGAAGAGCGGCTCGCGCGCGAAGGTATCAGCCACACGCCGCTCCCGGCGAGTCATCCCGACAAGCGCGATTTGCGCACGACGCTCGATGCGGTTCCGAGCGGCGCATTCGTGGTCGTCGACGGCTATCATTTCGACTACGCATATCAAGCGGCGCTCGCCGTCGAGCGCCGCGTGCTCGTCATCGACGATATCGGCCACTTGCCCGCGTACGGCGGCCACGTGCTCCTCAACGCCAATCTCGCGGCGCGCGAGGTCGTTTACGCCCAAGCGCCGCGCGAGCGCCTGATCGGCCCCGAGTACGCTCTCCTACGGCGCGAATTTCGTGTGCGCCGCGCGAAGCTTGCACCGCGTGGGCGCCCGATGCGGCGCATCGCCGTCACTTTGGGCGGCGCCGACGCCGCCAACGACACGCTCAAGGTGCTCGCGGGACTCGCGCAAAGCGATGCAAACGGAATGGACGTGCGCGTCGTCGTGGGTCCGCTCAATCCGCACTCGAGGGCGCTCGAGGCTTTCGCCGATGCGCACGCGTGGATCACGTTGGTCGAGAGCCCCGCGGACATGGCGGCCGAGCTCGCAGCGGCCGACCTCGTCGTTGCGAGCGCCGGATCGGTCTTCTTCGAGATCGCCGTCTTGGGACTCCCGAGCGTCCTCGTCGCGGCCGCGGACAATCAGCTGCCCGTCGGTGCCGCGGCGGCCCGCGCGGGCGCCGCCGTTTTCGCGGGCGACGCGCGGCAACTCGACGCGCGCGCGTACGCTGCGATCTTGAACCGCGCCGTCGGGAATGCCGGTGAGATCGAGAGAATTCGCGCGAATGCGGTTAAGCTTATCGACGGGGACGGCGTCGTGCGCGTCGGCGAAGCAGTGCTCAAGGGAGTCAATTGATAGAACGAAACATCGCCCCGTCGGCGTTGCGGGGCCGCTCCGTGCTGGTCACGGGCGGCACGGGCTCCTTCGGGCGACACTTCGTCGATTATCTGTTGCACCATACCGAAGTCGCGCGCGTGGTCGTATTCAGCCGCGACGAGCTCAAGCAGCATCAGATGCAGGAGCAATACGCCGGTCAACCGCGCCTGCGGTTCTTTCTCGGCGACGTGCGCGACCGGGATCGCCTCATGCGCGCCTTCGACGGCGTGCACGTGGTCGTCCATGCAGCCGCGCTCAAGCAGATACCGGCGGCCGAGTACAACCCGTTCGAGTTCGTCAAGACGAACGTGCTCGGTGCGCAAAACATCATCGACTCCGCGATCGACCGGCACGTCGAGAAGGTGCTGGCGCTCAGCACCGACAAAGCCTCGAGCCCGGTCAATCTCTATGGCGCCACCAAGCTCGTCAGCGACCGCTTGTTCGTCGCGGGCAATGCGTACGCGGGTCAAAAACCGACGCGCTTCTCGGTCGTGCGCTACGGCAACGTCGTCGGCAGCCGCGGCAGCGTGGTCTGGCGGCTCAAGCAGATCCAGCCCGGCGAGACTTTCCATCTCACCGATCCGCGCATGACGCGTTTTTGGATCACGCTCGACCAGGCCGTGCGCTTCGTCATGGCCTCGCTCGACGAGATGCGGGGCGGCGAGATCTTCGTGCCCAAATTGCCGAGCATGAAGCTCACGGACTTGATCGCCGCGCTGGCACCGGAGGTCCACCTCAAGACGACCGGCATTCGCCCCGGCGAGAAGCTCCACGAAGAAATGATCAGCGCCGATGAATCGCGGCGCGCCGTGGATCGCGGCGACCACTACGCCGTGTTGCCGGAGATCGGCTGGGCACATCAAGAGCGCCTCCGCGGCACGCCGTTGCCGGACGGCTTCCGCTACGCGAGTGACTCGAACGCCGACTGGCTCGACTGCGAACGCCTGCGCACGTTGCTCAATGAGTGACTCGGGACACGCACTTCCTGTCCTGCCGTACGGCACGCAGTCGATCGACGATGCCGACATCGAGGCGGTCGTCCAAGTGCTGCGCGGCCGCTGGTTGACGACGGGCCCGGCCGTCGAAGCCTTCGAGGCCGCGTTGTCGCGCCTCGGTGGCGCGCGCCATGCGGTCGCCGTGAGCTCGGGGACGGCGGCGCTGCATGCGCTTTATGCGGCGACCGGTCTTGCGCCCGGCGACGAGCTCATCACGTCGCCGTTGACGTTCGTCGCCACCGCGAGCGCGGCGATCCTGCAGGGCGGCACGGTCAAGTTCGCGGACGTGGACGCGACGACCGGCAACATCGAGGCGCGAAGCGCGGCGGGTCTGGTCACACCGCGCACGAAAGCGCTCGTGGCCGTCGACTACGCGGGCCACCCGGCCGAGTACGACGTGCTGCGCACGCTCGCGAGAGAGCGCGACCTCATCCTTCTTGCCGACGGCGCCCACGCGTTCGGCGCAACATACCGAGGCCGCCCGGTCGGCAGCCTCGCGGACGCGACGACACTTTCCTTCCATCCCGTAAAGACCGTGACGACGGGCGAAGGCGGCGCCGTGTTGACCGACAACGACGACTATGCGGATCGAGCGCGCCGCTTTCGCAACCACGGCATCGTGCGCGGGCCGCAGGCGCGCACGCGCTCGGAGGGCATCGCGGCAACGGCCTATGCGACCACTTGGTACTACGAAGTGCAGTCGCTCGGTCTCAACTACCGCATTCCCGACATTCTGTGCGCGCTCGGCTTGAGCCAACTCGAGCGCCTCGACGCGTTTCTCGCGCGACGCCGCGCATTGGCCGCGCGTTACCGGCAGGCGCTCGGTGACCTCCCCGGGCTCGAGCAGCCGTCGGTCGCTTCGCACGTGAGCTCGGCCTGGCACCTCTATGTCGTGCGCGTACGCGAGCGCGCGCGACGCGATGCCTTCTTCACGAGGCTGCGCTCGATGGGATTGGGCGTGCAAGTTCATTATCTGCCCGTCTACCTGCACCCGGTCTTCGCGGCGCTCGGCTACCGCGCCGGAGCTTGCCCGGTGGCCGAAGATTTTGCCGCGCGCGCCGTCTCGCTGCCGCTTTATCCCGCGCTCACTGACGCGGACGCCGATCGCGTCATCGATGCCGTGCAGACCGCTCACCGCGCGGTGTTGTAATGTAGGAGCGAGCTTCGCTCGCGACTCTTCAAGAAATCGCGAGCGAAGCTCGCTCCTACAGAAGAGGGGCGATCGCGCGAATCACGCCGACGGCCAGATGCGGGGGTCGATGAGCGCGTCGGGCACGGCGGCCACCTCGCGCTCGAGCGCGGCGAAGAGCTCCTCGGGCAGCACGGTGCTCGCGGACGCGACGAGCCCCTCGAGGTGCTCGATCGTGTCCGCCCCGACGACGATGCAGTCGGGATCGATCGAAAACGCAAACGGCAGCGCCGCGGTCGCGGGCGTCAAGCCGAAACGGCCGAGCATGTCGCCGAGCGCGACGAGCAGCGGACGTGCCGCGGCGAGCCCTGAGGGAACGGCCTCGGGCGACATCGCGAGCAAGCCTTGCAGCAGGGCGCTCCGGACGTGGAGGCGCGTGCCGCTCGCGGCGAGGCGCTCGGGCCAACCTGCCGCGACCAGGCGCCGATCCAGGAGATTGAACGGATGCTGCGCGACGCCGAGGTCGGGGTACTCGTCCAACAACACGAGCTCATCGGGGCCGTACACGGAGACGCCGATGCTCAAGGTCCGGCCCTTGTCGCGTTGGTGGCAAAGTGCGTCGATGAGCGCGTGACCATGCCGCGTCAAGTCGGCGGAGTCGTGGATGAGGTAAGTATCGACGACGTCGGCGCGCAAGCGACGCAACGATGCGGTTAGGCTGTCCTCGACCTGTTGCGCGACACGCGAAGTGTCGGCCTTGGCAAGGGACGGCAACTTCGTGCAGATAGCGATTTCCTCGTGCAGATTCTGGTCGCGCAGGAACGCTCCCACGCGCTGCTCCGCGAGCCCGTAGTCGGGCGCCGTATCGATCGAGGCGATGCCGAGATCGTACGCGGCATGCAACATGCTCGTGGCGTGCCTTTCGGTCGGCGACGCGCCGCGCCCGGCGATCCCGTAGACCATGCCGAGTTGTGCCGTGCCTAAGCTCAATCGCGTGACGGGCATAGTCAGCGCACCGCAAACAGTGGGGCCAGCGGCTCCGTGCGCAACGCTTCGCGCACACGGCCCGCCTGTGCACGCTCGGCGACGAACGGCAACACCTCGCCGTAGACCGCGAGCAGCGTAGCGATATGTCCGTCCGTATGTGCCGCGCTCAAGTTGTGCGTGCCGAGCGACAAGATGCCGCGCGCGAACAATTCCTGGAGCAGCAGCGTTTTGATCTCGTATTGGGTGGCGCGCTTGGTCGCCGCGATGTTCAGGAAGGTCCAGCTCGGATGGCCCGTGATCTTGAAAACGTCGCCGATCCCGGCGCGCTCTATAGCCTCGCGCGCGCCATCGCGGAGCCTCGTGCCGAGCGCCGCGAGCCGCGCGGGAACATGCTCGCGCTCGATCCGGTCGAGCGTCGCGCGCGCGGCGGCCAACGACAGCGTCTCGCCGCCGAAAGTCGCGGAGAAAAAAATCTTCTCCATGAGCGCCATGTATCGGCCGCGCCCGACGATCGCGCTCAACGGAAAACCATTCGCCATGCCCTTGCCGAAGGTCGCGAGGTCGGGAACGACGCCCGTGAGGCCCTGGGCGCCGCTCAGATGCACGCGAAAACCCGTGACTGTCTCGTCGAACACAAGCAATGCGCCGGCCGCGCGCGTGAGATCGGCGACCGCTTCGAGAAACCCCGCGCGCGGCTCCGCGACGCTCAACGGCTCGAGGATCACGGCGGCGAACTCGCCGCGGTGAGTGTCGAGCAGCCGTGCCAGCGAATCGCTGTCGTTATACGTGAACGTGTGGCTCAGCGCCTTGACGGCTCGGGGGACGCCGAGATCACGCGACGTCGTGCCGATGTACCAATCCTGCCAACCGTGATAACCGCAAACCGCAACGCGGTCGCGCCCCGTATAGGCGCGCGCGAGCCTGATCGCGGCCGCCGTGGCGTCGCTGCCGTTCTTGCCGAAGCGCACTTGCTCGGCGCACGGCACGAGGCGCACGAGGCGCTCGGCGACCTCGATCTCGAGCTCGTGCGATAACGAAAACGTGACGCCGGAGCGCAATTGCTCGGCGACGGCCGCGTCGATCTCGGGATCGCAATAGCCGATCATGACCGCGGCAAGCGCATTGATGAAATCGACGTACTCGTTGCCGTCGACGTCGGTGATCATGGCGCCGCGTGCCTTGGCCGCGAAGTGCGGCGAGACGGCGCGCGGGAACTGCGTCGGGCTCTTCGAGAACGTCTGGGCTCCGAGCGGAATGGACTTGAGTGCCCGCTGCAAGAGCCGCGCCGATTCGTCGAACGAGCGGTTCATCGGTGCCGAATGCTCGTCCCCGTGGGGCCCGCGCCGTGCGCGTGCAGCGGATTCACGCCCGCATTGATCGCCGCGAGCTCGGGTCTCAGCGCGAACAACGCGAGCACGTCTTGCATGGAGAAATCGGGGGCGCTGCCGGCTAAGTCTGCGAACACGGCACGAATGACTTCAAGGTCCTCGGGGTAGTCCACGGTCCACCGGTAGCGGGCAAGGTTCTCGGAATGCTCGAGGCCTCCGAGTTTAAAGCTTTCGGGATGGCCATAGATATAGGGCGTTACATGCTCTCGCTCGGCGGGCAACCGCGCCTCGGCCGACGCGCGCGTCAATGCACCCATCGTCATGACCTCGACGTCGAGACCGTCCGGATAGGTACGCTGCAACGTGTTCGACGTATAGTCGTTGCCGGCCGCGACGTGCAGCCTCACGAGCGCATCGACGATGCGATGATCGACGAGCGGGCAATCGGCGGTGAGGCGCACGACGTGCGCGGCCTGCGCGGCCATCGCAGCGCCATGGAAGCGGGCGAGCACGTCGTCGAGGGCGCCGCGCTCGCAAGCGTAACCCGCCTGCTCGACGGCGCGCGCGAGCTCGTCGTCGGCGGCCTCGACGCTCGTCGCAACGATGACGCGATCGAGATCGGCGCGCGCGGCACGCTCGAGCTGATGCAAGATCATCGGGCGGCCGAGAATCGGCTCGAGCACCTTCCCCGGCAGTCGTTTCGAGCTCATGCGCGCCTGAATGATGGCGACGACGGTGCCTTCTTTGTGCATGCCCGCCGTCCTAATCGTTGCCGGCGCCCGTAAGCTCGCGGTACAGGGCGAGCGTCTGCGCGACCGTCGTTTGCGTGTTGAAGTGCGTGGCGATGCGCTGCCGCGCGCGCTGTCCCATGCGGCGGCGCAACGGCTCGTCGGTACGCAGCTTCGTAATCGCGTCAGCGAGCGCTTGCGCGTCTCCGGGCGGAACGACGAGACCGCTATCGCCGTGCACGACGAGCTCGGGACTCCCGCCGGCATCGGTCACGATCGGCGGGACACCGTAGACCATGGCCTCGATGACGGTCTTCGGCAGACCTTCGCGCCGCAGCGTCGGCAGCACCGACACATCGCAGGCCGCGATGACGGCAGGCGCATCCTTGCGATACCCGACCTTGCGGATGCGCTCGCGATTCGGGTTCGCGGCGATCGCCCGGTCGAGTCGCTCGCTCTTCATATTGCCGACGAGAAGCAGATAGCTCGGCGCTTCCGCGGGCAGTCGGCCGAATGCGTCGACGAGCACCTCGATGCCCTTGCGCGGGCGAATGTTGGCGACGCAGCCGACGACGAACGCACCGGCGGGAATATCGAACGCCGCGAGATCGACGGGCGTGTCCCGGTACCAAGCGAGATCGTGGCCCTTGTAGATCGTCACGAATTTCTTAGGGTCGAGCTTGAGCCCGAGAAGACGCATGTCGACGAAGTACTTGCGCACCGCTTCGGCGACGCAAATCACGCGGTCCACGCGCGGATTCAAGTACCGCAACCACGAGACGGGGCTCAATGGGCTCACGTTGCCGACGATGCCACGATACGCAATGACTTTGAGCCGGGGGAAGCGTCGTACGGCGATCAAGCCGTTCGAGACGGCGCGGTTGTGCAGCAAGTGGACGATGTCGTAGTCGTGTGCCGCGAGCTCCGCCCGCAATCGGCGGATGGCGTCGGAATCGACGCGCTTCTGCAACGCAATGGGGAGAACGCGCAGCCCGGCCTCCCGAAAGGCCGTTATGAAGCCGCAATCGGGCAGGCAAACGATCGAGACGTCGCACCCTGTGCGCTCGAGGCCGATGAAGGTCGCAGCCTCCGCGCGGTCTCCCCAAAGGGTCACGCACAGCACGCGCAAGCGACGTTCGGGTGCTGCCTCGGGGCTGCCGGCGGCGGGTATCGAATCGGGCGTGCTCAAGTTGAGGAGGACCGGCACTCTGATGCAACGTAGGCATGGTAGCCGAGCCCGGCGGCGCGAGCCACGGCGGCCCCTTGCGGACCTTGCGCATAGCGATTAACGTGCCCGGCCACGGCATGAAAGTCCCAGATCACAGTCCGCTCGTTTGACGGCGCCGAATTACTGCCGCAAGTGCATTCTGCCCGACACGCGGCCGGGCGTGCGGCTCGATGCCGAGGGCATCTGCAACGGCTGTCGCAACGCCGAAGTCAAAGCACGCATCGATTGGCGGCAACGCGCCGCGGAGTTTGCGGCGCTCGCCGCCGAGGCCAAAGCCCGCGGCGCCGAATACGACTGCGTGATCCCCGTAAGCGGCGGTAAGGACAGTCATTGGCAGCTCCTGACCTGTCTCGAGCACGGGCTGCATCCGCTCTGCGTGACCTACGCGTATCCCGGCGCCACGGAGCTCGGCAAGGCGAATCTCGACAACTTGGTCAGGCAGGGCGTCGATCATCTGACCTTGCGCGTGAACCCCAAAGTGGAACGCACGTTCACGGAGAAGGCGTTTCGCCGCAAAGGCATCAGCGGGCTCGTGAGCCACATGGGCATCTTTGCGTTTCCGATCAAGGTCGCCGCGCGCTTCGGCATTCCGCTCGTGATCTACGGTGAGAACTCGGCGCTCGAATACGGCACCGAGGACGAGGCGTTGATCGGGGCGCGCCTCGATCGGCGTTGGCTCCAAAGCTTCGGCGTGACCGACAACACGACGGCCGCGGACTGGATCGACGCCGATCTTTCCGCTCAAGATCTCGCGCCGTACTTTCTGCCGGCCGACGAAGAGCTCGAAGGACGCCAAATCAAAGCGCTATTCCTCGGCTGGTATTTTCGCTGGGACCCGCAAAACTCGTTTCGTATCGCGAGCGCGCATGGCTTCAAGGCACGCGCCGAAGGCGCTCGCGTGGGCCACTTGAACTACGTCAACATCGACGACGACTTCATCGCGATTCACCACCATCCGAAGTGGCACAAGTACGGCATCACGCGAACCTGGGACACGCTTTCCATCGAGATTCGCATGGGCCGGATGACGCGCGAGCAGGCGATCGCGAATTTGCGGGCCGCCGGCGACGAGACGCCATGGCGCGACATCGAGCGCTTCTGCGACTACGTCGGCATCACCGTGCCGGAGTACTTCGAGATCGTCGAAGGTTTCCGTAATCCGAAGATTTGGACGCGCCGCGGCGACCGCTGGGTCATCGACGGCTTCCTCGTCGACGATTTCGCGTGGCCGGCGGACTCCGTGCTCTAGCCTGGGCAGCACTCGTGCCAGCTATGCCGGCTATAATGCACACGAGGTTCAGCGGACATCCCCCATGAAACGCATCAGCTCCGACGAAGCAAAAGGCTATCTCGCGCGCTGGTCGGTCGCAGCCGAAGCCGAGCGTCGAGAGCTTCGTGAAACGCCGATGGAGGTCAAGCTCAGGCAGCTTGCGATGCTCATGGCTTCGGCCGGACTGTTTCCCGATCCCGGGCGCGCGCCGTCGGAAGAGGACGTCCGTGCGCGGTGGGTGACGATCCGGCGGGCCTATGGCCTCGAGTGAGCTTCCGCCACCGTTGCTTCAAGCCCTCACCGCTGTATTCGCTTGGACCAAGGCCGCGAAGATCCCTTCGGTCGTCGTCGGCGGCGTTGCCGCATCGCTGCTGGGCCGCCCTCGCTTGACTCGGGATATCGACACGCTCGTAAGCATCCCGGAAGTCGATTGGCAAGACGCCGTCTTGCAGGCGAGGGATCATGACTTGCTACCGCGGATCGACGCGCCAATCGAGTTTGCGCAGCGCTCGCGCGTACTGTTGCTGAGACACTCACCAATCGCCTACGCGACCTGTCGGATATCGAAGGTCTGATAGCAGCTCACCCGGAGGCCGATCTGACCAAGGTTCGGCAGTGGGTCAGAGAGTTCTCAAACGCCGCGACGATGCCCGAGCTGCTCGAGGACTTCGAGAAGATCGTGCAACACGAGCTCAGAGCTCGCGAAGCTCGCTGACCGTCAGCACGCGGTCGATACGAGTGCCGTTCCAAGAGTAGCGCAAGTGTTTGCCTTGCTTGGGCAGCGAGACGGCGCGCGGTCGAAACGCCGCAATACACTGCCCGCCTCGACGCTGCGCGCTCAAGTACACGAGCCCCCAAGCGCCGGCCTCGCGACGCGCCGAACCGAACCGCTGACACGCGCTCCACGTGCGAATATCGGGATCACGCAAGTGGGCATAGCTCTTGCCGCGAATGTCCTCGAGCGGTTTCTCGACGCGGCCGACGTACGCTCGCAGATCGAGCTCGATCGGCGGCTCGTCGGTGTCGCGGAGGCGCCGCTCGGTGTGGAATACCGTCTCCGCGATCGCCGTTTCCTCGTCGAAGCTCGCGTAATAGACCCCGTAACGGCCGTCGCTGAAGCGGCTCACGCGCCCGACATGCGTGAACGCAGCCATGACGACGGAGGCGCCGGATCCCATGACCCATTCATCCTTGGGAAGCAGATACAAGTTGCCGGCTTCCGCTTGAACGCGATCGTTCGTGAGTGACTCGATGGCATACACGATCTCGAGCTCATCGGGCGATACCAACGTCTCGAACAGCGTGACCGGCGGAAAGCGCGACGGAATGATGCGAATCTGCCGCGCGCCGCGCAGATTCCGGCGCTGCGGCCCGTTAGCCACGCCAGGCGTCTAAGTAGCGTCGCACGCTGTAGAGATCGTCGACACGGCCCTTGAGCATGACCTCGAGCGCGGTGGCTCCGCCGAACGCTTTGTTGGCCCGCTTCACCCAAGCGTGCGCACGCTCAGGCTCCGGCAAGAGGATCTCGAGCGCCTTGTAGATCCCGAGCAGCACGCTGATGCGCTCGAGCGTGTCGCGCGGCAGCGCCGAAACGTCGCCGGCCTTCCAACGGTAAAACGTGCGCACGCTCGGCCCGCCGAGCAACGTGATCTGCTCGTCACGCGTGAGCGCCCACTCACCGGCCAGGTTGAAGAATGCCTTCAGTGCGACTGCATCGACCTGCGCGGCTTCGAAGGCCGCCAGCGGGCGCGGGAGCGGAGCGACGATGCGTTGTGCCATATGGCACACTCTACGAGATGTTATGCCATTGGGCAAGCGACGAACCGCCGCGCTCGGGGACTCGAGCAGGAGCGGGTCGTCGCGTCGACACGCTCCCCGCCCGTTTCAGCGCAGACACCAGTAGTCGGCGCCCTCGCGCTCTAGAAACGCCTCCGCGTCGGCGCCGTGCAGCATCGCCAACGTCGCAAGCATGCCCGCGTGCGTGCACGTGGGTGCGGCAACGGTCACGGAGCGCGGTGCGTTCTCGACCGGCCAGCCCGTCCGCGGATCGAGGATATGCCCGTAGCGCTTTCCATGCTTGCAGAGATAGCGGCGTGCATCGCCGCTCGTCGCGAGCGCGCCGAGCGTAAGCTTGATTCGGGCGGCCGGAACATCGGTCGCGGTGAGGCCTTCGATGCCGACGGTCCAGCCGCGGTCATCGATGCCGGAACCGGAGGCGAACAGGTCGCCGCCGAAATTGATCAAGCAACGCGGCCAAATCGCACGCGCCAACTCTGCCGCTCGATCCACCGCGTATTCCTTGCCGATCCCGCCGAAATCGATTTCCATGCCGGGCTCGAGCGTCAATTCGGGCGCGGCCCAACGTGCGCGCTGCCACCCGACATGCCTCATGACCTTGCGGATCGCGCTGCTGCGAGGCAGACGACTGCCGCCGTCAAAGCGCCAAACCTTGCGCAAGACGCCGGACGAGATGTCGAACCGTCCGCCGCTGAGCCCGAACAACCGATCGGCGTAGGTGAGCAACGCGGCTGTCTCGTCGTCGACAACGACCGGCGTTCCGTTCGCCGTATTGATGCGATGAACGATGTTATTTTCGAGGTAGCGGCTATATTTTCTCTCGACTCGCCGCGCCTCGGCGCAGACGACATCGAGCACGCGCTCGGCCGTCGCGCGGTCGGCGTCCACCAGATGCACCTCGCACGGGCTTGCCATCGCTTGAAACGAGCCGAGCCAGCCGTATGGCCGGCGAGTCAACGACGGCGCATCGACTCCTCGAGGACTTCGGTCAGCGTCCGAACTTGTAGCTGACCTGGCCAATGACGGCACTGAGATCCGGATAGAGGTCGAGGCCCGCCAGCGCGCCGAAGCGTGAGCCGGGCTTGGGCTCGCCGGTCTGTTGATAGATCTCGAGCCGCGAGGAGAGCTCACCGCGGCGCGTTTCCCGGCCGAACTTGATCCCGAGCGTGACGGCATCGAAGTCACCGAGACGATAGTCCGCCGACGCAAATGGCGGAAGCGGCTGACCGTCGAGCAGCACCGTCTCGTAAAAATCCGCCGCATTCTGCGAGTAGAAACGCAGGTGGGGCTGGAGATATTTCCCGCCGTCGAGTTGCCAACGGTAGTGCAGATCGATCGTGTGCGAATCGATGCCCCAATCGTCGGTCATATAGCGGTACGAGACGTCGAAGACGTCGCCGTTGAAATCACGTTTGAAGAGGCCGAAAAGGCTCTGCTTGTCACGCGTATCGGGCCGGCTCTCGTAGACGAAGCGGTCGAGACCGCTGCCGGGCGGCCCGCTCGCGGGCAGGCCCGTCAGAGGGTCGACCACCGAGAGGATCTTGTATGGGTCCGTGAGATACCCATCGGACTCGCTCAGCGAGTAGTTGACCTGGACGATCGCATGTCGGCTCAAGACTTGCGTGACGCCCACCAGGAAATCAAAGACGTCCTTCGACTGGTCACCGCGTTTGTTGCTCAAGTCGCCTTCGCCGAGCATGAGACTCAGCGGCACGGGGCTCCCGCCCACCGGATCGATCGTGTCGTTCGCGACGGCGAGCCCGAAGGACAGGGTCGTATTGCGGTTATTGAAATCGCGCGCGATGCTCGCATTGAGGCCCGTGTGGGTGTAGTCGTATTCGTCCGATACGCTGGCGCCGACGTCCACCGTGGCGAGCCGCGCCAACGGCCACTTCCAGCTCGCGCTCAACGCCGTGCGCGTATCCAGGAACGTATCGTCCAACGGTGTGTCGCCGGGAACGACGGTATAGCTGCCGTTGCCCGACGGCCGCGTGAAAGTCTGCGGTGTGGTGCTCGGCATAGCGCCGGTCGGCGATGCGCCCGTCAGCGAGTCATAGGCGAGCGTCAGATTCAAGAAGCTGTCCTCTCGAAGTTCCTTGCTCGCGATCGCGTTGAGGCTGAAGTCGCGTACGCGACCATCGGACTCGCCGTAGTACAGCAACGCCGTATCGATGTCCCACGGCGTGAGCTCCTGGGCAATCACGGTTGCCGGTGCGCCGGGCCCGAGCAGCGCACAAGTCGCTGCGGCCAATGAGCCGCCCATTCGAGCGGCGCCGCGGCGCGCATTCTTCTTCAGTTGCATCCGCAGCCGCCTCCGCCGAATCCTTGTCCGCCGCTCGAAGCTTCCTTGCTGAAATAGATGTGCTCGTCGAGCGACGACTCGATCGGATCGGCGACCAGCTGCATGTCGTCGCGTGCGAGCACGTCGCGGTCCCACGGCTGCACGCCGAGCCCGGAGCATCCAGCCAGCGTCGAACCGAGCACCAAGGCAAGGGTGAATCCACGATACTTCGCCGTCATCCGCTACTCCTGTTGCTCCGAAGCTTGCCTTGCGTCCCCATCAGCGGCGGTCAGCGCCTCTCGTATCGCGCGCTCGTACTCGTCGGTATTCGCGAGCTTGAATCCGTAGTGGCTTGCGAGGATGTTGCCGTTGCGGTCGAGCACGAAGGAGCTCGGCATCGCCCGCAGAGCGAATGCCTCGGCGAGACTCCCCGTAGGATCGAAATGTAGCCTGAACTCCGCGGGCGTTTCCGCGAGGAACTCATCGGCGAGCCCTCGTTCCTTGTCCACGTTGACGCCGATGATCTCGAGGCCCTCGCTCGCGTACTTGCGGTGCATCTCGTTCATCCATGGAAACGAGCGCCGGCAGGGAGCGCACCATGACGCCCAGAAGTCGACCCAGACGACCTTGGCATCGACGGCCCCGAAAGCCTCCGGCAGCTCGGCGCGGCTGAGCGCCGGCCACGCTGCCGCCATCAACACGAGAACGCCCATTGGGCCGATCGCTCGCAAACCAACCCCTCCGAACCAAGCGCGCTTGGGTCCCACGACTCTGGCGGTTAGACGGCACCCGCGCAAGAAATCGGTCGCCGACCGGCCGCCCCGATCAGAGTCGTGGCCTCGTCGGGCGGGGCGTCGCCGGTTCAGAGCTCGCGCAGCACCGCGCCCAAGCTCTCGCGGGCGTCCCCGAACAGCATGTAGGTATTTTCTTTGTGAAACAGCGGGTTCTCGACACCTGCGTACCCCGTCGCCATGCTGCGCTTCAATACGATCGTCGCCTTGCCCTTCCATACCTCGAGCACGGGCATGCCCGCGATGGGGCTATCCGGCACCTCTTGCGCCGACGGGTTCACGATGTCGTTGGCGCCGATGACGATCGAGACGTCGACGTCGGGAAAGTCGTCGTTGATCTCGTCCATCTCGAAGACGATATCGTACGGAACGTTGGCTTCGGCGAGCAGCACGTTCATGTGTCCCGGCATGCGGCCGGCGACCGGATGAATACCGAAACGCACCTCGATGCCCTTGGCTTTGAGCGTCCTCGTGAGCTCGAACACGGCGTGCTGCGCCTGCGCGACGGCCATACCGTAGCCCGGCACGATCATGACCTCCTTCGCCTCGCGGAGCATTTGCGCGGCCTCCGAGGGCTCGATGGCGTGCACCTCGCCGTCCG
>Ga0209519_10000642_pt1 | contig 14676 bp, 12 predicted proteins | sample Rifsed13ft1_FD_184005 | JGI IMG/M metagenome (GOLD analysis project Ga0209519, IMG submission 184005) | Soil microbial communities from Rifle, Colorado, USA - sediment 13ft 1 (version 2) | ecosystem: Environmental > Terrestrial > Deep subsurface > Rock core/Sediment | place: Rifle, Colorado...
ATCAAGATCACCGGCTCCGCCATCCCGCCGCCCCTGTGGGAGGCGGAAGTGTTCGGGTACGAAAAGGGGGCGTTCACCGGGGCCGTCCTCTCGAAGCCGGGGCGGTTCGAGCTGGCGGACGGGGGGACCTTCTTTCTGGACGAGATCGGGGATGTCCCCCTCGCCATGCAGGCGAAACTTCTTCGGGTCCTGCAGGACCGCGCGTTCGAGCGGGTGGGCGGGGTGAAGACGCTCACCGCGGACGTCCGCTTCCTCTGCGCCTCGAACCGCGACCTGAAGAAGGAAACCGAGCGGGGAAGATTCCGGGAAGACCTCTACTACCGGATCAACGGCATCCCCGTCCATCTTCCCCCCCTGCGGGAGCGGCGGGAGGACATCCTTTCGCTGGCGGACTATTTTCTCTCCCGCGCCTGCGCGGAGATGGGAGTCGCCGCGAGGAAACTCTCGGCGGAAACGACGGAGATCCTGGAGCGGCATTCCTGGCCGGGGAACGTCCGCGAACTGGAGAACGCCATCGGGAGGGCGGTGGCTCTCTCGGAGGGCGAGGAGATCACCCCGCCCGACCTCTGCATCGCCCTGGAGGATGCCGGGGAGGAGGTCGCGACGCCCGAGGAGGAGAAGTTCCACGAGTCGGTCCGGGACCACAAGCGGGCGATCATCCTCCGGGCGATCCGCAAGTCCGGGGGGAGCAAGACGAAGGCGGCCGAGATGCTCGGCCTCCAGCCGACCTATCTCTCGCGGCTGATCCGCGTCCTCAAGGTCGAGCCCTGACCGCGGCAACCCGCCTCGGATGGGGCCGCTGGCTCGCGGGGATTCCGCATCCGCTACGCTCGCCTGACCCGGCACCTCGCTCCAAAGGCCGCTTCGCGGAACCCCCCGCATCGCTGCGGGGCCCCGATCCCGGTGCCCTCGACCGGAGGCTCCGCGGTGCGCCGGCTCACTGGGCGAGGTCGGCCTCCAGATCCCTATTTTCTGCGCGGGAATATATCGTTTGACCATTCCACCGGCAGATGTGGTATCTTGAATTTATTAACCTGTTACGTTAATAAAAATTGACGACAGGTGGCGATGGAAATCGTGTTCCGGTCGCCGAAGCTGCAGAGGGCATGCAGTATCGAGCGCGAGTCGAAGCGACAGTGGGGCGCTCAAAACGCCAAGAAGATTCGCCGGCGACTCGCCGACTTGCAGGCGGCCGTTACGCTTGCCGAAGTGAGCACGCTGCCTCCGGTGCGATGTCACCCGTTGCAAGGCGACCGCGCCGGACAATTCGCCGTCGACGTTCAACAACCCTATCGCCTCATCTTTGAGCCTGCGAACGATCCGGTTCCACGGATGGAAGATGGCGGCATCGACCTGACCAAGATCACCCGGATCCGTATTCTGGGAGTGGAGGATTACCATGGCCGCTGAAAAAGATCTCGCGTACTCGCCCGACTACGCCGTTCCGCCCGGGGAGACCCTTCTGGAGACGATCGAGGCGCTCGGGATGACGCAGGCGGATCTTGCCGCGAGAACCGGCCGCACCCTGAAGACGATCAACGAGATCGTCAAGGGGAAGGCGCCGATCCGGCCGGACACCGCCCTGCAGCTGGAGCGCGCCCTAGGAGTCCCGGCGAGTTTCTGGAATAACCGGGAGCGGAACTACCGGGAGGTCATGGCTCGCCGGGAGGAAAGAGAACGGTTGAAGGGTCAGGGGAAGTGGCTCAGGGAGTTGCCTGTCCGGTCCATGGTCATGTTGGGATGGGTTAGTGAATACCGGGACAGGGTCCGGCAGCTTCAGGAATTGCTGAATTTCTTCGGCGTCGCATCGCCCGATCAGTGGCATGGGCTATGGAGCGGGGGAGAGATCGCCTTTCGAAAGTCCGCCGCTTTCCGGAGCAATCCTGGCGCAGTGGCGGCATGGCTGCGCAAGGGCGAGGTGGACGCAAATCGCCTCCGTTATGCCCCCTATGACGAGAGCAAGTTCCGGGCGGCATTGAGCAGCATCCGTGCACTCACGGTAGAATCGCCGGAGGTTTTTCAGCCGGAGCTGGTCCGCCTGTGCGCGGAGGCGGGAGTTGCGGTGATCTTCACTCCCGAGCTCTCCGGTACGCGGGTCAACGGCGCCACTCGCTGGTTGTCGCCCGACAAAGCACTGATCCAGCTGAGTCTCCGGTATAAGACCAACGACCATCTCTGGTTCACGTTTTTCCATGAAGCGGGCCACATTCTTCTGCACGGGAAGCGGGAGGTTTTTCTGGAGGGGGAGAAGAGCGAGGACGGGAAGGAAAAAGAGGCGGATCGTTTCGCTTCGAACGTTCTGATTCCGGCGGGCGAGTATCGGAAATTCGTCGAACGCGGCTTACGAAATCAGGGCGAAATCCGCCGTTTTGCGGAACGGTTGGGGATTGCCCCCGGAATCGTCGTCGGGCGCCTTCAGCATGACGAGATCATCCCGCAAAGCTATTTCAACGATCTGAAAATCCGGCTTGCGTGGGAAAGGCAAAGCGCATAAGAAGGGGAGACGGCGAATTCCATCCCCCGGAAGCGGAGGGAAGAACGATATGCCAAGGGGCAAACGGCAAGGGAGTACCCCCAAGACCGGCCGGCGCGCCGAGACCTACCGCCATTCCGAGGCGACCAATCCTCTCCGGCCCGACGCGGGCACGCAATCGCAGTTTCGAAAGAAGAAGCCCCCCAAGACGTACCGCTACGATTCTTCCCTGTCCCCCGCCCTCGACTGGGACGGACAGAATCTGATGCGCGAACACGGCGAGGCGCTGATCCGGAAGATTCGCGAGGCCGCCACGATCGAGGAGGCAAGGGCCGCCGCCGCGGAACTCGAGGCCTTGAGCAAACCGTTCCTCAACTGGGCGGGGAAGGCCGAGCGTCTCTCCTTCGACGTGCCCACCTTGCCGCTCTTCGTCCACGAGCGCCTGTCCACCAAGGCGATCATCGAGACGCTTAAACGCCATAAGAGCGACAAGCAGCTCGACATGTTCAACCTCTTCGGCGATCCGCGGCACTCCATCGTCGACCAGGTCCTTCGCGCCTACGAGTACCGGGACAAATGGGTAAACCGGATGATCCTCGGCGACTCGCTCGTCGTGATGAACTCCCTCCTTCATTACGAGGGGCTGGGCGGACAGGTCCAGATGATCTACATGGACCCGCCCTAGAGGGTGAAGTTCGGAAGCAACTTTCAGCCCTTCGTCCGCAAGCGCGACGTGAAGCACAACGACGACGACGATATGACCCGCGAGCCGGAGATGGTCAAGGCGTACCGGGACATGTGGGAACTGGGTCTCCACTCCTACCTGACCTACATGCGGGACCGGTTGCTCCTCTGCCGCGATCTCCTCGGCCCGAGCGGAAGCATTTTCGTCCAGATCGGCGACGAGAATCTGCACCACGTCCGGGAAGTGATGGACGAGGTGTTCGGGCCAGAGAACTTCGTATCAATAATCGCGTTCTACAAGACAACGGGCCAGGCAAGCACAATTCTCCCCCAGACAAAGGATTACCTTGTGTGGTACGGAAGGGAAAGAGATCGGCTGAGATTTAGGCAACTCTACATGGAGAAGAAGTTGGATGATGCCTTGGATTCCGCATACGACTGGCTGGAGGACCCAAAAGGTAGTCTACGCCCGATAACGAAATCAGACCGTGTAAACATAAATACCCTCCTTGACGAAGTCCATAAACTATGTGCCTTGAGCGGAATAACTTCATCCGGTGAATTACAGGGGGATGTCATCGACTTCGAGTTCGCAGGGAAAAAATGGAGACCACCAAAGGGATCCCATTGGAAGACAACCATTCCCGGAATGAAGGTGTTGAAGGAAAAAAATCGACTTGCTGTGAAAGGCAACTCTCTCAGATACGTTCGCTACTTCAATGATTTCCCAGTATATAACCTTGATGACGTGTGGACAGATGTTGCCTTCGGCGGCTTCGTGAGTGACGAAAAGCTCTACGTGGTCCAGACCCCGGAACGCGTAATCCGGAGATGCATTCTCATGACCACCGATCCCGGTGATCTCATCCTCGATCCAACTTGTGGAAGCGGGACAACGGCATACGTCGCCGAGCAATGGGGCCGTCGCTGGATAACGATCGACACAAGCCGTGTCCCGCTGGCCCTCGCCCGGCAGCGGCTCCTGACGGCCACATTCCCGTACTACCAGCTCAAGGACGAAAAGCGGGGGCCAGGGAGCGGGTTCGTATATTTCCGGAAGCAGAACAGGAAGGGCGAGGAGGTCGGCGGCATCGTTCCGCACATCACGCTCAAGAGCATCGCGAACAACCAGCCGCCTGACGAGGAAATCCTCGTCGACCGGCCGGAGGTGGAACCGAAGATCACCCGCGTCTCCGGCCCCTTCTGTTTCGAGGCGACCATCCCGACGCCTGTGGACTGGGAGGGGGACGGCGTGGAGGATTCGGGCGCCGGGGCAGGGGAATCCCACGGATCGTACGTGGACCGGATGATCGAGGTCCTCCGGAAATCCCCCGTCCTGCACATCGGGGGCGGAAAGACCGTCACCTTCAAGAACGTCCGGTTGCCGGCGAAGACGCTGTCGCTTTCGGCGGAAGCGGCCGTGGTCAACGGGGCGGACTGATCCGTGGCCATGGTCTTCGGACCCGAGAACGGGGCGGTCAGCGAGAAACTGGTCTACGAGGCGGCCCGGGAGGCGCATGCGAAGAATTACGGCCACCTCTACGTCATCGGCTTCGCCATCCAGCCCAACGCCCGCCAACTCGTCGAGGAGTGCGAGGCGGCCATCGGCGTGCCCGCGACTTATGTGCAGGCCACCCCGGACCTCATGATGGGGGACCTGCTCAAGAACATGCGTTCGAGCCAGATCTTCAGCGTCTGCGGACTGCCGGAGGTAAAGATCCACAAGGTCAAGCCCGAGCGCAAGGGCGATCCCGAAATGTACCATGTGGAACTCCTGGGCCTCGACGTCTTCGATCCGGCGACGATGAAGACGGAACACCGGGAAGGCGATGATTTGCCCGCCTGGTTCCTCGATGCCGACTACAACGGCCTCTGATTCAACGTCAGCCAGGCGTTCTTCCCCCGGACCGGCGCTTGGGAGAGCCTGAAAAAAGCCCTCAAGGGAACGTACGAGGAGTCCGTGTGGGACCATCTCGCGGGGACGAAGAGTGCGCCCTTCGAGGCGGGGGAGAACGGACAGGTGGCCGTCAAGGTCATCGACGACCGAGGGAACGAGCTCGTCGTCGTGAAGAGCCTACGCGAGGCGAAGCGATGAGCGGCTTCGAAGTCCCTCAACCGATTCTCAATTCCCCCTTCGGGGAACCCAAAGAACACTGGTTCATCGAGGAGGGACGCGATGCGGAGCGGCGCCTGGGACGACGGGACGCGGGATATTTCTACCGAGACCCCCGGGTGCCGGTGGCCGAGGGAGCCGACGACGTTCGCGGCCAATGGGTCCCGCTGGCCCTCGTGAACCTGATCCGGCAACGGATCAAGGAGTGGCGCGGGCAGGGTTATCCGGGGGTCACTCGAACTACCCTCGAACTGCTCCACTACTGGCGCCGGGAGGGTCGCAAACACCGGCTCTTCTTCGCCCAGGTAGAGGCGGCCGAGACGATCATCTTCCTCACCGAGGCCCGCGCCGACTTTCGCCAGGGGATCGACATCCCATCGGACGAACCGAGCGATGACCGGAAGGCCGAAGGGCACGCGGCGTTCCGCCGGTCCGCCTGCAAGATGGCCACCGCGACGGGAAAGACCACGGTCATGGGGATGCTCGCCGCCTGGAGCATCCTCAACAAGGTGAACGGCCGCGGGGACGCCCGGTTCTCGGATGTCGTACTCGTGGTCTGTCCGAACGTGACGATCCGCAACCGGCTGCAGGAACTGGATCCTGCCGGCGGGGAGGCGAGTCTTTACCGGAAGCGGGACCTGGTTCCCCCGCACCTAATGGCCGACCTCAACAAGGGGCGGGTGCTGGTCACCAACTGGCACGTCTTCGAACCCCAGGGGATCCAGACCGGCGGCGTGAGCGCGAAGGTGATGAAGGCCGGGATTGCCGTCCGTGTCCAGGAGACGATCACCATCGGAATGAAGACCACGACGGCCCGCGGGAAGCGGTACCTCACCCCCGCGGAACTGGACCGGCAGGTCGCGGCCGGTCTCATCGAGGTGAAGGCCGAGGACCAGGACAAGCAGGGGAACCTGCGAAAGGTGGTCGTCGAGTCGGTCAAGTATGTCGAGAGCGACACATCCCTCGTCAACCGCGTGCTCGGCCGCGAGGTCGGTGGGAAGCGGAATATCCTCGTGTTCAACGACGAGGCCCACCATGCCTACCGCATCCGCAAACCCGAGCCGGAGGAGATGGAGGGGGAACTTTTCGGGGAAGAGGAGGAGGTCGAGGAATTCTTCCGGGAGGCCACCGTCTGGGTGGACGGTCTCGACCGGATCCACAGGCTGCGCGGGATCAACTTCTGCCTCGACCTCTCCGCGACGCCCTATTTCCTCAGCAGGGTAGGCCAGGATACGAACCGGGTCTTCCCCTGGGTGGTGAGCGACTTCGGCCTGACCGACGCGATCGAGTCGGGGCTGGTCAAGATCCCCCAGCTCGCCGTGCGCGACACGACGGGCGCCCAGATCCCGGGCTATTTCAACATCTGGCGCTGGATCCTGCCCAAGCTGACGCCGGCCGAACGGGGCGGAAAAAAGGCGAACCCCAAGCCGGAGGCCGTCCTCAAGTATGCCTGCACCCCCATGGCCATGCTGGCCGGTCTTTGGGAGGACCTGCGGAAGGCGTGGGAAGAGGTCAAGGACGATCCCCGGCCGCCCGTGTTCATCATCGTCTGCAAGAACACGAAGATCGCCAAGGTCGTCCACGAATGGCTGACCGGTGAGAACACGCCCGCGGGCATCCCCCCGGCCCGGATCAAGGGGTTCCTCAACGGTGACGACGTCCAGCGGACCATCCGCGTGGACACAAAAGTGGTCCACGAGACGGACTCGGACCAGGCCAAAAGCGACGAGATGACCTGGATGCGCCGGATCCTCGACACCGTAGGGAAACTCGATTGGCCACAGGATCGTCAGGGGCGCCCTCTGTACCCCGATGGGTTCGAGGACTTGGCCAAGAAACTCGATCGCCCCCTGCACCCGCCCGGGCGAGACATCCGGTGCATCGTGAGCGTCGGGATGCTTACGGAAGGATGGGACTGCAACACGGTTACGTACATCGTCGGCCTGCGCCCTTTCATGTCCCAGCTTCTCTGCGAACAGGTCGTAGGCCGAGGGCTGCGGCGGTCGAGCTACGAGGTCGGTCCGGACGGGTTGCTCACGGAGGAGGTCGCAAAGGTCTTCGGCGTCCCATTCGAGGTGATCCCCTTCAAGGAGAGCCCGCAAGGTCCTGCCCCGTCGCCCCCGAAACGGCACCACGTCTTCGCCCTGCCGACTCGGGAGGCATACGAGATCAAGTTCCCCAGGGTGGAAGGATACCAGCAGGCGATCCGGAACCGCGTCTCCATCGACTGGAACGCGGTGGCCACGTTGCAGCTCGATCCCATGAAGATCCCGCCCGAGGTGGAGATGAAGGCCACTCTTCCGAACAACCGGGGGCGGTATTCGCTGCGCGGGCCCGGAAAGATCGAGAGCGTGGATCTCAACCCGTATCGTTCCCAATTCCGTATTCAGGAACTGGTCTTCGAACTGGCCGGCGCGCTGACGCGCGACTACGTCTCGCAGCCGAGCTGCCAGGCACCGGTGCACGTCCTTTTCCCACAGATCGCCAGGATCGTGGAGAGATACCTGAGGGAGAAAGTCGTCCCTATTCCGCCGGCCGACATCCGGGACATTTTCCTATCGCCCTACTACGGGTGGGTCATCGAACGGCTCGTGGCAGCCGTCGTGCCGGATGTCTCTCAGGGTGAGGCGCCTGAGGTGCCGCGCTATGAGACTAGCCGGGGGCCGGGCTCGACCGCGGATGTGGATTTCTGGACCAGCCGGGATGTCCGGGAGGTGATGAAGAGCCACGTGAACTTCGTCGTGGCGGACACGAAGCGGTGGGAGCAGTCGGCGGCCTACGCCCTCGATACTCATCCCAAGGTCGACGCCTTCGTGAAGAACGCAGGGCTCGGATTCTCAATCCCGTATCTGCACAACGGCCAGCCGCACGACTACGAGCCGGACTTCATCGTCCGACTGAAGGGGGAAGTCCCCCTCCACCTCATCCTGGAAACGAAGGGGTTCGATCCCCTGGAGGAGGTCAAGGCCCAGGCTGCGAAACGGTGGGTGGACGCCGTGAACGCGGACGGGAATTACGATGTTTGGATTTACGAAGTCGCAAAAAACCAATCGGAAACAAGGAAATGCATAGAAAAAGCAACGACGAGGCAAGAGCGGTGTTCTCCCCCGTAATGAGAGGAGAGAGATATGAGAGGGATATGTTGACAAGCAGCCGTCGGTTGGGTAACTTGAGCTTAGAGCATATCCCCCCTGTCTCCTCGGGGACAGGGCGCGAGGCCGTGCCTTTGGGTGCGGCCTCTGCATTTGTATCCTCTGCATGATGATTACAAACATCTACGTCGACGGCTTCAATCTTTATTACGGGGCCGTCAAGGGAACCCCCTACAAGTGGCTCAATATTGACCGCCTCTGCCGCTTGTTGCTTCCGAACCATTCGATAAACCGGATCAAATACTTCACGGCCAGGGTCAGCGCACGCCCCAACGATCCGGGACAGCCCATGAGACAGGAAATCTACCTCAGGGCGTTGCGAACACTTCCCAACGTGGAGATCATATTCGGTCATTTTCTTACGAACGTTGTAAGCATGCCGTTGGCAGGATGCCCGTCAAGCAAACAAAAATACGCGTCCGTTGTAAAGACGGAAGAAAAAGGATCGGATGTGAATCTGGCGACGCATTTGCTCTACGACGGTTTCAAGGGGAATTTTCAGGAGGCAGTTCTGATCACAAACGATTCTGATTTATTGGAACCGATAAAAATCATAACGGATGAGTTGAAATATCGTGTCGGGATACTCAACCCGCATCCTAAACCAAGTCGTGCGCTGGTCAGGTATGCTTCTTTCATAAAGAAAATCCGCAAGGGTGCCCTTTCCATAAGCCAATTCCCCACGCAATTGCAGGACGGGAAAGGGGTATTCCACAAACCACCGACATGGTGATTGTTGTCCAACCGGGTTATTGTTCTGGATTCTCTGCTTTGGCGAGGTCCGTCTCCTTGGCCCCGGTGAGGACGGCAAGTTCTCCAGGGGTCGTTTGGAACATGTTGTTCGTCTCGCCCGCCGCGGGGTAGATCGTCCCGTAGCGGCGGAGCGAGGAGTCGAGGTAGACCGGCACCCCTTCGGGGAGCGCCACCGGCGAGACGGCGCCGACGGCGAACCCCGTGTGGGCGACCACGTCGTCGGGGCCCGCCAGCCGCACCTTTTTTCCCCCCCGAAGAGCCTTAACCTTCTTGAAATCGATCCGCCGGTCCCCCGAGATCACCACGACCACGGGCGCCCCGTCGACGAGGAGCAGGATCGTGTTGGCGATCTGACCCAGCTCCACCTCGAGTTCCCGCGCGGCGAGCTCCGCGTTGTGGGTCGACTCCTCGAAGGTGCGGATCTCTCCGCGGACGCCGTACGCCTCTAGGCAGGCCCGGACCTCCCGCTCCCCACGTTCCGCCATGTCTCCGCTCCTCCTTCCGGTTCGGTCAGGCATCGATTATAGCGTACCGTCTTGAAAATGCGTCGAGGCTGGCGGGGGACGCTCCTCCAACCATACTACCGACAACCTCGAGGAGTGTCCCCCTCCACTCCTGCGTCCGCTTCACCCGGCACCGGGGACCCCAGGCGATGTGGGGGGTTCCCCGAAGCGGCCTGTGGAGCGAGGAAGAAATCTCGTCGAGCGGAACCGGCAGCGAGCGGGCGAAGGTCGCGAAGCGTAGCTTCAGGGGAAGCCCCCCGCGAGCCAGGGGGCCTGGTCCAAGAAAGGCCGGCCTCCGGGGTCCGCTCCCTCGCAAAGAGTGTCCCCTCTACATGGGGGGATGGAGAACAGGTAGAATAGGGTACTCCATCTCTCCCAGGGGGGTTTGGCGATGGTTTCCCTGTCCGAGTTGGCGGAGATCGCAAGAAGCTGTGGGGCCCCGTTGTGCGGGGCGGCGAGGGCGGGGGGCCTCTCCGCCGACAGGGAGGACATCGAAAGAATCCTTCCCGGCGCTCTTTCCGTCGTGGTGCTGGCGGCGCCTCACTCCCGCAGCGCTCTCGAGTCGCGGGACGTGCAGGCGGCGCAGTACGACACGATCCACGTGTACGGGGAGGCCGCACGGGCATCGCACGCCTTGGCACGGTGGCTCGAGAGAAAGGGGCACCGGGCGGTGGCGGTGCCGGCCTTCATCCCGATCGACATGTCGCCGCCCAAGCACGGGATGAAGGGGGCGGTCGAGGGGAACTACTACTACTGCTTCGCCTGCCAGGCGGCCTGCCCGGTGGGGAGGGTTTCGCGTGCCTGAGCGAAGGGAGATTCTCGGGACCGTCCTCGACTCTCTGGCGAGCGGGGTCATCGCGATCGACCGGGCGGGGGACATCGTCGTCTTCAATTCCGCCGCCTCACGCCTCCTCGGGTATCCGAAGGAGGAGGCGCTGGGGAAGAACCTCCTGGCGATCGTCCCGAACGCCGGGCTGGTCAACGTGCTGCGCACGGGGAAGCCCGAGGTCGGGCGGCCCCAGACGATCGGCACCCGCACCGTATTGACCAACCGCTCCCCCATCTTCCGGGACGGCGAGCTGATCGGCGCCGCCTCGATCTTCCAGGACATCACGGAGATGGAAAAGGTCTCCCGGGAGCTCGACTCGACGAAGACCATCGTCCGGACGCTGGAGGAGGTGCTGGCGGGAGCGGGCGAGTGGATGGTGGTGGTGGACGCCGCGGGGGTGATCACCATGATCAGCGAGGCGTACGCCGGGTTCAACGGGGTGACCGTCCCGGACGCCATCGGCAGGCACGTGACCGAGGTCATCGAGAACACCCGGATGCACATCGTCGCCCGCACGGGCGTCGCGGAGATGGGGGAGACCCAGAAGATCAAAAGGAGGGACGTGATCGTCAACCGGATCCCGCTCAAGGAGGGGGACCGGATCGTCGGGGCGTACGGCCGGGTGGTATTCAAGGACGTGGAGCAGCTCCGGGAACTGGCGGGGAAGCTCCACCTGCTCGAGTCGAAGGTCCGATACTACGAGCAGGAGCTCACCCACCTGCGGGGCGCCAAATACACCTTTGCGAACATCGTCGGCAAAGGGGCCGCGATCACGGCGGCCAAGGAGGAGGCGCTGCGCGCCTCGCGGAAGGACTCGACCGTCCTCCTCCGGGGCGAGACCGGGACGGGGAAGGAGCTTTTCGCGCACGCGATCCACGCATCGGGCCCCCGCAACAGCGGCCCGTTCATCAAGCTCAACTGCGCGGCCGTTCCCGCGGAGCTCCTCGAGTCGGAGCTGTTCGGCTACGAGGAGGGGGCCTTCACCGGCGCGAAGAAGGGGGGGAAGCCCGGGAAGTTCGAAATGGCGAACGGGGGGACCCTTTTTCTCGACGAGATCGGGGACATGCCGTCCGCGATGCAGGCGAAGCTGTTGCGGGCCCTGCAGGAGAAGGAGGTGGAGCGGGTCGGTGGGACCGCCACGCGGCTGGTCGACATCCGGGTCGTCGCGGCGACCAGCCGAAACATCGAGGAACTCGTCGGGGAGGGGAAGTTCCGCGCGGACCTGTACTACCGGATCAACGTGATCCCGATCCGGATCCCCCCCCTGCGCGACCGGAGGGAGGACATCGGGGAGATCGCGGACCGGATCCTGGCGAAGCTTTCCTCGGAGGGTGGGGAGCCGAAGCGGGGTCTTTCCCCGGAGCTCAAAAAGATCCTCCATTCGTATGCCTGGCCGGGCAACGTGCGGGAACTGCACAACGTCCTCGAGCACGCCGTGGCGATGTCCCGCGACTCCCTTCTTCTCCCGGAGCACCTGCCCGCGTCCCTTCTCCGTGCCGTCGCCGCAGGCGAGAAGGAGGGGATCCCGGGGTCGCTGGCCTCGGTGAAGGCGGAAGCCGAGCGCGGCGCGATCGTGGCGGCGCTCAAAGCAGCGAACGGGAACAAGTCCCGCGCCGCCTCCCTTCTGTGCATCCACCGCGTCAAATTGTACGAGAAGATGAAGCGGCACGGCATCCTCTCCTCGCCGGGGTGAAGGCCCCCATCCGAATCGGTTTCCATTTTCTTCGTGTACCTAATTCGGTATATGCACCTTTTTTGGTACATTTGCTTCAACGCTTTCTTTCACAACGGGATTTGTTGCAGGGGCCCCACGGGACAGCCATGAGCGTACCTTTTGGGTTACAATATGGCTTTGGATCCCTCTCCCGGCGGTAATGGAAAAAGATAAGCCCGTTCTTTATTTTCTGTTGTTTTCAGCCCCTCGGGCCAACGGGCCTTGCGGGGGCATCGCCTTTGCACAACGGACAGTCACGCCAAGGAAAATGCCGGGGACACTGATGTACGAGGTGGGCCAGTCTGCGGAAATGACCAAGGTCATCACCGAGGAGGACGTCTTCCTGTTCGCGGGTATCACCGGCGACCGGAACCCGGTCCACATCTCGAAGGAGTTCGCGGCGAAGACACGGTTCGGGGAACGGATCGCCCAAGGGATCCTGACGGCGGGGCTCATCTCCGCGGTGCTCGGGATGAAGCTCCCGGGGCCCGGGTCCCTGTACGTGTCCCAGACCCTCTCTTTCCTCGGTCCTGTAAAGATCGGGGACGAGATCACGGCCCGTGCGGAGGTCATGGAGGTGATCTCCGAAAAGCGGCTAAAACTCAAGACGCAGTGCATCAACCAGCGGAAGGAAGTGGTGCTCGAAGGCGAGGCGATTATCGTTCCCCCTCGACCGGTGCGGGGAAAACAAGGGAACCCTTGACGAAAAAAGGAGGGGAAGAGATGAGAAAGACGGTGCTGGTGCTTGGGATGGTTCTTCTGTTCGCGACGACGGGGCTTGCCGCGGACACGATCAAGCTGGGGGGAATGCTCCCTCTTTCGGGAAGGGCGGCGGACCTCGGGATCGCCTGCAAGCAGGGGGCGGAACTGGCGGTGAAGGAGATCAACGCGAAGGGGGGCGTCCTCGGGAAGAAGTTCGAACTGCTCATGGCGGACTCCAAGGCCAACGTGCAGGAACTTTCTTCCCTGTCCAACCGGTACATCCAGAAGGACGGGGTGAACTTCCTCTTCGGCGTGGTCAGTTCCGCGGGGGCCTTGACCGTCGGCGAGATCGCAAAGCGGGAGAAGGTGATTTTCATGGACACGGTCGCCTCCACCGACACGTTCACCAAGGAGAAGTGGAACCGGTACTCCTTCCGTGCGGGCACCTGCAACTCCCAGGAGGCCAACTCCCTGGCGCTCTACGCGGCCAAGAAGTACCCGAAGCTCACCAAATTCTACAACCTTGGCCCCGACTACGAATACGGCCGGACGATGTGGGAGCTGTTCAAGGCACGGACCGCCAAGGTCAACCCCAAGGCGGAGTTCATCGGGGAGCAGTGGCCCAAGCTCTTCATCCCGGACTATACGACGTACATCAACGCGATCCTCGCGGCGAAGCCCGACGCCGTGTTCTGCTCGCTGTGGGGCGGCGACCTCGTCGCGTTCATCAAGCAGGCCAAACCCTACGGGATCTTCGACAAGATGAAGTGGATCATCGCCACCGGCGGGGACATCACCGTCGCCAAGGCGCTGGGGACCGACATGCCCACGGGGCTGATCGTCGACCAGCGGTACTATTTCCACTGGCCGAACACCGAGCGGAACAAGGCATTCGTGAAGGCGTACCAGGCCGACTACAACGACTACCCGAGCGCCTGGGCGGCGGAAGGGTATGACGGTGTCACCTTCCTCGCCGAGGCGGTCAAAAAGGCCGGCTCGCTCGACACCGACAAGGTCATCGCGGCGCTCGAGGGGCTTTCGATCGACGCCCCGCGCGGTAAGGCCACGTTGCGCAAGGAGGACCACCAGCTCTCAAGCGATTTCATGGTAGGGGAGACGGTGTTCGACAAGGCGTATCCCTTCGCCATTGTCGGAAACACCGAAGTGTTCAAGGCCGAGGAAGTCCTCTACTCGATCGAGGAGTGGAAGAAGGCCCAGGAAGCGAACAAGTAATCCGGGACGGGATAAAGGGCCGTCCGCACAGGGCGGCCCGCATCCCTTTTTTTTACGCAGGAGCGGCATGACCGGCTTCCTGGACATCTCCTTCCTCACGGTGCAGGTCTTATCCGCCCTGCGGCTGGCGGCATTCCTGTTCCTCATATCGTCGGGCCTCACCCTGATCTTCGGGGTGCTCAACATCTTGAACTTCGCCCACGGTGCCCTGTATATGCTCGGGGCGTATTTCATGTTCTGGGTGACGTCGCAGGTAACGGGACCCGGCGGATTCTTCCTGGCGATGGCGATGGCGCCCCTCGGGGTCGCCCTCATCGGGATGATCTTGGAGATGGGTCTCCTGCGGCGCATCTACATCCAGGAAGAGATCTATCAGCTCCTGCTCACCTACGCCCTGGTGCTCATCATCGACGACCTGGCTAAGATCGTCTTCGGGGCGGAGTACAAGTCGATCCCCAAGCCGGCTTTTCTGGAGGGGGCGATCACCCTCTTCGGGGGGACGGTGCCGACGTACACGATC
>Ga0209519_10000651_pt1 | contig 14579 bp, 16 predicted proteins | sample Rifsed13ft1_FD_184005 | JGI IMG/M metagenome (GOLD analysis project Ga0209519, IMG submission 184005) | Soil microbial communities from Rifle, Colorado, USA - sediment 13ft 1 (version 2) | ecosystem: Environmental > Terrestrial > Deep subsurface > Rock core/Sediment | place: Rifle, Colorado...
CGCCCAGACTTGCTGTCCTGGGGCCGGGTAGACTCCCAGCGCACCGCACCACGAATGTTACGGAAGGTAGGGTAGACTCTGAGGAGAAGTCAAGGGGTAGGCGATCGAGGCTGTCTTTTCCTTCTCTAGAACTCGTCGCTCTTTTGCCCCCTCGCCTTCATCTTCGCTCGCTTGGCTGCTGCGGCCGAGTTGTGCAGGCAACCGGGGCAACGTATTGCTCCGCTTGGGATTTTCACCCACCCGCGAGGCATTGCCCCGGGGTAGGCGGCCTGCTCCGAGTCACACCGCTCGCAGATCCAGACGACGGGGTCACCATGAATCGTCACAGCTTCGACTTTCTTCCCCTGCCGAGGGAAGGGAAGGGTCTAATGAAGCCCCGGCAGGGGTGCAATCCCGCAGTGCGTCAACTGCCTATCACCTCACCGATGAGATCGAGCCACAGAGGCAGGATGATCGACAACTCATAGGCATCGATCGCTTCCTGACTCATGAGTCTTCGGGGGGCTTCCGCGATTTCAACGGCTTCGAGGATAGCGGCGACAAATCGAGTGGAATACTCTTCCATCGCCTCAGGAGTCGCAGTAGGGTCCTCGACTATTCCAACTCCTGGCATGGCAACGAACTTGGTCTGATCACAGAGTGCGGTCTCGACGAGTGCCGCATATGCAGTCGTGACAGGGATACAACCGGCCGCTCTCGCCTTCACTGCGGTGAGACACCCGGCCTCCGCGAACGAGGTCGGATAGAGCCAAGCCGAGGCTCGTTGGAACTCTCGAGCCAACGTCTCGTGATTCACTCTTCCCCTCGAAGTCACTCCTTCCTGGTACTGAAGGGCTGAGAACTCCGTTCGAACTTTCCTGTAGTGCTTGGTCCAACCCGGAGTGTTGCCGGTCCCGAGCTTCATGCACCCTTCCCACCCATAGAAGATGTCGAGGGTTGCGTCCGGTATCGCGGCTTTGATCTTGGGCCACAGTTTCAACAGTCGAATGAGGCCTCTGTCAGGACTCGAGGCATAGATGAAGTGATGGGGCAACCGCTCTGGAGCCCCGTCGAGCTTGAAGTGCTCAGCGAGGACGAAGTTTGGGATCACAGTCAGTCGATGCTCTTCGCCCTTGATCTGCTCCGCGATGACATTCTTGTGCCACTCGGACAGGACGACGATCGCGCGGTAGTCCTTCGCCGTATCAGCATTCAGATCGGGGTAGATCGTGTCTTGGAGCCACAGGATCCGATCCTGCACACCGTGCGGATCGACCAGCCGGCCACTCGAGGGCGACCGCGAGACGATGAGGGTCCCGGTCTCGGCGTCGGCGACCTTGGCGCGGGTCCAGTAGGCAACGGAGTCCCGGACCTCTTCGGAGACGCACGGGAGATCCTCAGGGACTGGTCCGTAGACAGCGACTCGAGCTGCCTCATCTTCGGCGAGTCGCCGCGCGAGGTAGACGATCGTCTCTTCAGAGGCCCCCATCCCCGTCTCGACGACCTTGCTCGCATTCCAGTCCCAGAGGGCGCTCGCGACGAAGAAGTTGACGGGGGCCGGTTCCTGCTCGTCTCTCGTACCGGCGACGAGGTGAAGCGTCGCGCCTGAGACGCCGTTCGCACCGTTCATGGTCTCGACCTTGAACCCCGCCTCTTCGACGCACTCGTAGAGCTCGCGAGCTGTCATGGCCCTCACGTGGCCTCGCGGATCCCGAGTCGGGAGATTGTAGGGCCTGCCGCGGTCGTAGGCACCCCAGGGCGTCGAGACGAAGAGGTGGCCGCCTATGCGCAACCGCCTGCGCATCGACTCGAGTGTCGCCTGCGGATCGGGGAGGTGTTCGACGAGCTCGAAGAGTACGATCACGTCGAAGCGGAGGTTCCCCCCGGTCTCGAAGAGATCATCGGCGAGGCCGAGGTAGGTCTCGAGCCGGTCGGCGATCCCTTCCGAGACAGCCCGGTCGCGGAATGCTTCGAGGGCCTTCTCCATCGTATCGACGGCGACGTAGTGGACCTCAGGGCACTGTCTCAGGACATGGATGCCAGTCGTTCCGTCGAAGCACCCCACTTCGAGGATCCGCGCGGCTGGCTTCTCTTTCTTGAGCCAGTCGATGAGGAACTGGACTCGAGGGAGGGGCAGCCGACCAGGATCGAACAGCTCATGGTTGAACTCGGCCCCCGACTCCGGGGAGTTGTAGAACTTCGAGTATTCCTCAGGGTCTTCGAGGTGAATGTCCACCTTCATCCCCCAAGCCTTGAGATCGGCGAGCTCGGGGAAGTCCTCGAGCGTGTGGGGGGCGAGCCGGATGAGATCGGCTGCCTTCGCCGTCTCCTCGTTTCGTACGAGGTAGTTCCACAAGGACTTGAGGTTCTCGATCTGGCCTAGGGCACCGAGATCGTTCTCTGCGTGGGCGAGGAGGAAGCCCAGCATCTCCTTGTCAGGGCCCGCGGCCTCCGAGCCGTGGGCCTGGATGAGGAGCTGAAAGCGTCTCGCCGCGGCATCGTGAGCCCCATGTCCATCTCGAGCCGCGATCCGCTTCCGCATGGCCCTCCGATAGCACTCGGCGGCCTTGGCACGGTAGCCGATGAGGAGATCGCGGGGGTTCACGAGGCTCTCGATTGTGTTCACGGGGAGACCACAGCCCTTCTCGTACCACTCGGCAGCGCGGGCCCAGTCTTCAGCTCGCTCGAAGACGCCAGCGCCAGCCAGCCAGGGATCGGGCAAGTCAGGGCGAAGCGCCGTCGCGCCGGAAAGGGCTTCGAGGGCGTCCATGAAGAAGCCCTGTTCGGCGGCGAACTCGCCAGCTCGAATCATCGTTCTCGTTCGTTCAAGGGGCGTGTAGGAGCCCTCGTACGCTGCCTGGAGAAACTCGGCGCGCCGCTGGGGGCAGACGACTCGCGAGAAATTCTCGAGGTAGAGACAGGTCCGCGAGCTGCGGTCGCCAGCGTCGTATTCCTTGATGAGCGCGTTGAAATGGCGAGCGATCGAGAAGTAGTAGTCGTTGGGCTTCCACTCCTTCATGTGCAGAAACAGCAGGCTCGAGAAGACGCCCAGGCTGCCGCCTTGATCAGGCCTCTTCGGCACGAGGACCTCGTGACCCTTGCCGATCCAGTGCCAGGAGCCGTCGTTTCGCACGAAGCGCTCGCGCTCTTGCCACTCCGCGGCGGTGCCATCGGCGTTGCGCCGGTAGAGGTAGGGAGCGTAGAGGCACGTCACGGTCGGCTGGGTCTCGCTGATCTTTCGCAAAGCGTCTTCGAGGCCGATCGGTACGGTGTCGTCGAGGCCGTCGAGCTTCGTGCCTTGCGCAGGGCGCCACCGACCGTTCTCGCGGAGCAGCCGCTCGGCTTCCTCGGGGCCGGGGAGGACGTCGTCGGAGTCGATCCAGCCGATCCAGTCGCCTAAAGCAAGGGAGAAGGAGAAGTTCCGCGCCGCTGCGGCGTCGTCGAAGGCGACCATCTCGGGGGCCCAGTCGTGGTTCGGGCCCGCGTAGGTTGTGATGATGTCTGCATACTCCTCGGCGACCCTCCAAGTCGCCCCTTCGTCGCCGCTCATTGTGTCTACGACCACGATCTCAGCCTCGGGAGTCCTCTCTCGCAGCGACTTGAGCGTCGCTTCGAGGGTCTTCGCGCAGTTGCGCGCGATGAGACACCAGGAGAGAAAGGGCCTTCGGATGACCGCTTCGATCGGGGCTTCATCTCTTATCATCACCTTCACCTCTTTCCCCACTTCCCTCTCTTCCATCACTTGGCATCTCCTTCCTTCTTAGTGCGGTCCACAAGCATAATCCTCATCTGAAGTGCTTGGATGATGATCTGACTTATTGGCATATTTCGTATGTATGCCTCTTCTCGTAGGGATTGATGAATCCTTCGAGGAAGCATGATCGTGAACTTTTTGAGGCTGTCGCCGTCGTCGGACATGAGGGCCCTCCTTCCAGCCCCCCACCATGGTGGCGAGATGGGTTACAGGCAAGATCCCTTGCGGTAGCCCCTCTCTGAACTGGGAGTCACCCCAGACGGAGAGATCTCATGGCACTGCTCGGAACTTGGATCGACAAGACAAGTCTTCAGACCCTCGGTGGCGGCGCAGGCGTCAACTTCTTCCAGACCGCGGCGCATGCTGTCGCGACGATCGGCTCAGGGGGTGGTTCGACCATCCCTGACACCGGGATCGTCGTGGTGCGCAGCGTCGCTGCTGCGACGGCGCCAGGGCTGCCCTACTGGTTCGGCGCGAATGCGTCGATCGCGACCCTCGGACTCGCGGTGGGATCGGTCTCGCAGGCGAGCGCGGGGATCGTGACGGTGGATGCCTTCCACATCTACTTCCTCTCGCCGATTCGCTGATTCGGCTAGAAGACTCGGCAGCTCGAGCCTTCGCAGAAGCATCCCCGTCTCGCTGAGTAGATAGAGACCGCAGGCGCGCAGATCTTCGCGCACAGCTCGCGGTCTCTCGCTTGCTCGCGGAGGGTGCCTCGCCACGCCAGTATCAACATGAGAAGGCCGACGAGGCCGATCACCGTCCAGAAGACGACGGGGATGAGCCACTCGAAGGCTCGCTTCAAGTCTTGGCTCTCCACAGCCGAACCGTGACCGATCGCTCACGCTTGCCGACTCGGGGCCCGAGGACGACCTCCCACGGGCCCGTTCCATTGGGCATGCGGAAGGTGAGCTGCCGATCGAACTTCGCCCCCCGCTCTTCCAGGCTCTTCACGATCCGTCTCGCCACGTGTTCGAGCTGGAGTCGCTCTGGCAGAAAGCAGAGGAGCCGATCGAGGCCGGTGAAGCTGGCGACCTCGAAGTGGAGATCGCCGATGGCACCGGGGAGGGTGATGGCGTGGAGATCCATGTCTCAAGGCCTTCAGGGCGACGTATTTGGACTCAGCAACTTGATGGCCACCCAGTTATTCGTGGCTGCGCCATTCAGGACTATTGCGCCCGCGCTGACATGGAGAAGGCGGAAGTCAATAGTATTTCCAGCAACTAGGCGAAGGAGTGACGATCCAGCTATTCCACCTGTTAGCGTGGAGTTTGCGCCGAGAAGAGTGTTTGCCACACCATTCAAAAAGCACCAGATCGAGGGGCTTTGCACTCCAGCGCTCGCATCGGCTGATGCTGCCACCCAGTATTCGCCGGTATCGGGCACTGTGAAGTGCCATGCCGCACCAGTAGTCACATTAGGTACAGCGGCGTCCCAGTCGAGGACGTTGTAGTTGATGATCGTGAACACGCCAGTCGGAAACGATTGTGCAGTCGCAGTGCGGTACTTGGCTGATACTGGTGCTGCTGTGTCTGCCTCAAGCCCCGCAACTGCTGCTTGAAGTGTCCCGACATCACCGACGAGATCCGCGACGGTGATATCCTCGACCGCTTCCTGCGCTGCGAACAGCGCGTCGAGCTGAGCAGTCGCGAAGGCGATCAGCAGAGCGTTGATCTCTCCACCAAGGGGCCCGAGTTGCTGATTCACCGCCGCGATCACTCCAGTGAGATCAGGCGTGTTCGCGACCGTCCAGTGCTGCAACGCCAGGGTCTGCACGAGTGCAGTGACATCAGGATTCGGAGCGCCCATGATAATTCCTTGGGGTGAAGTATTCCTACTGTTCTAGACCTTCAAGAGGCCAGACTTCTCGAGCGCGCTGATGAGCGCTTCCATGTACTTCTCATTTGCCTTGTCCTGGCCGAAGTCGTCGAGGCGATCCTCGAAGACAGCCTGGAGACCGCCGAGCGCCGCGATCTCCTTCTTCGCGTCCACGTCTTCGATCGCCTTCTTCAGATCCTCGACGATCTGATCGGGCGGATCCTTCGCGCGGATCCGGTCCTCGACTGCATTCAGCGCGTCGCTCTCGGGAACTTCGGGAAGTGGAGTCGCGGCCGGTTGTCCTGCGGGGAGACCAGGGGACTGCCCCAGCGGCGTCGTCGCTCCTGTCTGTCCCGATCCCGGACCTCGCGCCTTGGCATCAGCAAAGGCGCCGAGTCCAGCCGCGACCCCAGAGATCACCTTACCCCAGTCGATTCCCGCGTCGTCACCCCCTGATGTCGTCTTCAACTGGAGTTGTGCGACATCGGCGATGGTCTGGAGCATGGTGCGCTGGGCCATCGACTGGCTTTCAGCATTGCTTCTCGCAGATTCGGCCTGGGCCTTCAGGAACAGCGAAAACTGTGCTGCCTGCTCCTCGGCCCGCTTCGCCTGCCGATCCATGATCTCGAGGATCTGGGGGTCGATGAGAGGTCGAGCTGCCTGAGCCTTTCGATCCTCGCGCTCGCGCTCCAGACGGGTCCTCTCGATCTCCATCTGGCTCTTCCTCGCCTCGGTCGAGCTCGAGAGAAGGGCCGCGATGATGGGCGTGGCGGCTCCCAGGAGGCCTGTCACGAGGCCTGGGATGTCGATTCCTGGCACCGGAGGCTGAGGCTTGGCCGAGAGTGCTACGAGATCAGCGAGGCGCTGCTCGAGCACCTTCGATCGGGCCTCGGATTCGGCCCGCAGGCGATCCATCTCGAGCCGGCGCTCGCGCTCGGCGAGATCATGCTCCTTTCGGCCGATCTCGGCCTGCTGCGACTGAAAGAGGCTGGAGAGCCCTGTTGCATCGCCTTGGATTCGTGGTCCGGTGGCGCCATTCCATGGCTCTCCAGCCATAGTGAAAGGTGAAAGTGCAGTCGCCCCGGCTCCGTTGTCGGCCGAGCTCGAGAGCAGGACGGGGCCGAGCCAGGAGGCCGATCGCGTGACGTTCGGGTTCGGGGGGCGAGGCGGCCCGGTGATCTCGCTGGGAGTCACCTGGCCATAGTGCTTCTTCGCGTCCTTGCCATCGAGCACCTGGAGCACGTAGAGACCGCCGCCTGAGAAGGGAGCGATCCAGCTCTCGGCGTCGGCGATGTGCTGCCAGGTCGCGTCCCCGAAGGTCGCAATGTGCTGGGTGACGGTCGAAGCAGCATTGGGACGGCGAACGAGCTTCAGCTTGAACTGGTTCCCGTTGCCATCGGCGACTCGAGAAAGGGCGTCGAGGGCTTCTTGGTAGCTCGCGGGTACTGCGATGTTTTCATGAGCCATGCGGATCTTTCAGGGTGAGGATGGTTTCTGTAGGCAATTGATCGATGAGATCTGGCGCGCGATCCCATGCTTCGAGGGTGGCGCGAAGGATCTCTGATCGCGTCTTTCCCTCACGCTTCGCCCATCGATCGAGGAAAGCGATGTACTTATCCTCGAGACGGAAAGTGTAGATCTTCATCCTGGGCTTGTGCTTGGCCATCTTAGCCCTTGAAGAAGGGAACCCCAGGAACCGGATTTCCATCACCGCCGATGGTCTTCATGGTCTCGAGCTTCGTGAGCTGTTCGAGGGAACCCGCGATCGAGTTCATGACCTCGCCGAGAAACCGGATCCCACACATGCCATCGACGACCTTTCCATCCTGCATTTTCGTGATCTTGTAGAGGCCGCACCCTGCGTAGAGGCAGGGGCCGAGGGCCTGAGGGGGTGTGATGCCGGCATGATCTTGAACCCTGGCCACACCAGCCTCCCTGGGCTGCACAGGAGAGCGGAAGGGGCAGAGACTCCAGATCGGCAAGTTTACTTCACTCATAGACTAGCCTCGATTGTTCTTCTCGACGTAGGACCACAAGAGCAGGGACACCGCCGTGCAGAGCGGTGCCAGGACGACGGCGAAGGCCATCCAGTGAAGGAGATACGCGGCAGCAAGACCCAGCCAGAAGGACAGGCACGGCGGGCACTCGAGCAGGGCGAGGAACAGCGATTCGAGCCCCAGTTTCGCGGCGATGGCTCTTCGTATCGGAAGGCTGATCTTGCTGTCAGCAATTATCCAGGAGATCCCGAACACGCTCAGGGCAACCGCCGAGATCTCGCCGAAGGGGGGCATCTAGCCGAGCGACTCCATCGAGTTCTTGACCCACTTCTCGAGCGCGTCGGCCTTCAAGACTCCCTCGTGGACGACCCCTTCTTCCCCACTCCTTAATACATAAATCGGGGTCGCCTTGATCGGCTTCAGGCCGAAGTTGGCAGGGTAGGGACCATCCGCGTCGAGCTCGAGGGCGAGCTGAAGCGGATTGCGCGCCTTGTACTTCTCCCACTCCGGGATGGCCGCCTCGCAGGCTGGACAGCCGCCTTGCGTGAACATGAGGAGCATCGGTCTGCTCGCAGTCATCGAAGCAATCACCCTCACTACGAGTATCTACTGGGAACGATGCTGAAGCAGGGGCACCACCGCGTAAAGCCATGCTGGCAGGGGAATTCCGTCACACTCAGGTGAGTCTCGGCGCAGCGGGAGAGTGGTGCTGCCTGCGAGTAGCCATCCCACAAATAGCAATTCCGGCACTGGCATGCCGGATCATCATGCGGACGTGCTTTGGGCATGGAATCTCGATTTCCTAGCTAGGCTTTCCTCCCCTGCGCAGCTCGCATGATCGCGTCGTAATCGTGGGAAGCTTGTACTTTCTCGGCTCGCCCTCGATCCTGGTAGAAATCGAGGCCATCAGGGCAAGTCGCGGCCGGATGCACGATCACGAGATCATGGCGGAACTCGGAAAGTGCAGAGCAGGTGCCCCACATGTTCATTTCGTAGGAAGCGCGAGCAAGGTCGGCTGGATCCGGTGCCCTATCAAGCACACTTCGCGCGAATTGCATGACCATTCGCGAAAGCCCTACTTTTCTCGACGATCCGGGTTCGCATCGCTCCCAGAGCTTTTTCGTCTCTTTCCAGTCTTCGTTGCGAAAGTGTAGACAGCGGGCACAACGCGATCGCATCGCGTCGGCCACTTCACCCGCGGTGAGATCGGTCGTGACTGGCGCGAGCACCCGCAGCACCGGAGTCGCACCGGGGAAGTTGAGCGCCGGTCGCCCCTGCCGCGATTCTACTTCCGGTGAACCACCGGCCAGATTCACTGTGAGTGGCAAAGCTTGTGTTCGCCGAACGTAGGCCTCTTCCGGCTCGTTGGCCGCTGGCAGGATCTCGAGGCGATCGATTTCAGCGGGTTTACCCATAGTTAAAACGGCTCCAGCGCATCGAACGCGATGAAGTTCCCTGGCTGGATTCCGGCGTTTTCACTGCCAGACGACTCGAGCTCGAGATCGCGAGCCAGCTCTCGCAGAAACTCTCGCGTGGCGCCGATCACGCGATCTCGAGCATCGGCGTACGCGGCGAGGCGCCCTGCACGAATCGCTGGATTCACGGCTTCTGCGGCGAGTGCCTGCAAGAGAAGCTCGCGAATCGCGTCTTGCACAGGGCGATCAGGCCCGACCGCGACTGCGTAGCTGAAAACCGCGTCGAACCGGGAATCTTCGAGATCGACGTTCACGACACGGCGGAAGCCTCGCTCCTTCAGGCTCTTCGCGTATTCGCTCGGTCGGCGGGCCCCAGTCCTCATCGTGGGGAACAGTCTAGACCTGATTTGTTTTTGTCTGCAAGTGCGAGTTGGACCAAAAGTGTTCACACGAGGGAAGGAGTCTTGATGGGTTGTGGCTACACCCGAACGTGACAATCTCACACACATGCACGTGATGTTTTAACCCTGGTTTCACTACGTTAGTGATACTATAAAGATGAGAGATGGGGGGGTGTGTTTATATATAGGGGATTTGGACAATTGGGTACCCCTCTTTTTTGGCCTCTGGATTGCTTGCCATGAAATTCCCCCTCCAAAATTTCGAGTCCTGGTTGGGTCGAGAGCTCAAGCTCAGCCCCTCAACGAGACGAAACTACCGAAACTTCGCACGCGCCTTCCTACGCAACGCAGACCATGCAGCCGCCCTGGTGAGCGATCCAGGGCGATTCGTCGCGCTGGCGGCCGAATACGACGATTCCTTGGCCTCTTCCTCACGGGCGTCGTTCCGACTCGCCATCAGGGCGTTCGCGCGGTACCTGCAAGCCCGTCGGGGGGTCGAAATCACTTTTCGGTTCACACGCCAGTGCCAGCGGCCGGGTAGTTACACCCACTCACGGAACGCGCTCGGCCCACTCCTGCGCGATCTTCAAAGCCATCGCGTGCCCTTCGGTCGCCTCGAGTTCATCCGCTGGCGCGAAGTCAAACGCAACGGCAACAAGGGTGAGCTGAATGACACGCTGTACGGGGAGTATTACTTGGTTCCGATCGAGACGGTCCAAGCGTTGAGCCTGTGGGCTGGTGGTGGTGAACGCGCCAGCCAAGATCAGCCAGTCGTACCAGCGGCGCCGAAGAGCTTCGCCCCGATGTCCACCCGGCGCATGCTGCGCCTCGCACGCGGGCCCTAGCGCTCGGCTGCGGGGAAGGGGATCACATTCGATTGCCTCGTGCGCACGTAACGCAGCGGCGCCGTGATGTCATCGTCTGCCACTCGCGCGATGAGCCTCTTCTCGAGCAAGGAAGCGATCATGTCATCCGCTCGCTTCTTGATGAGATGGGCCTTTCTCAGGGCTTCCGCGTAGTCCACGGGCTGCTCGCCGATCGCCTGGAGCATGCGCCGCTCGTCTTTCATGTCACGGTCGATCGCGAGGCCTTGCGCGATCTCCCGCACAGACTCGATGTGAAGATTCACGATCTTGATCGCGGGTTCGAGCGCAGTCAGTTCGACCGACCAAGGCTCGCCGCTGCGTGCAGTGCCGTAGTCCCACGAGAGGAGCATCGCAATCTTTATTGCATGACCCAGAGCCCTGTGAATTGCCGCGTTACTCTCGCGCTCGCTCTTCCGTGCCATTTCCTTCAAGAGGTGACACCACTCCTCCCAAAGGGCTAGGGCTCCAACCCCGAATCCTTCGCATGGCTTCATCAACGGGGTGAAGACGTCTTCGGCCGTTGCGTAGGCCTTGAGCGTCGCCGAGAGTTCTTTGCGCACATCCTCTCCGTGAAATATGCCGGCTCCCCCCTCGCGTTCACTTGTAGCATACATGGTGAAGAATCGGCCCAGGAAACCTTCTGTCCAGTCGATTTCCGTCGTGAATGCCTCGAGTAGCCCGGGAGTTACCCCTGCCAGGATCGAGAGCCGTGGGTTCTCCTTGTAGACGAGTGATACCTTCTTTTTCTTCCTCGCGACGAGCTGTTTTCCGATCCGCCCGCAGTCGTAGAGATCGGTGAAGACCATGCGTAGCGGCGCGAGCTGCCCTCTCCCCTTTTCTGTCCCCTGAAGGAAGGACCCGAACTCCTCGTAGAAGAGGATCTGCGGCTTATTGTCATTGATCGCCTCGATGCATGCCTCGGGGCTCCCTGGCCTCGTCATGATGGTCTGTGACAATGCACCCTGCAATACGCTCTCGGCTGCCTGGATCGACCGCGTCTTCTGACTAACCGAACTTGGGCCCACTAAGAGTGCATACAGGTTCGCTCGCGTGCGGATGACTCCGGGGAATTCCATCTCGCCAGGAACCGACTGGGCAAGGAGTGCGAGGCCTGCTGCCACGTGGAACCCGATCCCCGCTTCGAGCCATCGACCGGCCCACCGCACGTACGATCGCAGGAAACCGTTCGGAGGCAGCGCTTCGAGCACTTCCTTGTCCGTGATCATTTCGTGATCCTCTGTAGGGTTGGGGAAGGCCGAAGCATGGCTCGATCGATCGAGGGCGGCTAGGTCCCGAAGCGATGCAGCGGATCTCCCTGGAGCTCGTCCCCTCCGAAGTGCGAGACCTTCTCGTCTCCATCCCGGGCGTCCGCTCGCGCGGTGGCCTGCTCCAGGTCCCCGAGAATGCCCTGTGGCTCGCTCAGGAGCTCCTCGGGCCTCTTGGTAGCCCTCCTCATCCCTGCGGTCGCCCTGGGCTCGCCAAGGCTGCGCTGCCCTGGCTCCGTGAGTGGGTCCCGGGGTTCTTGACCGCCTACCAGCGCGAGGGAATCGCATGGGCGCTCACGAGACCTGATCAGAACGGCATGTTCATATGGTCGGCGGGCTCAGGTAAGACTCTAGGTGCAATCGTTTGGCTTCTCTCTAATGGGGGAGGTCTCGGAATCGTGATCACGAAGGCTGGAATCCGTCCGACGTGGACTCGCGAACTCGAGACTTACACTCGCGGTGTGCACTTCGAGGTCTTGAGCGGCGAAGCTTCTGGCATACAGGAGAACGATATCCCGCGCGATCGTCCCGTGATCCTGATCACAGGCTATGACACGCTCCCTGGCTGGACCGACGCGCTCGTGCGGCTGAAACCGACGTCGCTCGTGCTCGACGAATGCCACACCATTAAAAGCCCCCGAAGGTGGGAGGCTCAGGTTCATGATCAAGATTCACTTCGCGTCTCGTTTTCGCTCAAGAAGAACCGCGCGGCGGCTGCCTACCGGCTCTCTCGAGTCGCGAAGCGGCGCCTCGGTCTCACCGCGACTCCGATCAAGGATCGAGTCCGCGATCTCTGGGCCCAGCTCGACCTGATAAGTCCGGGCGAGTGGGGCTCCTACTGGGACTGGGCGCGAAGATATGCTGGCGCGACCGAGAATCCCTACGGCGGTATGGATGATAAAGGGAAGAGTAATCTAGGAGAGCTGAAAAGGAGGCTTAGCTACGTGAGTCACAGAGTACCCTATTCCCTCGCTAATCGCGATTTGCCTCCCAAGCGTCGTCTGGTCACCTATGTATCGATTCAGGATCAGAACCGAGCCGAAGGTGGAATCTCAAAGGAGCTCAAGAGGGCCGCGAAATTCGGTCCGACCGCGATCCTCGAAGCTCGCCTCATGGAAGCAGCCAGCCGCAAGCGAAAAGTGGTGCTGGCGCACGCCCGCGATGCCCTCGAAGGCGGGTTGAAAGTGGTCATCTTCACGGGGCGCCGCGTGGACTGCGAGCGTCTACGGGCCGAGGCTGGCGACTGGCGGGACCTCTCCGGCCTGTTTCTCTTCTCAGGCCACGGCGGCGACTCGCCAGAGGCCCGAGAGAAGATCCGCCGAGACTACATGGCGGCTCTAGGACCGGCTCTCCTCGTCGGGACAGGCGACGCATGGGGTGAGGGCCTCGATCTTCAGGACACCGACCTCGCGATCTTCGCGATGCTCCCCTACACTCCAGGCCAGGTGATCCAGTGGGAAGGTCGTTTCGCGCGTCTCGGGCAGAAGAGACCCGTCCTGATACGCTACGTGATCGCGGAGGGCACCGTCGATGAACATGTCGCCCAGATACTGCTCGGGAAGCTCCCTGCGGTCGAGAAAGCGATCGATTCAGACGAGATCGCGGGCCTCGGGCGCGAGCTCATCGGCGCCTCGGAAGAGGAGCTGGTCGCGAGCCTCGTGGACAAGATCATGGGGCAAGAAAGTAATGCATAAGGGGGAGAGAAATTGTCTTGTTGATCACAAGACAATTTTTTACAGATCCGTAAAATCGGACCCAATGTAAAGGTCGGAATCATTGAGGATTTGGGGACACGCGCTATGAGTGAGAAAATCGAGGGTTTCTCGTGCCCTTCTACAATGAGATCGATCCGTTCCCCGCCCGGTGGCTCCAGAACCTCATGGACATCGATCTCATCCCGGAAGGCGAAGTCGATCGCCGAAGCATCGAAGATCTCAGGCCCGAAGATACCTCGCCGATCTCCCACTTCTTCGCGGGGATTGGCGGGTGGCCCTACGCGCTCCGGCTCGCAGGATGGCCTGACGATCGACCTGTTTGGACCGGATCCTGCCCCTGCCAGCCCTTCTCCACGGCTGGCCGAGGTCGAGGGGTCGAAGACGAACGGCATCTGTGGCCCACATGGTTCCGACTCATCCGCGAGCGCCGTCCTCCAACGATCTTTGGCGAACAGGTTGCAAGCCTTGCTGGACTCGCATGGCTCGACTCTGTTTCGGCTGACCTGGAAGGAGAGGGTTATGCCTTCGGAGCGACTGATCTGTGCGCTGCGAGCATCGGTGCCCCACACATTCGCCAGCGACTCTTCTTCGTGGCCTTCGCCAACGGTGAACGACGTAAAGGGATCGGCCTACAGCCACAATCACGGGGATCACGGTCGGCTGTCACTGAAGCTCGTCGGAGCCGCGAGACTATCAGGGTGGTCTACGCCAGCAGCGAGAGAAGCGGGGGGAACTCCCGAGCAGTTCCTCGCCAGGAAGGAAAGGGCGAGGGCGAACGGATCGACACTCGGCATTTCTCTAACGAGTCTCAGCCTGCAAGCGAGCTGGGCGACGCTAGCCTCTCGCGATCACAAGGACGGAGCCTGCCAGCTCGCAGCCGTGACTCCGAACGCTCTCCTTGGTCGCCAAGCGGCACTGTGTGGTGCCGAGACGGCAAGTGGCGGCATGTTGAACCCGGCTCATTCCCGCTGGCTCATGGGGTTCCCGGTCGAGTGGGACGCCTGCGCGCCTACGGCAACGCGATCGTCCCCCAGCTCGCCGCGATCTTCATCCGGGCCGCCTGCGAAGCGATCGAAGAGATGAGATGAGAGACCCCATGAGATCCAAGCTCGTTCCCTGCAAGCGCTGTGGTCGGAAGACGCCAGTGCCGCGATGGGTCATCGAGGCGAAGATCGACGTCTTCTGCGAAACCTGTCCGACTGGGCATCCCCTCGACACACGAACCGAGCCTGGCCCCCCTCCATGGCAAAAGTCCTGATCGACACCGGACCCAGCCGGCGCGGATTCCATCGTCTCGAGGCCCATCTCCGCTGCCCACAACTCTTCGCTTGGGGCTACGGACAGGCCGGCTCAGGCGATCCCGAGGCCC
>Ga0209519_10000655_pt1 | contig 14549 bp, 15 predicted proteins | sample Rifsed13ft1_FD_184005 | JGI IMG/M metagenome (GOLD analysis project Ga0209519, IMG submission 184005) | Soil microbial communities from Rifle, Colorado, USA - sediment 13ft 1 (version 2) | ecosystem: Environmental > Terrestrial > Deep subsurface > Rock core/Sediment | place: Rifle, Colorado...
AGAGTTGATCGATACTGTTTTTGATACAAACTCTTGAATCCCAATCTATTCTAAAGATGATTCCATGAGTTGCAAACAAGGATACATTCACAGTTTTGCATATTTTGAGATTCTGTCTAAAAGAATGTGCATTAACTGTGGCAAGGAAGAATCAAAACACTAGAGTTCGCGTATAGATTCAAATATTTCACAAGAATCTGCAATTGTGAGAATAAAAGAACAGATTTGGCATTTAGGAGAATTAGAGATCTGTTTTTATCTTACAAGTGCCTATTGATACGAGGAAGCCGACACAATACACTATTGTCATAAAGTTTCCATCGTGTTACTGATGTACGCATACAGGCTGCATTACGTAGAGGATGAGTACAGTTGGCTTCTTGATTTTTGAAAATAATATGTTCGGATGGATATTGCTTTTGACTATATCGTTGAATGGGAATTAGTTTAATTCTATTTCGTTTGCATCAAAGAATCCCTTTACACCATAGTATGAGGCAAGACCGTTAGGATTGACTCGTTGTTTTTGTGCAATTATCCAGTACTCAAAGAGTTCTTGGAGATTGGGTTTTTGCAATACATCATCATTAGATGGCATGTCATGATATTTCATGAACATCTTTAATCTTACAAGGTTGGTCTCAAAGGACTGTTTGCTCTACACTTTCTTTAAACAACAAAAGGCTTCTTTCCATTGTTTTATTTTTGATCATTTTTGATATGTTAGGGGCGGTTTTCTGCTTTGTTTTGAGGGTTCGAAAATCAAATAAAGGCTTTAAAATAATGAATGACAAGCACAAATCATGAAACAAAAGACGGCTTCCAGACGTGTCAAGATTCTAGTGGCAAAATTAGGATTAGACGGCCACGATAGAGGTGCGCTAGTATTGTGCAGGGCATTTAGAGATGCAGGAATGGAGGTAATTTACTCTGGTCTTTTTACTACTCCAGACAGAGTTGCACAGATTGCTGAAGATGAAGATGTTGATGCAATTGCAATGAGTCTGCTTAACGGTGCACACGGCACATTGTTTCCCAGAGTAGTGCAAGCACTAAACAAAAAAGGAATCAAAGACGTGCTAGTAGTTGGCGGAGGCGTCATCCCTGAAGAAGACAAAAAGGATCTCAAAAAATCAGGAGTTGACGAGGTATTTGGTCCAGGTACACCACTAAAAGACATAATTGAACACATTACAACTGGCGTTTCAAAATTAAGAAAGAAATAAAACTATTCTGTAGAGTCAGGCCACATCATCTTACGCATTTGTTTTCCGACTTTTTCAATTTGGTGGGCATCGGTTTCTTTCATGTATTTGTCAAATGCATCTTTGCCATTTTTCTGATATTCACTAATCCATTCTTTGTTAAATGTGCCGTCTTGAATCATTGTTAGAACTTTTTTCATGTTGTCTTTGGTTTCACTAGTCATTACCATTGGACCACGGGTTAGACCACCATATCTTGCAGTTTCGCTAACACGTCTCCACATTCCATTGATTCCATATCTTTGAATCATATCCACAATTAGCTTTAATTCGTGTAAAACCTCAAAGTATGCAATTTCTGGTTGATACCCAGCCTCTACAAGTGTTTCAAATGCAGTTTTAATCATAGATGCAGAACCGCCGCAAAGATCTGCTTGCTCGCCAAACCAATCGGTTTCAACTTCCTCTTGGAAAGTTGTCTGGATTAATCCAGCACGTGCACTGCCAATTGCTTTTGCAATTCCAAGCGTTCTATCCCAAGCTTTTCCGGTAAAGTCTTGGTGTACTGCGACAATTGATGGGGTTCCAAAGTTTTCAAGATATGTTTCTCTTACCTTAGAGCCAGGTCCTTTCGGTGCAACCATAATAATATCAACATTGTTTGGAGCATCAATCCATTTCCAGTGAATTGCAGCTGCATGTGAAAATGACAATGCTTTTCCTGCAGAAAGATTTGGCCCAATCTCATCTTTGTACACTTGAGACTGGATCATGTCAGGAAGTAAAACGTGAATGATATCGGCTTTTTTGCAAGCATCAGATACGGACATTACTAGATGACCATCAGATTCTGCCTTTTTCCAGCTATTTCCACCCTTTTTTAGACCTACAATAACGTTAAGACCTGAATCTTTCATGTTGTTGGCTTGAGCATCGCCTTGAATTCCATAACCAATTACAGCAATGGTTTGATCTTTCAGAGGGGCTAAACTAATGTCATTATCTTTCCATGTCTTTGCCATATTATTACTCAAAATACTGCAAATATTAACTAACACAGAAGAGAGTATTATTACACATGATTATGTCCATTTCCTTCATCATTCTTCGAGTTTGGATATTCACGTCTTTGATCCGAGTCCGTACTGGTCTAGCATTCTGATATTTTAAAATAGAGTTTAGAATATTTTTCTGGTAGATTTAATCAAAACACCGCCTCCGGATTTAACGATTAGATGATTTGTTGTAAAATGGATCTGAATTACAAAAGTTTTACCCACAGTCAGAATACTAAGGCAAATCTTATTTTAGCAGTGGCAGTAATAATTAGCATGTCTCAAGAATATCAAAGAATTCTAGATGAAGTTTCAAAAATAGTCAATGAGGCTCCAAGGCTTTATCAGGCTCTAGGCAAAGACAGTTGGAATTAGATTTTAATAATATTTTCTTGTAGAAATTTCTCAATATCAGATCTAATAGTTTTGTCACCTTCCATCTTCAGCATAGTATTTTCCAACAGTTCATAGAAATTTTCTGTTTTTCTTCCTGTTTGTATCCTTCAATATCAAAATGATGGATTCTCATTAGCAATAATGATATTGCAACTGACGTTCTTTTGTTTCCATTTTTAAATGGTTGATCAAAAACCAGACCAGTCATAAGACAACACGCTTTTTGAATTGCTTTTCCCTATCATCAGTTAGTTTATTGTAACTGTTAATCTCATCTACAATCTCTTGAAGTTTGTCTGGATAATCTAACCCATATGGTTCGCCTAACCGTTCACAGAATTGCCGATTCATCACAATAATATCCATCAGAGTCAGTACGCCATCAAAAAAAGACATAAAATCGTATTTGCGAAGGGAGATAAAAATTAATTTGTATAAATGTCATAAAATTATTTCGAACAAAAAGAGATTAGAATCTAACTCTCCTTCGTTTCGGCAAATATTAACTATAGAATTTCAAATTGCAATTATTTTATTGCAACCGCGACACTTTACTGTAACTGGATCACCAGATAGCCGTTGAAATCTCTTTGAGCCACAGTTTGGACAAACTGGACAAGCGCGTATTGGTTCCATTAATGTTCAGTGGGTTTTGTATCAGATTTGGATATTACGTCCAGTCTTTTTTTGCCATTGATTTTTTCTAAAAATTTGACAACAGCGTTTGGGACGAGTGCTTGCCAATTATCACCAGAGAGTATCATTGATCTGATACGGGTTGCATTGTATTGTGCTCTGTCTAGGAATTTTGGTGGTACAACATCAATTGCAGAGTCTGCAAGTAACATCTTGACGTAATCATTTCCACTGTACACTTTATCAAAGTGAGGCAGTGCAGCTTTGAGATAAGAGGCCCACGTTGCAATATTGAACTGATTTTCAATTGCCACTACAATACAACGGGACAAATCAACACCAGATTCTTTTAGTGAGTTATGTATCATTTCGATTCTTTCTCCAGCTGTAAAAGGGTCTTTTTCCAAGTAATTGAACTGAGAACTAGTTATTGTAATAATTACATCATCGCATTGCTCAAGAATTTGTTTTACCAAATCCAAATGACCCAAATGAAATGGCTGAAACCTGCCCATCATTAATCCGCGCATAAGATAGGATGAATTTTGATTTAATTAAATCAGCTTATTTCACATTAAATATTTAAATAAAAAAATCTCTTTTCCCAAGTATTTTTACAGACACACCAGATTCACACATAAAACTGTGAATAGGTAATTTCATCATCGCTAAAATCACTGAAAAAGCAGAGAGCATAGCCTAATCCTTCGAATCTTCTTTTATCTTATCAAATTCGTCTTTAGAGATTTCTCCTTTGGTGTGTCTTTCTTTTAGAAAAACATGAGAGGATCTTCTATCTTTGACAAACACAGATAACATCTCTTCAAGTAATTTGTCAAAATGTTCTTGAATTTGTGCACCTCTATCAGACATAATAAAACTAGGAGTACACTAGATAAAACAAAAAAGTTACAAATCAGCTAGAAAATTAGCAATGCAGCTAACTAGTCATGATATGCAAGTTTGCATGTTATTCTTACATGACTCAAGAAATATCATATGTGGAAATAATTTTTCCTGATCATGTTTATGAGGAAATTCAATTGTTACAAAAGGAATTATTCCGCAAAGATGGTAAAATTTGGAGTGTTTCAAGTACAATCAACCTATTACTGAGATTTTGTCTACATGAAGAAAACAACGTGATTTATGCTCAAAATGCTTCGTTTCTCAGGGACTATCTGTATGCAAAAGAGTCTTTTTTGGAAGACTTTATTGCAAGAATTTTCATGTCCGCGAATTAAATACTATTTGATCGGACCGCTGCCCAGAATTCTAATGGTGGTTGATTCAGGCTTTAGAATTACTGCTATATCGCCAGAGTTGCAGATTATTGGTTTTTCAAATGTTAATTTCAGAGGAGTAACAGATGAGAATTTTGCCGCCTTGATTTGCAAACCAATACTGATTAGACATCCTTGATTTTGAGCAATGTCAGTTTTATAAAATGGGCTCTTTGTAAAATCAAGCTCAATTTCGGATTTTACATCAACTGTACCTGCTTGAGCTATGATGTCGCCCCTTCCAACCTCGTCTGGTTTTGCACCCTTTACTGCCAAGCCAACTCTTGCAGGACAGACAGATTCCTCAACAGGATCATCATGCATTTGAATGGATTTTATCATTACATCTATTCCTGCAGGATACAATTTGAGATTGTCATACTGTTTGATTTTTCCACTGGTTACTTTGCCAAGAATCACAGTCCCAACACCTTTGACATCAAAGCAGTGATCAACTACCATTTTGGGAGGATCATTATTTGAGATGGGTTGAATCTTGTCCATTTCTTCTTTGAGTTTGTCTTGATCTACTTTGAGATATTTTTCAACTACTGTTCCCTTTATCATGGAATTTAATTTTGACTCATCTACATCAAAAGTATGAGATAAGATTCCCTTGTATTTTTTTAGCGTGTCAAGTGCAATGATTTGCTCCCCAGTGAATTTATCGAGTTTATCAACATGAAATATGACATATTCTGCAAGATTGATTGCCTGCAAGAGAGGCTGGATTTTGTCAGGAAAGCCACTAGGGGTAACCCATGTTTTGATAATATTGGATTCTTTTCTGTCATAAAGCGAAAGATCAGTCACAGTTCCTTTTTTGCCAAATTCTGCTGCAATGTCTTGTTTTCCCAAAACTACAAAATTTATGGATTTTACCATTAAAGTCAAGTAAAAAGCAGTCATTTCTAAATCTATACTAGAGGAATTTGTATCATCAAAGCATAATTTGTGATGCAATTGCATAGAATAATAAAAAAAATCAAAGTTTAGTAACATCATATCATAGCATTAATCATGAATCAGGGATTAGAAGAGTATGCAAAATATTTTCTTGAAGTCTCAAGCGAGCAAAGATTAAAGATTATTCAGCTAATCAATGAAAAGAAATTTCGGCTAACAGAGTTAGCCAAAGTACTAGATGCGACCACTCCTGAGGTGCATCGAAATTTAGACAGATTAGAGAAATCAGGATTCATAATAAAGGATGCTGAAGGTAATTTTGTTTTAACGGCGTTGGGCCATATGCTATTGGCCCTGATTCCGAATTTTGCGTTCATCATAGAAAACAAAAAATACTTTATAGAACACCCAATCGATTCACTGCCAGAGAAATTCATTTTAAGATTGGGGGAGTTGTTTAAAGGCAAATTCATTTCAAGCTATGTGTCTGTTTTTGAATACTGGAAAAACACATATGAAAACTCTGAAGAGTACATCTACAACATACTGTATGAGGTGCCATACTTTGACGAGTTTGTAAAACCAATTCACAGTAAGCTAGGCAAAGGCATCAAGATAAAATCAATATTTTATGAAAAAGCAATGGTCTCAAATTCAAGAGAGGGCGTAGTTAAAAAATTGAAAAAATATATCGATTCGGGAGACATTCAAAGAATGATGACAAAAAAGATTGCCCCGGCAGTTACAATCAATGAGAAACAATGTTGCTTGATATTTCCAAACAGGGAAGGAAAAGTAGATGCAGGATATGCGTTTGTAAGCGAGGATCCTTCGTTTCATCAATGGTGTTTTGATTATTTTAATTACTGTTGGTATAACGCATACCCATTTGTTGAAAACAGGCTCACAGAAAAGTAATCACATCTCAATCTGCACATACACAATATTCAAATAAGATATTCATAAATTACATAAAGTGTTTAAAATCAGAATAATCACATTTTTTGTATTACTTGGGTTATTCTCTGCCGCTTTTCAAATTGGATCAATTTCAGAGGTAAGTGATGAAGAAGCAGATGCACTATTGTCTGATTTTGAAGATTTGGTATCAGGGATTGAAGGAGTGGGAATTTTCCTCAACAATGCATCTGCAGCTCTGCCAATGTTTATTCCAGGATTGGGGGTTGCATGGGGGATGTATACGGCATGGTCTACTGGATTTGCGTTTACTGCAATTATTTCAGGTATGCCAGGATTGGAAAACATTCCACCTCTGGCAATTTTGTATGCGTCTCCATTTGGAGCAATGGAGTTAATTGCATACTCTATTGGTTTGTCTCGCAGCTGTCACCTGACTTATTCGCTAATCAAAAGAACCAAATTGAAATTATTAATCAAGCCAACACTAATTGAGATTGGAATAGTAATAGGGTTGTTGCTTGCTGCTGGATTTTTAGAAGAATATATGATAAAAGCATCACAAGTGCTTTGATTCTAGAATTTGCACAATCTAAATTGTAGAATCCATTTTTAAAAATTTAGAGAAAAAAGAGATACAGAATCTGTCATTTCATTAACAGTTCTTCGGATAACTCATCAAAATATTCCAGAATCATCTTTCCTCTTTCTGCCAAACTCCATTTATCAGAGTCAGGAATCAAACACATGACCTGAATTGGTACGAATTTTACCTTCATGATACAACTATGGGAATATTGTATATTACCTCACGCTTACAATCTAGCTAGAAAATCATCAAACCAGCTAACAAGACATCAAGTAGGATTTTAGCGTATCAAGGAATATGACAGGAATGGATTTTGCTGAGACAGTAATTGCCAGAAAGATAATTCAAAGGGGTGCCAAAATCATAGATGAATTAAAGCCCATATAGTATAATGCAAAAAGGGATTAGACCTTTACTTGAATTATTCCCTTTTCTAATAGATATTTGATTCCGATTAAAAAGTCATCATCAGTTAGTTGCCCTTCTGACCACCACATTGCGTTGTTTTTGACCCAAGCTGGAACTATGGAAATAAACTCCTCGGGTTGTTCCATTACACCAGTATCAGGATTCTCTATTTTTTCAGGAGATGTATTTTTTTGCAATAATTCCGGGACATCGATTATTTGTTTTTGAATTAGATACCCAATGCCGTTTGTAAATTCCTTATCATCAATCTCACCTTTTCCCCACCAAGCAGCATTTGATTTTAGCCAATCCGGAACTGGAGGTCTCTCTTGAGTTGTTGGTTGGATTGTTTGAGTGTCAGATGGAATTTCTGGCTTTGTTGGATCATCTACATTTAGGAGATTAGGAATTTCTTTTAATGCCGCGTCCCTTTTGAGGTTCCAAGCTTCAAAGACAACATTACCATTATCAAGTGATTTTGCATAGTCAAATACAAAGTTTACATCAATGTTGCTTTTTGTGGGTTCTGTGACATCAATGTTTACAGATTTGAAAAATCCGTGGGGGTCATGAATTGTTATTTGTGGAGTTTTGAATCTATCAAAGTAAATGTAAGTGTCACTGTCGTACTTGTCCTGTCCAGTACCAATATTCGCATAAAGACCAATATGATCCAAATCATTTAGACCTCCTGGCATTTTAAAGCCCATTGAGATATTTGATTTAGATTCAGATATGGTATCGGATTTAGACTCTAGGGTATTTGTTCCATCAGATAATACACCAGAAAAATCGTTACTCAAAGTAAATGACGAGTCATCAAATGATGGCGGACCAGAAGTGCCACTAGATCCACCTCCAAATAGAGCAATAGCTCCAACTGCCTGTACAACTAGACCTGCCCTTGAGACACCACCTCCGCCTCCACCGCTACCTCCACCAACTCCTGTAGTTGCAGTATCAGATTCACCCTCAAATGATGCAGTTACAGTATTACCTAGAACCAACTTAACTGCAGCAATACTACTGTTTGTGTTAGGTGTAACCAATGCCAAAGAGTGTGCATCACGATAATTGAAATCCAGAATCTGTCCTGTTTGTACTTGGATTGATGTATTATTAACAGAAGAACCAGTGGTGAAGGTAAGTGCTTTGTTGAATTCTTTAGTTGCAATACCAGTTTCAACTAGTTGTAGTATAATGCCAGTGGTATCTGAATCAGACGTTATTCGGATTCCAGTGGTATCAATGTCGGTATTACTCAATGTGTGATTAGTAGAGTTTGTAGTTCCAGATGGCAATTCACTAGCACTTACTATAACGGTACTTGTAATAGGAAATAATCCATCAGTTTCATAAAAGATCAATTCATCTTTGGCAAATATACCGGTGTCATCTCCAGTTTCTACAAGAACCAAATTTACAGATTCGGTGGGGGTAGATGCTGAAATGGTTATTGATTGAGGAGATCCAGAGTTTGTGTTAGAGTTTTGATCAGTAACTGTGATTAGTGCCCTATCACCAAGTGTATACCCTGCAGAATTAAAATCAACAGTTATTGGATATATTGATGCAGTGGAAGTTTGTCCTGCAGTTGTAGTCGCAGTGATTGTATCACCTGCAGATGCCTTTAATGTACTGCCAGAAGAGGAACCCGTAGTAAATGTAATTGGACTACGAGTAAAGTTACCAGAGTTTGCATCAGTCTCAGTAAAAATCAAGTTAATACCTGTTGTGTCTGAATTTGATTTTATGTTGACAGTTTTTGTGTCAATACTACCATTAGCAGACGGATCAGTAACTGTAATTGTTGCACTTTCACTTAATCTATACTGCGATGTGTTAAACTGAATACATTCTGTTGTAACCAAACCATTTTTGAAAAATACTTCGCTGTCAACTCCAGTTCCACTGGTATTATTTCTCCACAAAGCATACAAGTTGGTTCCAGAGATAGTAATCTGCGGGGTAGCTGAAGTACCTACATCATTACTGAGGTTATTTGCATTACAAAAAGTTGCACCATTATCTACACTGGACTTGAAAAAGATATCATCATTGCTACCAGTAGTGCTATCTTCCCAAATTGTATACACACTGTTACCAGATGCAATAATTTGTGGAGTGCCAGTACCAGCAGTAGAACCTGTCGTGCCTATGGATACGGGTGTGCTAAAGTTGTCACCTTTGTTTGTGCTTGCTGTAAAATAGATAGAACTGCCCTCATGCCATATCACATACACATTATCGCCAGATGCGGCTACTTGTGGTAATTCAGAAACTGCTCCACTGTTACTCAAATTTACTTCAGCATGAAAACTGTCACCATCATCAGTACTGTTTGTAAAATAGACATCATTGCTTTTTTTCCATACTGAATATACATTATTGCCAGATACTGCAATCCGAGGAAATGCGTTTGTTGCAGCAGAATCAGTTGTACCAAGTGTCGCTGCTACAAAACCAAAGTCTCCATCCGATGTGCTATTTTTAAAAAATATGTTTGTATTTTCTTGCCAAACTACATATGCCCTACTATTTGATGCTGTAATTTGTGGATCTTTTGTAGTGACTACTGTCGCCACATCACGTAAATTTACAGCAGAGTGAAAACTGTCACCATCATCAGTACTGTTTGCAAAAAAGATTTGGTTTGGAGAACTTGTCTCTCTCCAGACAACATACACATGACCGTTAGATACTGCGATTTGAGGGGTTATTGATGAAGTACCAGAGCCACTCAGGTTAATTGTAGAATCAAAACTTGTGCCGTTATTTGTACTGTTTGTGAAAAATATTTCAGCATTTCCCAGATTATCATCGCGCCAAACTGCATAGACCTTATTGCCTGATGCATCTATTTGCGGCGTATCTGATAATCCAGATGCTCCACTTAGATTTAATGCAGAACCAAAACTTGTGCCGTTATTTGTACTTGATTTAAAATAAATTTCAGCATTTGTGGAAGTATTATTTCTCCATATTATGTACACATTATTTCCTGATGAAGCAATTTGTGGAACCAAAGAATCTATAGAATCATCGCTGATATTTACAACGCCATTAAATGCAACATCTGCTTGAATATTTTGTGTCGGGTAAATTGAAATAAAAACAGTAGACACTACAAGTAATAATAGAGAAAATGTTCCAAGATAATTTATTTTAGGATTAGTCATAGATTCAATATAGATTGGGCGTTTTGCCAAGCCTTCTTGTATTGTAGAATTCCTTGATGTAATTTACCAGAGTTGATCTTCTCTTGTGCTTTCTGCATGCTCTTTGTTATCTCTTCTAGATGTTTATCTGCCTTTTTCTTGTCCTTACCAGTCAATGTCAAATAGTGAGCGTTTGCGTCAGATATGGCATCATCTGCAAGTTTCTTGTCAATATTGACAAGTGTGTTGATGATATCTTGTATTGCAGTTATGATTGCAGATGAATTCTCTATTGGTGTCTCTGGAACAGAGTCGCCAGAGTATTCGTCATCATCATTGTCATCATTCCAGTGATCATCATCAGAAGATGACTTCATCAATACTCTCATCAAATTCGTCACAGCCTCTGCCTCCTCGTTGAAGACCTTCTTTCCTTGTTTTTGATTAACAGAGTTTTCGTCTGCATTCCATAGCTCATCTGATGCGCTCTTTGTGATATGTCTAATGGCATTATCAATTAGTTTTTGTGTTCTTGTGTTGGCAGGATCAAGTGCGTCCAGTTTAGTTACAGCATCTTGCTTTTTCTCTTGCAGTGTAGATGGAGTTGGTGGCACTATTACTGGCCCTATTATAATATTGACTGTTCCAATATTGCTTGATACACCTGACCTGTCAGTAACATAGTATTGGAAAGTGTCTGGTCCTATGGCGTCAGTGTATGGCGTGTAGGTAAAGTCGGCAGAGTTTTCATCAATGTGTGGAATGAATGTGATCTGTCCCTTTTCTGTCGGAATGCTGGTTAATTGGAACCCAAGATAATCAGGATTTGGCATATCTAGTGTGTCAACATCAGATGCTGTAATTGTAAATGTTTTCTGTTGGTTTTCAGTCACTAGTATTTCAATTAGACTTGGTACAACTGGTGCATCATTTACCGGAGTGATGTTTATTGTTATGGTTCCAATGTTGCCATCAGCAGTTCCATCATTTGCAACAAATGTAAAGCTGTCAACTCCATTTTTCTCTGAGTCTGGAGAGTAAGTAACGCTGGCAGAACCTGCATCATGTACAAATATGCCCTTTGTTGGCTCTTGAACTATACTAAATGTTAACGGATCACCTTGCAGATCATTTGCTGCAAGTGTAATTGCAACATCTTCAGTGTCCTCATTTATTGTGATTGTTTGATCAGCTGCTATTGGCGCTGTTGATATTCCTACTCCACCAGGATCAGATATTTGTCCGTTAACTATACCATCTGCATCTCCAAATCCACCATCAGTTATTGTCAGTGTAATGACATTGTCTACGCCGTCATTGCTGCCAAGTAGAGATGTGGCATCAGTCCATGTAGTACTATTTACCTTCCAATAGTGAGAGTCTGCTGGAACAACTGACGGATACGTCATTGTTATCGTAGCTTGGCCTCCAGTAACTCCTGCAATGGTCCAAGAGAAGAATCCTAATGGGAATGTCTGACCTGCGGGTTTGCCTGGTGTTAGAATGGAATTTTCTGAAATAGTTGTTAAACTTGAGAATCCTCCGCTGCTGGTATCAAATGTGACTGCACCTACAGTTGACTGTTTGGCAAGAACTTTAATCTCTACAAGAGCAGTATTGCTTTCAAGTGCACCGTCACTTGTTTGGAATGTAAAGCTGTCAGTGCCATCAAATCCAAGAGATGGCGTGTATCTCACTGTACCAGTAATAGTATCAAATCCACTTAATGCTCCGAACTGTGGTGGTGTGAGTATACTGAATGTTATAGGATCAGTATCAGGATCACTTCCTGTCAATGTAAGTAAAACAGAAGAATCTTCAAGAATTGTAGCTGACTGTCCGTTAGCTATTGGAATGTTATTTCCTATTTGTGCTTCAGGTGCTTGAGCTGCTGCGCCAAATGATGTCAAGATACCATCTATTATTGTAAGCAGTGGCTGCTGTTGTGAATTAATTATCAAATCGTTTGCAGCATCTTTTCCTTCTGAGCCATCCATCTTTGATCTAATCTCAAATAGTTTTGCAATTGCTACACTAAGCTGATCAACACGAACCAGATCATCAGTTGCAACAATATCATCATGGAATATTGTTTTATCCGCAACTGAATCTCCAATAAATGCACTACTTGGAAGGGCTTGTATTGCATCATCTAATTCCTTCAAACGTAGAGAGTGTAGTTGTCTTACTGTATCTGATGTGGCTTCTTCAAATGCATCAGGATCTGTGTGTCTGCCGTCTGCAAATGTTGATGTGTATGCTCTAAAGTCATAAATAAGATTAGACCAGTCATCTGCACCTTCCAATGTTTTAAGTGATAGACCGCCATCATCGTCATTACATCCTGTAATGTCAATGTCGTTTATGTTTGCTTGAACTCTGGTATCAGTTAAAACACCATTGTTATTCCAGTCTATGGCTTGTCCTGATTGTACCACTCTTACTGGTGAACCAACTAACACATCTTGTTCTGGGTATGGAGAGTATGAACCAATTCCGAGATTTTCATCAAGGCTGTTTTCATCAAGTAATGGAAATGCCTTGTTTGAATAGTCCAATACTCTGTTTGGCAAATAGCTAGAGAATTGTCTATCATAACTCATTACACTGATATAGTTTGGTTTGCAGTTATCTTGGCGTTGCTGAATTGGAATGTTTTCTCCGGCCTTTGGTGATGGTCCTCCATGCAACAAGCCAAAGTTATGACCAATCTCGTGCATTAATGTTCCTGCTTGTTGGTCTGGACTTCCAACACCATTAGTAAATGCTCCAAGGGATATCATAAAGTCATTACCCGGAATTTCGGCATATCCTGAAGATGTTGGTGCATTTGCTTGTCTGTGGATAAATAGTCCGTAATGGAATACCTGTCGTTTTCCTCCCAGATAATCAGATGCGTCACTCAATGCTCTTTCTTCTGCAGTTCCAAACTTTGCTTGTTTTATCTTGTCAAAGGTTTGCACAGTTGGATCAGTAGAGCTAAATGTAAGATCAGCTTTGCTGAATCCAATATCTTCGTCAACTAGAACGTGTAGGGTCACGCCTTGATTTGCATAGGCTTGTTTTACATTTGCAATTGCTGCAGAGTCTGGTTTATGTCCTGTCATGTAATCTAGTTCTACGTAAACATCTTTGTTGTTTGGATTTGGACATCCATCTAATGTACAAGCATCAAAGTAGACTGAATTTCCAAATGGAATTGCAAGACCATCAAACTCTAGCTCCCATTCATCACATAACGAGTCACCATCAGTATCATTAGCACAACCTTCTGCTTGTGTTGTATTAGGTTGCGGTGTACCAACAGTTGGGAATTGACCTGTAAGACCAATTATGGATGCATTACTAGTTAGTCCACCATATGTTAGTGTGACAGTATCATCTACTGCAACTAGTAGTTGTGGAATAGATTCATCATTAGAAATAGACGAGAACACTACATAGTTTGAGACAAAAGTAGCAGGATTGACATCAGATTCTAGTGCATTTACTGTGATACTGCCTCTAGGACTAGAGAGGGTAGCTGAAATGGTGTCTCTGCCCGGAGTTGTATTTGCTGATCCGTCTGTAATTGTAAAGAATCCAGAATTATCAATAAAGTATTCAGTTGCATCAAGTGTTGCTGTTGTTAAAATTATTTGGTTTACTGTAATGGTGATTGTTTCAGAGTCTGTTGCTACTCCATCAGATACTATAACATCAAATGATGTTGTTTGGGATGCAGATGGTGTCCAGATAAAGATTCCAGTTGCAGGATCAATTGCAGCCCCTGCTGGTGCACCTGTCAAGCTAAATGATAATATGTCTGCTGGGACATCAACATCAGTTGCTGTTGCTGTAAATGTAATCAGAGATAATGCATCACCTGACTGTGGTCCAATTACTCCAAGTACTGGTGCATCGTTAGCTGGTGTAACTGTAACTGTTACCAGTCCGGTGTCAGATAATGTTCCATCAGATAATGTGTACTCAAATGATGCAGGTCCTGCAAAGTT
>Ga0209519_10000659_pt1 | contig 14491 bp, 8 predicted proteins | sample Rifsed13ft1_FD_184005 | JGI IMG/M metagenome (GOLD analysis project Ga0209519, IMG submission 184005) | Soil microbial communities from Rifle, Colorado, USA - sediment 13ft 1 (version 2) | ecosystem: Environmental > Terrestrial > Deep subsurface > Rock core/Sediment | place: Rifle, Colorado...
ATGTCGCGTTGACGAACCCGCGCTTCGTCGATACGGAGTAGTAGGCGAGATAGGCGAGCAGCGCGCCGATTCCGGCGAGCGTCAACCATTGCGCGATGGGAATCTGATGCCCCAGGGCGGCGGTGATCCCCATAGTCACGCCGGCACCGACGTTTGCGGACCCGCCGAGCGCGATGAGCCATGGTTCCTGCTCGTAATAGACCCACACATGCAGCATCGTGAGGGCGAGAATATGCGGCAGCGTCGCATATTGCAGCGTGACGAGGCCGCGCGGAGCGAGCTCGTTCTCGAGCACGGTGGCTAGACTCAAGCTCACCAACACCATGATCACGTACAAGGCGTAATGCTTGGCCGCCCGATTCGGCGAGACCACGAGCCACGAGCGCGAGCCGATGAAGCACGCGACGCCCGCGACGAGATTGCCGAGGAACAGCAGGTAAGCGGCGCCGAGCGCGGCGAGCGTGATGCCGCGGTCTACGAAAAACTCTGTGAATCCATCGAGCATCTGTACGCGTGCGAGCGCGAGCCTGCGACCGGCCGACGGCTACTTTTCGACGACCGACTGGTACGCGTCCGGAGCCTCGGTTGAGAGGAACTCGTATTTCTTCTTCCAGTGCGTGACCGATTCCTTGAGTTTCGCGATTTCCGCGTCCTTGTCCTTGACCGTCGACATGAGGCGCGTAATCGAGCCGTCGCGCTCTTTGAGCTTGTCGGTAATGTCGCTCTGCTTGGCGCCGCCTGATCCCGCGCTCTCGCTTTGGCGCGCCAGCGTCTCACGCAGCTGGGCGATCTCGCGCTGTAGCGTGTCGATGAGGCCCTTGTCTTTCTCCTCGATGGCCTTGAGGCGCATCGTTTCTCCCTCGCTGCCGCGCAACTTCGCGAGCTTACGTTGCTGCTCGTCGGCGTCCGCTTCGAGGCGCGCGATGATGTCGTTCTTGGCTTCGAGCTCCTTGCGCAGGCCATCGAGCTCGGACGAGAGGTCGTTGCGAGCGAGCTGGATGGTTTTAGCGGCCTTGAGGTCGTTCTCCAGCGTTTGAATGATGTCCACTTGCGTGTTGAGCCGCGTCTCGAGCGTCGTGATCTTCGCACGGGCGGTCTGCAGCTCTTCGTTGACGAGGGTCGCGCCTTGCCGCTTCGCGATCGTCTCTTCCGCCTCGCTGAGCTCGGCGGTCAGCTTGTCGACGCGGGCCAGCAGCTTTTGCTGATTCGCCTCCGATGTCGCCTTGTACGTTCGCAACCCGTCGAGCCCCGCCTTGAGAGCGGAATTCGCCTTGCTTTTCGCGCGCAGCGTGGCAATCAGCGCGTTGATCAGGCCTTTACGGCGGCGCACAAGTCGCTCGAAGTGCTGCGCCTTGCCGAGTTGCCACGTCGCTTCCTCGTAGCGCTCGTCGACTTCCTCGATTTTCTCTTCGAGCCGCGTCAGCGCTTCCTTGCGCTCGTTCGCTACCTCGCTGAGATTTGCCGTGCATTCCTTCTCTTCCATGAGCTCGGCTTCGAGTCCGGCAATCTGCTCGCGGACCTCGTTCTGCGCTTGCTCGAGGACGGCGCGTTCGCGCTCGACGGCGGCGTATTTGGCCTGCTGGTCGCGAATCGTCACTTCCTTCTGCCCGAGCTCGCGGCGCAAGGATTCTAGGTTGGCGCGGTGCTCGTTTTGGAGCGCATCGCTGCGCTTGCGCAGATCCGCGAGCTCGGCCTGCAAACGTTGCATGGCGGCGCGCATTTGCTCGAGCTCGCGCTCGCGCGCGTCGGCGGTTGCGCGCAATCGTTGCGCGTCGTTCTCGCGACTGCCGGCTTCAGCCCGGGCTCGCTCACATTCCGTCGAAAGGGCCTGGATGCGGCGGTCGCGGTCGGCGATCTCGCGGGCGCTCTTCTCGAGGCTCGCGTGCGCCGTGTGTTCTTGCTCGCCCTTCTGGCGGAGCTCTGCGCGCGTTTTTTCGAGCTCCGCGGAGAGCTCTACGAGTCGGGCCTCGCGCTCGCGCAAGGCGCTTGTCGCCTTGTGGGCGGCGGCCTCGACGTCACGAGCTGTCTTGCGATTCTCGTCGACCTCACCGCGGGACCGCTCGAGCTCACGGCGCACGCGCTCGAGCTCTGTCGAGAGCGTGTTGAGCTCGGTTGCCACGGCGGCGCGGGCCCGCTCCGAATCGGCAAGCGCCGTCTCGAGGCCCGCCACCTGCTTGCGCATTGCAGCGCCGGCGGTGTCGGGTTGCCTCGCTTCCGGCTGCGCGCGGGATGCGGGGATGTCGGCGAGGCGGGCCTCGAGCTCCTTTAGCTCGGACGTCTGCGCGTCGAGTTGTCGGCGCAAGGCGCTCGCTTCCTCTCGCGCCACCTCGAGCGCGCCGACGAGATCGCTCTCGGCGCCGGTCGGTGCCTCGAAACTGAAACCCTCGACGCCCGCGGTACGGGACTCGAGCTCCTGCTTTAGGCTTGCGATGCGCTGCTTGTACTCGCGAGTCTCGGCGTCGAAATGTTCGGCGCGTTGGCGCCAGAAGTTGACTTCCTTCTTGGCGACCTTATCGGGGCCGGACTCTGCGACCTCGATCTTTTTCTTGAGCTGCTGGACCCGCACGCGCTCGTTCTCGAGCAGCTCCTCGAGATTCCCGGCCTTGTGCTGCCAGCTTTGGCACTCGGCTTCTACGCTTTCCAGACGATGTGCGAGGACGTCGAGTCTCTCCTCGATGCGGGTTTTCGGCTCGCGTTTGCGCTTGAGCTCCGCGTCGAGCTCCGTGGCCCGCGATTCCGATTCACGCAGCGCGTCTTGCAGCAGCGTAAATGCCTTTTGGGCTAACTCCCTGGGGCTCGCCATGCTCGCTCGTTGTCCGACGTCGGTAGCATTGAGATCGGCAGAGGTTAGCGGCTTTAGCCGCGCCGAACCTGGACCTCAGTCACGTTTTGACATAAACGATCTGGCATACTGCCCCGCACCAACGGTGGGGGGTTCCTTGCGGATATCCGAGACTCTGGCAAAGCGCCTGCTGCAAGGCGACATTGCGCTGGCCAAGCAAATCGCGTCGGCGCCCATCGTCCCCCGGCGCGACAACTTTGTCGAGCGCCCGTGGGGCGGGACTGCATTGCGGCGCTTCAAGCGCTGCGAGCTGCCCGACCAAGGGGGCACCACGACCGTCACCGTCGGCGAGGCATTCGAAATCGCCGCCTTCGATACGGACCGCGAGGCCGCTCGATACCCGAGCCGGCTCCGCTTCGACGACGGCTCCGAGCTCACGCTCCCGGAGTTGCTCGCGCGGCACGGCGAGGTGATCTTGGGGCGGAGCTTTGTCGCGCGACACGGCGCGTGCTTTCCGTTGCTGCCTAAGACTCTCGATATTCGCGAGTTGCTGTCCGTTCAAGCGCACAGTCCCGGCGACACCGAGCTTTACGTCATCATCGATGCCGAGCCCGGCGCCACGATCAGGCTCGGGTTCAGCGCCGATGTCGACGGTGGGAAGCTCAGCGACGAGCTTGCGCTCGGATTGCGCCGCCAGCGGGAGTTGTTGGAGAGCCTGTTGCCACAGACCGATCAGCATCGGTTGCAAGCGGTCTTGAAGGCCTGGTTCGCCGATCGCGGCGCCGGAATGGCCGGCGTTGAAGCCGACCTCTATCCGCTTCTCGGCGACGGGGACCCGTGGCCGCCGGTCGCGGATTTGCTCGGCGAGCTCAAAGCGCTGTTTTGGCGCGTGCTCGACGCGCTCAACACGGTTCCGGTCGCGGCCGGGCAAATCATCCACAATGCGACGCCGCGCCGTCTGCTCGCGGGCTCGAGCCGGCTGCCGTCGGCGGAGGTTCACGCGCTCGGCAATCCCGAACGCCGCGAGATACTCGCGCTCGAGGTGCGCCGGCCCGGACCCACGTTTCGCGCCTGGGACAACGTGCGGTTCCCGGTACGCGAGGTCGACGTCGATACCGCGATCGCGGCGTTGAATCTGCGCCGCACTTCGGCCGCTGATTTCGTCGTCGAGCCGCGCGCCGTTCCGGGGCGGACCGGCGTTTATTGCTCGGTCGACTCGCCCGTATTTCGCGTCGAGCACTTGCGCCCGCACGCACAAGCCTCCGTCGCGGTGCCTGCCGAGGCGCCCCACAGCCTGCATGTGTTGGCGGGCGACGTCGCCGTCGTCGGCGCCGACGGGCACCTCCTGGGCAATCTCGCGCGCGGGGATTCCGCGCTCGTTCCGATCGGCGTCGGCGGCTATGCCGTGCACACCGACACGAGCGCCGACATCGTCAAGGCGAGCCTGCCGCCTTTGCTATAGTCGGCCGGAGCTACACGGACGCTGTTGCATGTATTCCGACGCCCAAGCTTCAGGCGTGCTCATCGTCGACCTCGACGCGCTCGCCCGCAATTACGCCGCGCTGCGCCGCGCGGCCGCGCCGGCCGACTGCGGTGCCGTGGTCAAGGCGAATGCCTACGGCTTAGGTCTAAGCCCGGTCGCGCGCCGCCTGCTGCATGAGGGCTGCCGCAATTTTTTCGTCGCGACGCTCGCGGAAGGCCTCGAGCTTCGTGAGCTTGCGCCGCGGGCGCGCATATTCGTGCTCGAGGGCGTCGTCGCGGGCGCCGAGCCCGAGCTTGCGGGCGCCACGCTCGTGCCCGTGCTCAACTCGCTCGAGCAAGTCGAACGTTGGTCGGAAGCCGGCGGACCGGCTGCGTTACATCTCGATACGGGCATGACGCGGCTCGGCCTCAGTGCCGCCGACGTGGCGACGCTCGCGCGCGACGCCAAGCGGCTGCGCAACATCGAGATCGAATGCGTTATGACGCATTTGGCGTGCGCCGACGAGCCCGAGCACAGCCGGAACGCGGACCAACTCGCGGCGTTCGATCGGCTCCGGAGCGTTTGGCCGCAAGCGAAAACCTCGATCGGCAATTCCGCGGGCGCGTTTTTGAGCGAAGCGCATCGCGGCGATCTCGTGCGGGCCGGCATTGCATTGTACGGAGGCAATCCGTTCATCGCAGAACCCTCTCCCGTCGAGGAGGTCGTCGCGCTCAAGGCGCGCATCCTGCAAGTGCGCACGCTCGAGGAACCCGCCACGATCGGTTACGGGGCGACCTACGCGGCGGAGCCGCCCGCACGCATTGCGGTCGTCGGCATCGGCTATGCGGACGGCTACCCGCGCAGCCTCGGCAATTCGGGTATCGCGAGCGTCGGCGGCGTGCGCGTGCCGGTCGTGGGCCGAGTCTCGATGGATCTCGCCTGTCTCGATGTGTCGGCGGTTCCCGCCGGGCGCGTTCGGGAAGGCATGTTCGTGGATTTGATCGGCGGGGGCATTGGGCTCGACGAAGTGGCCGCAGCGGCCGGCACGATCAGCTATGAGATCTTGACCCGCTTCGGAGCGCGCCTCAAGCGCGAGTACCGCGGCGAGGTCGGCGAGGTTTGATTATGCGCGACGTAAAGAACGTTACGAACGTGGACGGCGCGATCGTGCCGACGAGCGAAGCACGCGTTCCCGTCATGGATCGCGGATTTCTGTACGGCGACTCGATCTACGAAGTATTCCGTACCTACCAAGGCGTGCCGCTGTTCTACGAGGAGCATTGGCGCCGTTTCGAGAACTCGGCGCGACTGATTCACTTGAATATCGGCTTCAGCCTCGATGAGGTGACGGAGCAAATCCGCGCCACGATCGCGGCGAGCGGCGCCGCCGAGCTCAAGCTCGATGCCTACGTGCGCTTCATCGTCACGCGCGGCGACGGTCCGATGGACCTCGTGCCGGGCAAGGACGCCCGCAATCGCCTCGTCATCATCGTCAAGGGCATCCCTAAGTGGAAGGAAATCTTGTACTCGCGCGGCATCGACGTCGCCGTGGTCGGCACGCGCCGCAATCCGCGTCATGCGCTCGACCCGAACATCAAGGGCGGCAACTACTTGAACAACGTGCTCGGCGCCATGGAAGCACGCGTGCTGGGCGCCGAGGATTGCCTCATGTTGAACGACGCGGGGCTCGTGACCGAAGCGTCGAACAGCAACGTGTTCTTCGTCATCGACGGCGCACTATTGACGCCGTCGCAGACCGCCGCGAACTTGCGCGGCATCACGAAGGCCGGCGTCCACGAGGCGTGCAAGGCGCACGGCCTCGCGACGCGCGAGACCGAGATTCCGGTCGCCGACGCACGCCGCGCCGACGAATGCTTCTTGACGAGCGCGACGCGCGAGGTCATGCCCGTCCGCACGCTGCGCATGGAGGACGGCGCGGTCAAGGACTTCCCCGAAGGCGGCGGCCCCCTGACGCGCCGCGTCCACGGCTACTACCGCGACTACGTCACGCGCTACGTGCGCGAGCACGCGTCGCTCACTATGTGGTAGCCCGTGTAGGAGCGGCCTCCGCTCGCGATTGGATCTTTTGTAGGAGCGAGCTCCGCTCGCGATTCTTGCTACAATCCCGCGCTCCAAGCCAGTCACCACGCGCCCGTAGTTCAGCTGGATAGAACGCCGGCCTACGAAGCCGGAAGTCGGGAGTTCGAATCTCTCCGGGCGCGCCAATTTGCTTTTGGAGCTTTTGAGATCAGCTTGAGTCCAGCCCGGCACGCGTACCTTGCCGGGCGGTAGAGTGGCGTCGGTGTCGAGCTGAAAAGGTTCCGGCGCGATAAAGAAACCTAGCGCCTGATCGGCTGGGTCGGTGATGGAGAGTCTAGTCGTGACGAGCACGCCGCCACCGAGCATACGCTCAAGCGGCTCGTAACCGTCCAGCTCGATACGAATCCGCGATAGGCCAAAAGGTATGCGAATGTTCTCGAGCGGCGTGACACCGAGCTCTTCCCAGTCCTCGTCACTCGCAGAGTAAGCGCGACGGTACACGGTTGCGCCCGGCGGCTCCGAAGGAATCGTCGTGATCCACGAAAAGCGCGGCCACAGGTCTTCAAGCAACGTGTCGTCGGGAACGCGTTGTTGCACTTGCTTGGCGAGCGCGAAAACGCCTTCCCAATCGCCGTCCGAGATCAGCGTCTCGATTTGCGGGACTGCTTCTTCTCGCGCCAGCGGCCGTCGGTATCCCCACCCAAGAGCCAGGTCGAGCCCGAACCCAGCACGGCACCGACAAATAGCGCGATGACGATGTAGTTGAGTCTCTGGCCCGTCTGTCGTGCGATGCTTTCTTCTTGGAGTACGTCTTCGGTCCGCTTAAGGCCAGCCGGCGTGAGCTCGTAGGCCCAGGCAAACAGCGTTGCAATCAGGGAACCCGATGGCGAGAAGAATGAGAACCGTCGTATCAAACCAGTCCGGCAATGCCAGCGGCTCGTCGACGACCGAGACAACTTGCGCAATGCTCCAGGCCACCAGCAGGTAGGCGGGCACCGACCTTAAAAACATTGCGCCTTCGAAGTTCCCCCCAGAAGGACATCGTTATCCTCTTCTACGTCAGACTATCCGTCCGTCGACGAGCCGGGCAGGGATGGCCAGCGCAGACCTCATGATTTCAAATTGGAATGGCACCTGGAGGTCCAGTCGATCATCGGCACATCACTCGAGCAGGGATGGCCAGTTGGTCACGACGTGGATCCGCTGCTTGACGTCCTCTTCAACACGCATCATCAGCAGGAAGCGCTGGCCGTCCGCGGTGACCGCATACTCGTCGCTTTCCGGGCCCACTCCCGGCGCGGCCCTCAGCGCGTCGGCGGGAAAGAGCCCTTCAGGCGTCCCGACCTCGAGCCCAGAGGCCGCCTCTTGGACATCCACAGCCATCAGCTGCCCGTCGTGGGACCGGTAGAAGAGCTCCCTCCCATCGCCTCGCCACTTGGGCTGACCGCCGCCGTCGCGGGAGACGCGCACCCGCTCGCCGGGTCGGCGGAACGGCTCGACGTAGACCTCGTATCGTCCGGACTCATCGGAAACGTACGCCAGCCACCGCCCGTCGGGAGACATCTGCGCATGGCCCACCGAGAATGCGCTCTTCAGCACCAGCTCGGGTGAGCCGTCCGCTTCCACGGGCAGCGCCCAGAAGGCGTTCTCCTCCCCGCTCGTGCCGTAGAGCAGGATCTTCCCGTCGCGCGACCAATCCTGCGGGATCCCGCCATCGGCCGTTTCTTGCAGCGCCGACGCAGGCGCGTCGGCCCGTAGCTCTTTGCGGTAGAGAAGCCTGCTGGCGGAATACTCTGGCACGAAGATGAGCTCCTGGCCGTCCGGGGACCAGACCGGGCTCAGAGCCCCTGTGGGTCCGGTCGTCACGCGGCTGGTTATGCCGCGGGCCACGTCGATCACCCAGATGTCGTTGAGCCCCGTTCCGGCGACCACCACGGCCGCGACGCGCCTGCCGTCCGGCGAAAGGGCAATCTGCCCGTAGGGCGCGGGGTCCCCAAGGGTTCCGAGCCGCTTCCCCGCTCGGTCAAGCCACACGAGCTGCATGTCCGAGGTGATTCCCTCCACATAGGTCAGGACGCCGGTGGCCGAGACCGAGAACCATCCCCAGCGGGGAACTAACCCCGAGGCCACGGACGACGCCACCGCGACCGGATCGCCGGTCAGCTCCGCTCGCGCGACGTCGAAAGGCTGCGCCATGAGGGTGGTGCCATCCTGCACGAACAGCAGGTGGCCCGAGCCGTACTTGGCGCGCATCGGTACGGGCAGGAGACGGCGCCTCTCGTCGGGCGCGTCGAGAGAGCCCACGTAGACGCCGGCGTTGTCCGCGTGGACGCCGGCGGCCTCCGCCTGCACGCCGAAAATCTCGAAGAGGAAGCGGCGTCCGTCGGGCAGGAAATGCGGCCACGCCTGGTGTGTTCGCTCGTCGGGCGTCGTGAGCGGCGTTGCCTCGCCGCCCGACGCCGAGACCGCGTACAGGCCGCGAAAGGTCCCTAGCGAGAAGACGATCGTGCCTTCACTGCCCCAGGTACCCGACGGGGGGCCCCCGGGGGGAAGCGCGCAGATTCTCTGGACGGTCCCGCTCGCCAGGCTCACCCTCTTGAGCTCGCCCTCGGCGAAGAAACCGATCGACGCACCGTCGGGAGACCAGAAGGGCTGCCCCCCACCCTCCGTCCCTGGAAGCTCCCGCAGATCCGGCGCGCCCACGCGGCGAGTCCAGAGCTGTGTCGTGCCGGCGGGAGAACGCCCGGCGAACACGATGGAACGGCCGTCGGGCGACACGGCCAGGGGATTGAAGTCGGCAAGGGTCACGCCAGCGGGCGCGTCGAAGATGAAGTGCGCGGTGGGCCGCGCCTCGGGAGTCTCTGTCGGACGCGGAAGAAGGCTCAGCGAGGCGACTGCGACCAGGGCCAGGACGACCGCGGCCCAGATCCACCGCTCGGGCATGAGCCGTTGGCGCGCGGCCTGAGCCTTCTGCCCGACCGCCGTCGGCGCCTCGGCCTCGGTCCCCGTGCCGACGAGCGCGTCCTCCAGCACGAGCCGGGCGGCCCCGATGTCGGGCCATCGTGTGCGGGGGTCCTTGCGCAGGCAGCGCCCGAGCAGGCGTCGTACCCCCTCCGGCGTGGTGGCCGGCAACCCCTCCAGATTCGGCTCCTTCGTCACCACCGCCTCGATGGTGTCGGCGACGGTGCCCCCCGAGAAGAGCGAGCGGCCCGTCAGCATCTCCCCCAGCAGCACGCCGAAGGACCACACGTCTGCTCGCTGGTCGACGGGCTTCCCCAGCGCCTGCTCGGGCGACATGTAGGCCGGCGTGCCCAGGATCGTGCCGACCACGGTCCCGGTGTCCACCAGCGTCGGCGACTGCGACAGCGCCGTCGCGAAAGGCCCGCCGGCGCTGCTCCACGCCTTGGCGATTCCGAAGTCGAGGACCTTCACGTTGCCGTCGGGGGTGAGCTTGACGTTGTCGGGCTTGAGGTCGCGGTGGAGGATGCCCTTGCTGTGCGCTTCCTCCAAGGCCTTGGCGACCTGCGTAGCGATCTCGAGTGTCTCGTCGACAGGGATCCCGCCCCGCGCGAGGTATTCTCTGAGGTTCTTGCCCTCGACGAGCTCGAGGACGAGAAACGGCTTCCCGTCGGCCTCCTCGAGTCCGTGGATCGCGGCGATGTTCGGGTGGTTGAGGGCGGCGAGGAAGTGCGCCTCACGCTTGAAGCGCGCGAGGCGCTCGGGATCCTGCGCTACTTCGGCGGGCAGGACCTTGATGGCGACCTCGCGTTCGAGGCTCGTATCGGTGGCCCGGTAAACTTCACCCATCGCGCCGGCCCCGAGGGCGGCGGTGATCCGGTAGTGCGCCAGCGTCTGGCCGATCAAGAAGGCCCCCCAGGGAGTAGAGCCCCCCGCCTGAGCGACGTCTGAAAGCTGCTGGAACGTCGCGATGAAGCGCTGCTAGGATGTCGCGATAAAGCACAGGTAAGGGTTAGCGAAGCCCTTCCTTATACCCTGCATCGTAGCACGCGCGCATTCAAGGTAAGCACTCCAGTCGGCCAGCGTATCCAGCAGGGAGTTCGAAGTTTGTCCTTCCGGGCGCGCCATCTTCCATTGGGGTCCAGCCCGGTCCGCTAACGTCTTACCCGATAGCGAGTGGCTCGGCCTCGCCCGAGCCGTTCCAGGCGTTTCATTTCGAGAAGCTTGGCGACGATTCCTTCCACCGTACGCGACGGGAATCCCAAGGCTGCGACTGCCTCCCTGCGGCTGAACGTCGGCTCGTGGCGCGCCTGCGCCCAGCGCCAGAGCGCGAATTGCTTCTCCGAGAGCAGGCTCTCGACGTGGTCTCGCTCGATGAGTGCGAGCGCCTCGTGCGCTTGCGCCTGCACGATCGACAGAAAGTAGAAGAGCCACGGGAAGACGTCCTCGTCTGCGGACTTCCATGTCGCTTGAGTGCGGCGCAAGGCCAGATAGTATTCCGCTTTGCGCGCCTCGATGAGGCGTTCGTGCGAGACCAGCGCGGCGAACGCGTAGCCGTGGCGCAGCAGCAACAGGTTGGTGATCAGGCGGCTTGTACGGCCGTTGCCGTCCTGGAACGGGTGAATCGCCAGGTATTCGAAAGCGAAGTTCGCGATACGAACGAGCGGATGCCTGAACCCGTTTTCGTCCGCCCATGTGAGCCAGGCGACGAGCTCGGACATTTCTTTGGGGGTCAAGTGCGGTGGGGTGGGGTCGAAGATGACGTCGATGACGCGCCCATCCGCGTCCCGTGCCTCGACGCGGTTGGGGCCGAACTTGTAGGTTCCGCGCTGGCGCTCGTCCTTTTCGGAATGGCGGAGCATGTCGCGGTGGAGCTGCAGGATCAGCGATTCGCTCAGGGGCATGGTTGCGAAGTCCTCGACGATGCGCGCAAGCACCTCGAGATAGCCGGCAACCTCTTGCTCATCCCGCGTCCGAAGCTTGCGGATGCTCAGATTGCGATAAAGCGCCTCCACCTCCTGGTCCGTGAGGCGTGCACCTTCGATTCGGGTGGAAGCGCCGGACGACGTAACGATGAGCGACTGGGTAAGCCGTCGGAGAGTTTCCGGTGGAAGCCGGTCCGTCAGGCGGAACGCCGTTCTGGCGGCGTCGATCTCCGAGATGACGGCGTAGACCTGCTCCGTCCGTTCCGGGCTGAGGGACAAACGCCGGCTCAGCCTGTCGTTTGACCACGTCATTCACGTGAGATTACGTGAGATAATGTGAGATTACAACGTGCACGGACGCTTTCTTCGAAACCCGTACCGCGAGGTGATTGCCATTTGGCAGTAAGCCTGCGAAAGCGGTCCGCTTGTATCGAGATCGTGAGCGACGCTTAACAGATAGTCGTTCCAATCCGTCAGCGTGCCGATCAGAGAGTTCGAAGTTTGTCCTTCCGGGCGCGCCAATTTGCTTTGGTCCTTTAAGGTCCACCAACACATTGAAAGGTAAGGCGAGATCCGGAGTTCTAAATCCCTCGTTTCGGACATAGGCAAGGCGGTCGGCGAACGCGAGCTTCTGCGGTGTGCCGTGACGGCCGCTGTCATGTCGGAGAAGAATCTGCAGCAGCTGACCACGAGCTGTTGCAGGCCAGATTGGCATGGGTCCCGCCCTGCACCCGGCCTCAGTCGGAATGGGCATTCGGGCTCGGCCCCTTCTCCTCACAAGGACTCGCCATGAGCATCCGCCCCGGAGACTGCGGCAACCCGACCGACGCGATCCTTTTGCAACCACGCTCCATGAAATCCTGCTGGAATACGTCTGGGCAAGTGTACCGTCGCGATGGGCTCACCCTCGACATTCCTGCCGTCGAGGATTACCAAATCACTGGTATCGGTTGCACCACGATAGACGCAAATAAGTAGCCAGCCATCGTCCTCACTGGAGGCATTGGGACGTGACACGAATACCGGCTCGCTGTTCTGGTCACCTTCGGGAACCCTGTATCGCTGTGTCGAACCGCGTGCGAGATCGTAGCGAACTACGCCACGTATCTCGGTGTTCGTTGGCTGCTCCGCCGCGTAGAAATAGCGGTAGGCTCGGCCTGTTCTGCTTTCGTTGATGCGCGGCAGCTCGATGCCGATGTCGCCTATCTGTTCTTCCGTTACAGTTCCCTCGCCAAGATGAATGACGTAGCGCCACAGGACGCCGAAAGGGTTGTCCTCGAAAGCCGCGCCGTTGTCCGCGAGACGCAGGAAGTGTGGATATCGAACGGCATCCAGAACAATGGTTGACGCATCTGCGTCGTACGCATTCACCGCATGCTGGATGAAGCACGGCGATACCTGGAACCAACGCATCTGACCGCCGCGTCGAGGAATGATGCCGATCCGTGCTTCACGAGCATCGTGCCAACGCAGTGGCATGCGATGGCCGCGGGATAACATCGAGAAGTCATACGCGACGTTCAGGTCCAGCAGGATGCTGTGAGTGGCGGTGATCGCCATATCGTGCATCATCGATGGAGACGGCAGTTCGATTTCGATGTCGATGCTTTGCGCACCCTTCCGGTCTACCACTCCGTACCGCAACCAGGGTTTTTTCCAATCGGCTCGGAATGTCATCAGCTCCCCGGTCTCGGGATCGACTTTGGGATGAGCGGTCATTCCGCCCGCAAGTCCCGGGTGACCACGGGCAGCCCCGAGGGTTTCCAGTTCAGCCGTAATCGCAACCGGGGCGCCGCCTTCAGCCAGCGCCAATATTTCCCCGGCATGATGGAGCACGTTGACGTTGGGATTTGTATCGAGCACGGGCAACGACATATCCGTGCCGTGCACACGCGTCCATTGCTGTGTGCGAACCCAACGATTGCGGTAGCTAACTGCGCGGCCGTCCTGCAAGGCAATTGCGTGCAGCATCGCCGCTTCCGGCCACCATGACAGCACATCGTTCCCCGCAAAGCGACCCCGCAGCGGGTTAGGGCCGTTGCGTACCAATACACCATTGAGTTCGCGCGGAATTGCTCCGACAGTGGGCAAATCAACGAGATGGATTTCATCGATTACGGGCGCCAATGCACCGGCATTCAAATCTACGGTGGTCATGTTTTCAGGTCCTGGATGAATCAGCGTGTCGCCGGAGGGGCGCCGTGGTCCTTGCCGAAAGCGAGCTTGAGCGCGTGGTCACGCACGTCATCGGGCCAAACGGCAACCCATTCACGAAAGCGCTCCTGGTCGTTCGCAAAAAGCGCACGGGTTGCTTCTTCAAAGCCGGACATGTTTCCAGCGATGGCCGACATGAAGTGATACGCAGATTCCTGTGCCTTGCGTCGTTTGTCGCTTTCCGCATGCGTGCGTCTGGCCTCTTCAACCAGTTTGCGCAAGGCAACTGAGGCGCCGCCGGGTTGCGTTGCCAGCCATTCCCAATGGCGTGGCAATAGCGTGACTTCGCGAGCTACTACGCCCAGCTTTGGCCGTCCACGACTGCGGGACTTGTCGGCGGCAGCGTTCGCGTCGACCGAATCGACAACGGGCGGAGGCGGGCGGCCTGATTGCGCCGAGTCGGCGCTTTGACTAGCCGCCCGTTGGGCCAAGCGGTCCACGATTGCTTTATCTGAACCTCTGATATCGACGTCGATCTGACGCCCAGTCGCGTCATCGAAGATCAGGACATTGTTGGCGGCCCCACCTTTGATTGCCCGTTTGACCGCCAGGGCGACTGCTTGCAGCGGACCCGACGCTATACGTCGATCACTGCTGAACGCCGTGTAGGCATCGACAGCTGCGTCGCTCATCCCTTTGAACCGGAAAGCTAAACAAGGGGGGGTATTTATATCCGGGTATAAATACAGAGTCAATATTACCCGGGTAGTAATAGTTGACGTTCAGTCTGCGGAAGAAGGGATGATCGGAAAGAATAGCCGTGGTCCAGCGTGGCTCGTTATCTCAGGGTTTCAGCCCATTGCACCAAGGCTGCAAAGAGATGCTCTACCTGGGAAGAGTTTGAACTTTCTCTCTCCGGGCGCGCCAATTCCATCGAGGTCCAACCCGATCCGCTAACGTCTTACCCTTGCCCAAGCCGTCCAAAGTTCCCCGTTGGCGCATTTGACAACAGCCGAACTTCGTTGGCATGATTGCCAACGTGAAGCCACCTTGCTCCAACGCGACCGGTTCGATTTCGACGACGGCACGGCAGTGGAGATGGTGATCTGGAAGGTACCGCAACCTGTCGAGGGTAGTCCTCACGCGTACAAGTATCGGTTGTTCTTCGGT
>Ga0209519_10000660_pt1 | contig 14488 bp, 14 predicted proteins | sample Rifsed13ft1_FD_184005 | JGI IMG/M metagenome (GOLD analysis project Ga0209519, IMG submission 184005) | Soil microbial communities from Rifle, Colorado, USA - sediment 13ft 1 (version 2) | ecosystem: Environmental > Terrestrial > Deep subsurface > Rock core/Sediment | place: Rifle, Colorado...
GGGCACCGGTGGGACCCTCACGGGCGCCGGCGAAATGCTCAAGCTCGCGCGGCCGAGCGTGCGGATCGTCGCAACCGAGCCCGCGGGCGCGTCGCTGCTCGGCGGCAAGGAATGGCACCCCCACAAGATTCAAGGTTGGACGCCCGATTTCGTGCCCGACGTGCTGAACCCCAAGGTTTTCGACCAGCTCGTCCCCGTAACGGACGAGGACGGCAAGCAGATGGCGCGGCGCCTCGCGCGCGAGGAAGGCATCTTCGTCGGCATCTCGGCCGGCGCGACGCTCGCCGCCGGCATGAAAGTCGCGGAGCGCGCGGAGCCGGGGGCCGTGCTGCTTGTGATGCTGCCCGATACGGGCGAGCGCTATCTCGGGACGTATTTGTTCGACGATGTCACCGAAGGGTCGGACGACGAATGGTTGAAGAGCTTGGAGTGACTGCGTGAGGCTTTCGGTCGCAACCAAGCGACGAGTCCCGTAGGCACCTAACGATCTGAACCGCCACTCACGACGACGCCTCAGCTGCGTCAAGAAGGCATCGCACAAGGCACTACCTGTCGGCCGTTGCGGCGATAGACGCGGAAATCGGTGTCGGTCGTCAGCACCATGACCGCCGCAAACGTCTCGCTCATGCGGATGAGACATGCGTCGGCGAGACTCGCGGGACGGTCTGCGTATTTTCCCATCAGCCTCAGGACAGGTTCCAGGTGGTCGGCAAGGTCGAACGCCGCCGCCAACGCGCCGCGCCGAAGCAACGAGCTGAGAGCCCGGCTGCCCGGTTTGCCGAGCAGATGGTACGCCTCGGAAACAACAGCTTCGCAAGTTCTCCAGGGCGGCGGAAAACGTTCGGCCGATGTGACGGCCCAACGATGGTGAGAATCTCGACCGCTCAGCAGGGCTACCAGAAAACCGGCGTCAACGAGAACGCTTTCGGCCATAACCTGTGGCCTTCAAATAGCGCGCTTTGCGCGCACTCAGGTCCTTCGGCAGGCCGCCCACCGAGCCGATCAAGTCCGCGATCTGATCAAGCTTCGCGGGCCGGCGACCAGCGCCGCGCGGCTCGCCGTTCAGACGCTCGCGGATGACGTCCGACTTCGAGATGTTGCGTTCACGCGATTCGGCGTCGATCTCCGCAACCATCGAGTCCGGCAGCCGCACGGTTAGGGTCTTCATGTTCTGCACTGTATTACGGCTCTGTCAATGCCGCAATACGAAAGCCACGAAATGCCGCGAATTGCCGAAAAATTGATGACCTGCGCCTAGGCAGGCCACTTTATCTCGGCGGGCGCAACGCTCCCGGCAGGCTTCAGGGTCGCCGAGCGCGAGGAGCCGGGTGCCGTGCTACTCGTGATGCTGCCCGATACCGGCGAGCGCTATCTCGGCACGTATCTGTTCGACGACGTCACCGAGGGCTCGCATGACGACTGGTTGAAGAGCTTGGGGTGCCCCCTGAGACGTCTCCCGTGCGATCAGGGCCACTCGACGCCGAGCGCTCGCGCAGCGGTACTGAGCTTCAATACGAGCCTGTCGGGTCGGTTCGGGAGCGGTTCGAAGTGGTGGTGCCGATAGAATGCAACTGCGTCACTGTCGATGGCATCGACCACGATGAGCTTGCCACCCGCGAGGCGGGCGGCTTCGACGATCGTGCTCAGGGCTCGCACGAGGAGCTCGGCGCCAAGGCCTTGACCATGGAGATGCTCGCCGAGGGCCAGCTTGGCAAGCAGAATCGATGGGATCTGGCGCGGCGCTCCGCGCCCCAGCTTTTTCGGTGTCTCACCGCGGTCAAGCACGTGGGGCACGATCGCGAAGTAGCCCGCCACTGCTTCTTGAGCATCCAGTAACAGATACGTGCGAGTACCCTGCGCGGTGGCTTGCCGCGCGTGGTCGCGCAGCCACTTGTCCAGCTCGAGATTTCCGGAACGAAACGGCGTGAGGTCGTGGCTGTCGTCGAGGGCAGCGACGCGAAAGATCACGGACCAGCGATTCGCGGACGTTGCCTGGCACGTCGTGCCGCTTTGGCCAGTCTTGAGGCACGATCACCCTGATCGAGCACACTGATCAAGCGGTCGAAGTAATCGGCAGGTACAGTGGTCGACATCTGTGCGGCCATCAATTCCTCGGCCCGCTCTACCGCGGCATCGACGACGAATGCCGAGACTGAGGTGCCGGCGAGACTGGCGGCCCGTTCAAGCGTCGCTCGCTGCTCGGGCGACAACCTCGTTTCCAGACGATTCGACTTTACGGCCATTGCGAGACTTCCGGGTAAGTGTACGGCAAATTGTACGTACATGAGGCCGGACGGTCAAGGTGTCGTCACGCTGTGACTGTCAACGTCCGCTGAAGCGGGTCAAGTCCATTGTTTGTATACCGGCTCCTATGGAAGTCAATACTCTTTGTGTCAGCTCGCTATCGAAGCGAGATTTGTTTCTCGACGGTTTGTGCGGAAGAGAAGGGCAACGCTCGACATTTTCATGGCATACGAGCAATTTCCGACGACTCATCGAGAATGTCTCGCTAACTATTCAGAATGACTCGCGATTGGATTTCGTGACGACAGGGAGAGATTCCTCAAAGGAACCGCTCCCTCACTAACCCACGCGCGAGCTCTCTCCCCCGGCGGTGCGCGTCGCGCTACTCGTACGCGACGCCGTGCCGCGCGAAGAGGTCCATGAGCGGCGCGAGCTCGCGCTGGTATTTTTTCCAGCGCCCGACCGAGGTCCGATAAATAGGCTCGCGGACCTGCACGGCGCTCGCCGTCGCCACCGGCGCCTTCCCTGTGTGGAACTCGAGCACCCTTGGATCCCACGGCAGAGCGCAGAATTCGAGGAGTTTCCGCGCTTCGCGCTCGACGTCGTCGACGACGTCCTCGTAGTGCACGACGAGAAAGTTGCTCGGCAAGACGCGCTCCCAGTGCTTGATGAGGGCGTCGAACAGGAGGTAGTAGCGCCCCGTATCGAGGAGATCGGAGGCGTAGTCGTAGTAAGGCGCGTCGATCGCGAAGAGCTGCCGATAGTTGCTCAAACAGGTGTCGAGCGGGTTGCGCCGCAGACAGATGATCCTCGCGGCCGGCAGCGCGCGTCGAATGAAGCCTGCGTAGAGAGCGTTTTGCGGCAGCTTGTCGATGAAATGCTTGGTATGGCCCGTGCGCGGCCGCGTGCTCGCGATGTAGTCCTCGCCGACTCGCGCGAAGCTCCCTGAGGCCGCGCGCTTAGTCGTCTCCACGTCCAAGATCTGCTGCGTCTCCGTACCCGCGGCCCTCTTCAAGCAGAGCCCAAACTCGCCGAGCTCACCGGCTGCGAACACGTCATCGTGTCCGGCGAGGATCCGCTCGACCAAGGTCGTGCCGGAACGCGGCATGCCGACGACGAAGATCGGTTCGCTCGATTCACAACCGGGCTCGTTCGACGCGCAGAATTCCGCCGAGCACACGGCCGTGATCGTCTCAAATAGTGCTTCGTGGTCAGCGACGGAAAAGCGCACGGTGTCGCGCTTCGCCTGCTTGCCGCGTTGCAAATACGCAAAAGCCTTCGCGTGCTGCCCGAGCTCTTCGTGTTCCTTCGCAAGCGCGTGGCAAAGGTAGAGAGTGCCGTCGGCGTCGGGATTGGAAGTATCGAGCAGCTTTACTAAGCGTTCTACGTGATTTTTCTCTCGCGTCGCGCACGCGACCTCACTCAGCGCCCAATGAGCTCTGTAGAAATCGGGGCGAAGCCGTATCGCCCGCTTGTAGCTTTCCTCGGCAGCCGCGAAGTCGCCGAGAAACTCCTGCGAGGATGCGAGATTGAAAAGAAACTGAGGATTCGCGGGTTGCCGGTCGACGGCTCGCATGAAAGCCCCGATCGCGGTCTCGTGATCCCCGGCCTTCGTGAGGGCGACGCCGACCGTATCCAACGTCAGCGCGTCGTCGGGGGCGAGCGCGAGCGCCTCACGGGCGGACTGAAGCGCTGCCGAAAAGTCTTTGAGCAAGACCAGGCACTTCGCACGATGCGCAAGGTACTCGGCGTTGTCAGGCTTCTGAGAGAGCGCTCGATCAATGAGCTCGCGCGCCTTGCCGGCCCGGCCATGCTCGAGCGCGATCATGCCGAGCAGAAAATACGCGTCGGCGAACTTGGGCTCGCGCTTCAAAATCTCGATGCAGCACCGATGCGCGTCCTCGTAGGCGCGCCGATTCAGCGCCCGCTGGGCTTCGCGATGCAGCTGAACGACGTCTTGTGCCGACATCACATCCCTATTCGTTCCTGATTCTCCGACAACGGGCGGCAGCGCAACCTTACGATACTTTGACTTACAGGTGGTTGACTCTTCTGCGCCGTGTCTGCTCGCGCTCGCGGGTTGCTCCAAGCGTCAATCGTTGAAATCACCTTTCTCGCAATGGGTTCCGGACATCGCGAGTCTCTCCAATAGCCGCCGTGCCGGAGAGCGGATCGAGCTCGCGGATGCTCGTGCACAAGAATCTGCGCGGTCGGGACGAATCCGCCAGTGCGTCCCCACATCCGCACCCTACGGTTAGACGGTTTCCCGCACGAAGTTCTGTACTGACTCGCGGTGGGCGTCCACGGCGAACCGGGAGGAGAGAGATTGGGAGATGCGCCCGACGGTGCCCGCCTGCGGCGACGTCAGATATGAGATCCACTCTTCGGGAGTGTCACGTATCGCCAGACAGGGGTCGTCCGCGAGCGGCAGGCCACGCGTGGCGAGAGTCGTCGCGAGCACTGGCATCCCGTGGTAGACGGCTTCCGCGAGCTTGATGGACACCCCACCACCGGCGCGCGCCGGACAGATCATGATGTCACAACTCGTCCAGACCTCGGTGAGATCGTCCACCGGGCCATGAGGGGATATCCGGGTGTCCCGCGTGACACCGGCCTGCATACCAGCGCCATAGAGATGCAGGTGAACCGCGTCTCCCAGATGCGGGAATACTCTCTTGAGAAACCAGGATAGTCCCAGGCGATTGGGCCACCAGACCATGTTACCCATGAATCCGACTTGAAGGACACCTGACTCATGGCGCACCCTCTTTCGCCCCACAGGCCGATCCACGAAGAGGGGGGGTACGACGACGCACCTTGACGCGAGCCCCCCCGCGCGCGGGTGTGCCGCGTCAAAACTGGAAAGAAAGATCACATTGCCGACTGATCGAATGCCGGATGTCTCGAAGCTCTCCATCCGGCGGCACTCTCGCCTCAAAACGGGCCCGGGGATTCGATACGAGTCTCCGGCAAGCGCAGCCTGCTCCGCAAACACGAGGTGCTCAATATTGTGCGCTACCAGTATGCGCGGAACGGCACTGGGTATGACCTGGTCAAGCCAGAGCAGATCGGAGCCGTTCAGGATCACGAGATCAAAGTGATCCTCTCTCAGAAGCCTCACCACGCGGTCGCGGAAACTGCGGGAGTATGTGAAGGCCACCTTGGCCGGAAGTGGGGTCACGAGCGATCGCGCGACGGCGGTGCCCTGTCGCAACGCGTGGTTCAGCCCTGGTGACGGTGGCGGAATTGCCGCGCACACCACTGTCGCACTGAGTTCGGGACTCTCGAGCACATGAAGAAGACTTCGCGTCACCGTCGCGGCACCGATCCGGGAGACTGTCGGATCTACGATGGATGGCATCAGAATACGCATTGCCATCCGGAGACATCATCGATACGACGTCGCGGTAATCTCGCGATTTCCGAAGGCACCCCACATGCCCGGGATTTCCAGACAGATCACGATCGGCGCAACGACTAGCGCGATGGGGAGTTCATGCCAGCGCACGCCGTAGCCGCGCCAGCATCTCACGCAGTCACGCCAACTGTTCCATGTTTTTCCAAGAGCGATGAGAGGGATGGAAATACGGCCCAGTCTGACCAGCCATGCCATGGGCATACGGCGGTCGCGGATTCTCGTGATCACGGTGCCGTAGCCGGCGTTGCGCCTGATGTCCGCCTCCATCCGCCAGCCTTCAAATTCGTGGATTGTGCGGGCCCGTGGATCGAACCATAACCGGCCGCCGTCACGCAAGACGGCCTCGGACTGCATGCGCGCCGCGAACGGTCCGGCGTCCTCTGGAAGCGGGTGCGCCAGAAATGCCGCACGCCTCCAACCCGCGTTGTTGTTCGAGATGAATCTCGTGGCGCCGCCGCCCGGGCCACCGTGATCAATGTATGATCGCGAGAGGAGCGCCAGAATGCGTTCGGTCGCACTGCCACCCTCATACGTCGTTCGGCCGCTGACGGCAGCAGCTTCAGGATTTTCCCGGAATGCGGCAACCAGTCTTCTGAGCCAATCGGGGTCCGGACGGCAGTCGGCGTCCAGTATCGCAATGATGTCAGCCGCTGCCATCACGACGCCATGATTCTTGAGGGAGTACGACCCGCGGGATTCTGACAGCACCACTCTCAACGACGGCAGCAGCGCGACCAGATCCGGCGGGATTGCGTCGGCGTGTTCAGCGCTCTCCGAGAGGATGACCTCTACGGGGCCATCGTAATCCTGGCGCGCGAGCGAGGCGAGGGTGGCGCGAAGGTCGTCCCACCCCCTGGAAGCGCCCGCGGCGTAGTCTGAGACGAGTATTACGCTGACGTCAGGTGCATTTACCATCAGCTATCGGTTGCCGGGCGATTTTTCGAGCGGATAAAGCACAACGTACTGTACACCCATATCATCGGTTTCGCGGCCGAGCAGGTACGACGGTGATCACCTGTTGCCCTTCGGGGATCGCTTGCTTGCAGTTCCCCTGAGTGCCTTGTGGGCGCGCCACCGCTGAGTTCGAACCGTTTGCGGACCAGCGGGCATTCCTCGCGTCCGTGCCGGGTATCGAACCCGGCGCGGCGGAGATGATCGCAACGGAGGCGACCGGAACCGAGGACGATGACGAGGCGCTTCGATACTTCGAGGAAGACTTGTGATGGCGCGAACGACGAACACGAAGCGGAGGCGACGGCCGCCGGGGAAGGCCAGACTTGAAGCGCTGATCGAGGAAGCGATCGTCGACGCCTACAACGAATCGGAGCAGCGTACGGGCTGACAATTCAGTAGGCTGACAGGCCGCGTGCGAGAAGGAGCCGAACGCGACGTCGGGCATGCGCCCGCGCAAGTCGATACACGGAATCGCCGAAAAAATCGAACTGCATTTCGTGGATCTGGCGGAGAGGGAGGGATTCGAACCCTCGAAGGGCGTTTTATCAGCCCTTACTCCCTTAGCAGGGGAGCGCTTTCGACCACTCAGCCACCTCTCCGATCGAGAAATTGAGCTCCGCTCCGGACGGGCGGACGTGATTCTAACGACTGACCGCGAGAATCGCGAACGTCAGCTTAGGACTTATTGGCGAGCGCCGTTTACGAGTTGAGGTTGACGGGCTTCGTCGGCGGCGCGCTCACGCTTGATACGTTCGAATATCTCTTCGCGATGGACGGCCACCTCGCGTGGCGCGTTGACACCCAAACGAACCTGATTGCCTTTTACGCCGAGGACGGTGACGGTCACATCGTTACCGATCACTACCGTCTCCCCCACCCTGCGGGTCAAGATCAGCATAGCCAAACTCCTTCTCGGTCTTTGCCGCCCGCTACCGCGTTGCCGTGATCCGCGCGAGCGCGATCACGTGGTATCAGGCGACCACCGTTTCGGCCCGGAAGCATTCGATGCGCCTCAGGACGTCCGTGGCTAGGCCGGCCGCTGTTTATGTTTATGCAGTTTTGGCCGGTCCCCCCGACCGGGCATGCTCCGCGTGCGGCGCAACCCGGCCGAGCTATGGTAATCCATTTCTCCGCCGAGTGGCCGACTTTGAGGATGTATTCGCGATTAGACCCGTTCTAAGCTGCGGAGGCCGCGGCGATGGCGGGCTCTATGAGGGCCAGCGCCTCGTCGAGCTTCTCGGGCAGCGTGCCGCCGCCTTGTGCGAAATCGGGCCGGCCGCCGCCGCTGCCCCCGACGCGCTTCGCGACGAGTTGTATCAATTGTCCCGCCTTGAACGTGCCGGTGAGGTCCTTCGTGACCCCGGCCACGAGACGGACTTTGTCGTCATCGACGCCCCCGAGCACGACGACACCGGAGCCCAGCCGGTCTTTACAGCGGTCGGCCGCTTCCTGCAGCGCCTTGGCGTCGGTGCCGTCGAGCCGCGCGACGAGCACTTTGATGCCGTTGATCTCCCGCGCCTCTTGGAGCAGATCGCGGCTCGAGCCGGTCGCGAGCTTGGTCTTGAGATTCTGAACCTCGCGCTCGAGCTCACGCGTGCGTTCGACGAGCTGCGCAGCTTTCGAGCTCACGTCCTCGCGGCCGCCCTTGAGGAGCGCCGCGACGTTCTTGAGCGCCTGTTCACCGGAGCGAACCCACTCGAGCGCGCCCCGGCCCGTGACCGCTTCGATACGGCGGACGCCGGCCGCGATCCCCGTTTCCGCGGTGATCTTGAAGAGACCGATATCGCCGGCGCGCTTGACGTGCGTGCCGCCGCAAAGCTCGGTCGAGAAATCTCCGAGTTGCAGCACGCGCACACGATCGCCGTACTTGTCGCCGAAGAACGCGAGCGCGCCCGCAGCGATCGCTTCGTCGTACGGCAGGACGCGAATGTTCGCCGCGGCGTTGCGTCTGATCTCATCGTTGACGAGCGCTTCGACGGCCGCGAGCTCTCCTGCGTCGAGCGCCTCGTAATGCGAGAAATCGAATCGCAGGCGGTCGGGCGCGACGAGCGATCCTTTCTGCTCCACGTGGTCGCCGAGCGTTCGGCGTAAGGCCGCGTGCAACAAATGCGTCGCGGAATGATTGAGCACGATCGCGGCACGGCGCTCCGCGTCCACGGCCGCCGTGGCTTGGGCCCCGACTTCGAGCCTACCGGTAACGACGCGACCGACGTGCCCGAATGCCGATCCGAGCTTGATCGTATCGGACACGTCGAAGCGCAAACCATCACGCGACAAGGTGCCCGTGTCGCCGACCTGGCCGCCGCTTTCGGCATAAAACGGCGTGCGGTCGAGCACGACCGTGCCCGACTGCTCGGCGCCCAAGGAGGTCGCCGGCGCACCGTCGGCGTCGAACAACGCAACGACTCGCCCCTTGGCGGTCAAGCTTTCGTAGCCCAAGAACTCCGTCGCGGCATCGAGCCGCGGCCGGTCGCTCGCGGCCGCATCGAAACGGCTCGCCTCGCGCGCACGCTTGCGCTGCGCGGCCATGAGCTTCGCGAAGCCTTCGGCGTCGACGTGCAAGCCGCGCTCGCGCGCGACGTCGGCCGTCAAGTCCTCGGGAAACCCGTAAGTATCGTAGAGCTTGAATACCGTCTCGCCCGCGATCACGCCGCCGCCCGGCAACCGCGCGATCGCGTCCTCGAGGAGCCGCATCCCTTGGCTCAACGTCTCGGCGAACCTCGTTTCCTCTTGCTTGAGCACGCGCTCGACATGGCTGCGCCGTGCGACGAGCTCGGGGTAAGCTGCGCCCATCTCCGCCTCGAGGCTGCCGACGAGCTTGTAGAAGAACGCATCCTCGACCCCGAGCTTGTACCCGTGCCGGAGCGCCCGGCGAATGATTCTGCGCAGCACGTAGCCGCGTCCTTCGTTGCCGGGAAGGACGCCGTCGACGATCAAAAACGAGCAAGCCCGAATGTGGTCGGCGATCACGCGCAAGGATTTGCTCTGCAAATCGCCCGTGCGGGTCACGTCCGCGGCCGCTTCGATGAGATTCCGGAAGAGATCGATCTCGTAATTCGAGTGCACGCCTTGCATGACGGCGGCCAGGCGCTCGAGCCCCATGCCGGTGTCGACCGAGGGCTTCGGCAGCGGCGTGAGCACGCCTGCGGCGTTGCGGTCGAACTGCATGAACACGAGATTCCAGATCTCGATGAAGCGATCACCGTCCGCATCCGCGCTTCCCGGCGGGCCGCCCGGGACGTCGCTGCCGTGATCGTAGAAAATCTCGCTGCACGGGCCGCACGGACCCGTGTCGCCCATGGCCCAGAAATTGTCCTTCTCGCCCATGCGCCCGAAACGCCGAGGATTGACGCCGAGCTCGTCGAGCCAGATCGAGGCCGCCTCGTCATCGTCCTTGAACACCGTGCAGTAGAGGCGCTCGGGCGCCAGCCCAAGAACCTCCGTCACGAGCTCCCACGCGTAATGAATGGCCTCGCGCTTGAAGTAATCGCCGAAGCTGAAATTGCCGAGCATCTCGAAAAACGTGTGATGCCGCGCCGTATAACCGACGTTCTCGAGATCGTTGTGCTTGCCGCCCGCGCGCACGCACCGCTGGGCGCTCGCCGCGCGCGGGACGGCGCGCGATTCCCCGCCGAGGAAGACGTCCTTGAATTGCACCATGCCGGCATTCGTGAACAAGAGCGTCGGATCGTTGGCGGGAACGAGCGACGAGCTCGGCACGACCTCGTGCCCGCGCTCGGCAAAATAGTCGAGAAACGCTCGACGCAATTCGGTGGTCGTGTTCGCCATCAGGTTTCGCCGACTCTCAATGCGCTCTCGATCTGCCCGCCTTCAAAACCGCGATACTGTAAAAACCGTGCCTGCCGCGCGCGCTCCTTGTAGTCCTTAGGAGCCGCCGCCCCGAACCGCTTGAGGCGCGCGCGACCTGCGAGCTCATGCCAATCGAATCCGGCGGCGAGAAGCGCCGCCGCCGCTTCCGCTGCGTCGACGCCGCGCTCGACAAGCTCCATGCGAATGCGCTTGGGCCCCTGGCCGCGCGCGGCACGCGCGCGCACGAAGCTCTCGGTGAACCTCGCCTCGGCGAGCGCACCGGACTGCTCGAGCCCGTCCAGCGCGGCCGCGGCGATGTCCTTAGGGTATCCGCGCGCACGGAGTTTCTGTTCGAGCTCGAAGCGCGTGTGCTCGCGCCGCGCGAGAAGATCGAGAGCTTGCCGCGTGCAAGCGGCCTGGTCGGTAGGCGCCTCAGGCTTGTTTGACGGCCTCGAGCTCATCTTCGTCTTTGGGCGCTTCCGCAATGACTTTCTTCGGCAGCAGCCGCTCGCGTATCTTCGTCTCTATTGTGGCGGCGACATCGGGATGCTGAATCAGATAGTCGCGCGCATTCTCCTTGCCCTGGCCGATGCGCTCCCCTTCGTAGCTGAACCAGGCACCGGATTTCTCGATGATGTTCTCTTTGACGCCGAGATCGATGATCTCGCCTTCACGCGAGATGCCGTGGCCATAGAGAATCTCGAACTCCGCGGTCCTGAACGGCGGCGCCACTTTGTTCTTGACGACCTTGACGCGCGTCTCGTTGCCCAAGACTTCCTCGCCTTTCTTGATGGATCCCGTGCGGCGTATGTCGAGCCGCACCGAGGCATAGAACTTGAGCGCGTTGCCGCCCGTCGTCGTCTCCGGATTGCCGAACATGACGCCGATCTTCATGCGGATCTGGTTGATGAAGATGACGAGGCAATTCGAGCGCTTAATGTTGCCGGTGAGCTTGCGCAGCGCCTGCGACATCAGACGCGCTTGGAGACCGACGTGCGTATCGCCCATCTCGCCTTCGATTTCGGCTTTCGGCGTCAAGGCGGCGACCGAATCGACGACCACGACGTCGACGGCGCCCGACCGCACGAGCATGTCGGTGATCTCGAGCGCCTGCTCGCCCGTGTCGGGCTGCGAGATCAAGAGATCGTCGAGCTTGACGCCGACTTTCTCGGCGTATACGGGGTCGAGCGCATGCTCAGCGTCGACGAACGCCGCCGTCCCGCCGTTCTTCTGCACCTCGGCCACGACCTGCAAAGTCAACGTCGTCTTACCCGAGGCTTCGGGCCCGTAGATTTCGACGACGCGGCCGCGCGGCAGGCCGCCCACGCCGAGCGCGACATCGAGACCCAAGGAGCCCGTCGAGACGACTTCGACGTCGCGGGCCGTGATCGAGTCGCCGAGACGCATGACGGAGCCCTTACCGAACTGCTTTTCGATCTGGCTCAATGCGGCTGCGAGGGCTTTCTTGCGGTTGTCATCCATGGATTTTGGGCTCGACGTGGTGAAGGAGGGCTGAGGCGGATTATTCCACAGATTCCGCGGCCGATCAGCCCAAGTTTCTGGCGCGCTTTGCTCAAATATCGTGCGGCGCCGCGCAGGCTCTCAAGCCTTCGAGCGCCTGCGCGACGGCAAACCGCCGCACGGCGTCCCGGCCGCCCGAGAAACGGCGCTGCTCGCTCGAGAGCCCGTCAGGATACGCCCAAGCAAACCACACGGTTCCGACGGGCTTCTCGGCGCTGCCGCCGCCCGGTCCCGCGATGCCGCTGACCGCGACTGCGACGTCGGCCGCCGCCCGCTGCCGGGCACCCGTCGCGAGCGCACACGCAACAGCTTCGCTGACGGCGCCGTGCTCGGCCAGCAAGTCCTCGGCCACGCCGAGCTCGCGAGCTTTGGCAGCGTCCGCATACGTCACGAAGCCGGTGCCGAACCACCGGCTGCTCCCGGGCACGTCGGTCAACGCCTTGGCGATCCAGCCCCCCGTGCACGACTCGGCCGTCGCCGCCTGCCAGCCGCGCGCGAGCAACGCGTCGCCCACGCGTTTCGCGAGCGCCGCGAGCGTCTCGTCGGAGGGAGGCTTGCCGGTGTCAGCAGACATCGCGATAGAGTTGCAGGTAGCGCTCCGTCATGCGCGCGATCGAGAAATCCCGTTCGGCGCGAATTCTACCCGCAGCGCCCATGCGTTTTCGGGCCGCGGCGTCGTCGATCATGCGCGCGACGGCACCTGCGAGACGGGCGGCGTCGCCCCAGGGAACGAGAAGGCCTTCGTGTCCATCGGTCACGGCATCGACGATGCCGCCGACGGCGGTCGCGACGACCGGGACTTCAGCGGCCATCGCCTCGAGCACGGCGACACCGAGACCTTCACGTCTCGCGGGATGCACGAGCAAGTCGAGGCCCGGCAGCAATGCCGCAATATCGTCGCGAAACCCCGGGAATTGCACGTGCGGAGCGAGGTCGAGCTCTGCGGCCAGCCGTTGCAAGCGCGTGCGCAGCGGTCCGCGCCCGAAACAAAGCACGCGCACGTTGCGTCGAGAGCGAACGATCTCCGGCAGGCAGCGCAGAAAGAGCTCGTGTCCTTTGCGGGCGATGAGTTGCGCGCAGATGCCGATGATGAACGCATCGTCGCCGAGCCCGAACGCGCGCAAGACTCGCTCGCGGGCGCTCAAGTCGGGGCGAAACGCAGCCGTATCGACGGCGCTCGCGACCGTCGGCACGCGCGCCGGATCGATCCCGCCAGGTCCGCAAAGCTCGTCGCGCACGGCGCGTGAGATCGCGACGACGAGTCGATAAGGCCGGTACTTGAAGCGCGCATAGGCACGCGGCTCGGGATTGTCGACACGCCGCGTCAAGAGCGCCGCGCGACCCATGCTTCGGCACGCGAGACCGGCGAACAAGTCCGCGCCGCGGCGCGAGTGGACGTGCACGACGTCGGGCTCAAGCTCCGTGAACGCCCGGCGCAGCCGCTGCACCATGCCGAGATCGAAATCACCGTGCATCGGAACTTCGTGCCGCTCGACGCGGGGGCGATCTTCCGCGAGCGCGTGCTGGGGCGGGCACACGAGCACGTTCTCGACCCCACGGCGATCGAGCCCCGCGATCAAGTAGCCGACCTGGCGCGCGCCGCCATAGAGGTGCCGGCCCGACTCCACATGCACGATTCGCATGCGCCGATGATATGCGCGCGCGGCCCCATTGACCCCATTTGTAGGAGCGAGCTTCGCTCGCGATCTTAGGAATCGCGGCGGGACGCCGCTCCTACAGGAGAATCGCGAGCGAAGCTCGCTCCTACAGTAAAATGGCCCCGCCCGAGCAAGCCGCAGCGGACACCCCGGTGAATCAGACGCATACGCCTGTCATGCAGCAGTACCTGGCGATCAAAGCCGAGCATCCCGCGGAGTTGCTGTTCTACCGCATGGGCGACTTCTACGAACTCTTCTACGACGATGCGCGCCGCGCCGCGAAGCTTGTCGACATCGCGCTGACGCGGCGCGGCCAGTCCGCGGGCACTCCGATCCCGATGGCCGGCGTGCCGGCGCATGCCGTCGACGCGTATCTCGCAAGGCTCGTGCGCCTCGGCGAGTCGGTCGCGATCTGCGAGCAGATCGGCGATCCGGCCACGAGCAAAGGTCCCGTGGAGCGCAAAGTCGTGCGTGTCGTCACGCCGGGAACCGTCACCGACGAGGCATTGCTCGAGGAAAAAGAGACGCGCCTGCTCGCGGCGCTCATGCCCGGCACGCCGATGGGGCTCGCGTGGCTCGATCTCGCGGGGGGCAAGCTCGCGCTCACGGAGCTCGACGGCGTCGAAGCGCTTGCAGCCGAGATGGAGCGGCTCGCGCCCGCGGAATTGCTGCTGCCGGAAGATGCAGCTTTCCCCAAATGGATCGAAGCGCTGCCCGGAGTGCGCCGGCGCCCGCCGTGGCATTTCGAGAGCGGCACCGCTAAGCGCTTGCTGTGCGAGCAGCTCGCGACGCACGATCTCGCGGGCTTCGATGCCGAGGACGCGCCCTTGGGCGTCGCGGCCGCGGGCTCGCTGCTGCAATACGTCAAGGACACGCAGCGCGC
>Ga0209519_10000668_pt1 | contig 14416 bp, 10 predicted proteins | sample Rifsed13ft1_FD_184005 | JGI IMG/M metagenome (GOLD analysis project Ga0209519, IMG submission 184005) | Soil microbial communities from Rifle, Colorado, USA - sediment 13ft 1 (version 2) | ecosystem: Environmental > Terrestrial > Deep subsurface > Rock core/Sediment | place: Rifle, Colorado...
CGCTCTGGCCGCCGATCATCATGTAGCCGTCTCTGCACGGGTTCCATTCGTACTGGTTGAGGTTGGGGTCCCAAGCTCCGGTTCTCCCCTTGATGCTGGCGTTGAAACCGTACCAGGCGATGTCGAAATCGAGGATGTCGAAATAGGACTCGGCCCCGGTCATCTCGATGAACTGCCCTTCTCCGCTGAACTGATCTCTCCAGTAGAGCGCCGCCTGGATGTTGACCGCCGCCTGCTCGCCGGCGACGTAGTCGTTGATCCAGAGCCCGGACCGGGTGGGGTCGCCCCCCTTCCCCCTGGGGAGCTGGTCCTGGGGGAAGCCGGTGTTGTGGACGAAGGCATTCGTGCACTGGGAAAAGGGGTCAAGCTCCCACTGGCCGTGCTTGGAGACCCTGTCCTTGTAGGAGCCCCACGACCCGCGGACGCCCACCCAGCAATAGACGGCCTTCGGGTTGAACCGGGAGATCTGCCTGTACCCGATCCCGAGACTGTCCATATAGCCGGGGAGATGCCCGTCGACGATGACGTCTGCATGCCTGGCAAGTTCCTTGAAAAGCTCCTGGCCTTCCTCGGTCTCGATGTTGAGCGTTATGGAGTACTTGTTGATCATTTCGCTGATGAAGTCGAGTCCGCACTTCTCCCCGGTCTCCTTGTCGGTGAGCATGTACTCTTCTCTCCCGAAGGGGGTCAGCTTCCTCAACGGGTCCCCCCCGGGCGGTTCGATGCAGATCACCTCGGCTCCCGCCTCGCCGAGCAGAGAGGAGGCGAACTTGTGCCCCATCCTCCAGAGGCCGATGTCGAGAACCTTGAATCCCTGAAGCGCCTCCGCTTTTCCGAACCCTTTCTCGAACCTCAAGTTGTCCTCGCACCATTTCCCGAACTCTCCCGCCTTCCGCTTTTCGTAGACCTTCGTGACTTCCTCGGGCGGAGGGGGCGGCGTCACGGGCCAGGGCCTGACCTCGGGACTCGTCAACGGAAGGGTATCGGCCCGGCTCTTGATTTCCACTTCCCGTTTCTCATTCGCCATCGGTTTACCTCCCATTCTTTCGTCACAGGAGTGTTTTCCAGACATTACGCCTCGATCAAATCCCGCAAGACCCTCCTTCTGAAAACGAACCACATCTTAAAAAAACCTTCCCTGAACGTGCTCTCCGGGCATCACCCCCCATTTTGGCCCCGTCACGATTTCCTGTTCGCCGGAGCAACATCTCCCGTCAATTGATGGGCTCCATCCTCATCTTCTCCTGCGGCCACGGCCGACCGCGTGCGGCCTGGGCCACTTCGAGAATGTCACGGGCCACCAACTCCAGGGTTTCTCCGAGCTCCCAGTAATCGTTCCTGAGGCAGTTGATATAGAAGTTGTAGAGCATTTTCCCCACCCTCTCGCTGTTTCCGAAAGCCAGAAAATGTCCCTCCTCGACATCCCTCCGGTGCGTTATTAAAAGGAAAGCGTCGATACCCACCCCTTTCTGTCCGTCGAAGTGGATATCGTCTACCTTCCCGTCGACGATATGGATCGTGGCTTCTTTCATGGCACGGTCGCCTCCTCGCGGGCGTGACCGATGTTTTCGGGCACCCCCTTGCGTCTACCGATTGACGTCCTCCCGGAAACGACGGACGGCGGGCGCGGACTCGCGCTGCTACGCCACCTCGATCAGTCCGGCGGGGAGTTTGTCCTTGATAGAACGAAGTGCGTCCTTCCTCCTCCCAAGTCCTTTGCGGGTTTCCGGGTCTGTAAGACCGGCGATTTCCCTCTCGAGGCCGGAGAGAACGCTCTCCAGAGTCTCCCTGAGTTCATGTACTTCTGTCCCTGTCAGATGGATTTCCATGGCGTCCCTCCTTACATCGCGGTGCGATCCTGCCGATTTCCTCGACGCCTTGCGAAGATCACGTCCGCCGACCGCCGTCCTCCAGGCAACCACGATCGGCGACCGCGTCCGCTTCCGACTCATCCGTATGCCCCGATGCAGCGCTACAGGCACGTATTAAGTAACAAGAAGCGTGCCAGGGGGGGAAATCCCAGCGCCTCGCCGGGGGCCGTACCGGATTCTCTGTGGATTATCGAGGGACTATCGACAGGTTCAACCGGAACACGAGAGGGATGGGGCCGTCAAGGAGAGAGGGTGGGGATGTACGACATCGGACCCGCGGCGACAAAATATCCTTGCATCAAGAGGAGTTCACGATTTCCTGTGGGCGTACGAAAACGGACCCCCACCATCTTCCCATCAGCCGGTCCCGGCCTCCTTCTCCAGGCCGTAACGGCGGATCTTGCTGTACAAGGTGCTCCGGCTCACCTGGAGGCGGCGGGCCGTCTCGTGCTTGTTCCAGGACGATTCTTCCAGCGCTTTCAGGATCATCCTCCGCTCCATGTCGCCCAGGGAGACCCCGGCCGGGTCGCCGCTGGATTCCTTGAGAAAGGACGGCAGATGCCTGATCGTAACCTCTTCGCCCTGGCAAAGGATGACGGCATAACTCAAGGCGTTCTCCAACTGTCGGACGTTTCCGGGCCAGTGATAATCCATCAACGCCTGCATGGCGTCGGGTGCGATCTTCGGGATGGTTTTCCCTTCCTTCCCGCTGAACTTGGCGAGGAAATGCCTCGAGAGAAGGGGGATATCCTCCCGGCGTTCCCGCAAGGGGGGGATATTGATGGAGAACACGTTCAGCCGGTAATAGAGGTCGTCCCGGAACCGCCCCTCCTCCACCTCCCGGCGCAGGTCCCGGTTGGTCGCCGCCAGCACCCGGACGTCTGCCTCGATCATCTCTTCTCCGCCCACCCGCTCGAAACGGCGGTCCTGAAGAAACCGAAGCAGGAGGACCTGGGTTGCCAGCGAGATATCCCCGATTTCGTCGAGGAACAGCGTCCCCCCCTGGGCCCGCTCGATCCTCCCCTTTTTCCGGCGGATCGCCCCGGTGAAGGCCCCCTTTTCATGCCCGAACAGTTCGCTTTCCAAAAGGCTCGGCGAATACACCGAGCAGTTGGCGACCACGAACGGCCCCCTGCGGCGGAAGTTCTGCTTGTGGATCGCCTGGGCCACCAGCTCCTTGCCGGCGCCGTTCTCCCCCGTGATCAGAACGGTTGCGTCGGAGGTTGCCACGAGGTCGATCAGGTCGTAGATATCCCGTACCTTCTTGCTCTGGCCGATGATTTCTCCGCGGGAGACCGATTCACCGGGTTCTTTGTGGAACCGGCCGATCTCCGCCTCGTAGAGGATCAGGCTCCGTATGTGCCCGGCGATCTGGGCGAACAGGGCCTGGAAGAAGCGCAGATCTTCCGGGGAGTAGCTTGTCGCGGTTTTCGATCCGAGGAGGAAATACCCGATGCATTCCTGCCGGACGATGATCGGGAGGCCGAACCAGCTCGGATAGGGCTCCGTGATACTCCGGATGAGGGTGTGCAGGTCCTGGCCGTTTGCGGAGGTGACGACCCGGGGGTCCCTCACCGTCCGAATGGAACGGGCCAGCTCTCCAACGATTCGGTCCCGGTCCGGATGCTGCCGCAGTTCCTGCAGGGGGTCGATCACGTCGGGGCAACACTCTTCGTAGGAAAGGAACCGTTCGCCGGCCGTCTCGAGCAGCAGGAACATCGGATCGGAATCGGGGAAGACTCCTTCCGCGAAATCCCGGAGAAAATGGACGAGCCCGTGCAGGGAGATCTCCCCCCCCACGCGCCGCGAAACCTCGAAGAGCATCTCCAGTTGGTGCTGTGTCCTTTGCAGTTCCTTCGAGCGGAAGGCCAGCGCCTCCTCCATTCTTCTTTTTTCAGTGACGTCGCGCTCCAGCCGGATGACCAGCTCCACTTCCCCCTTACTGCCGATGAGGGGATACGCATGGATGTGCAGCATCCGCTCATGGCCTTCTGCATTCGGATAAACCTTGTCGCACTGGGACAGACGCCCGATGGCCGCCGCTTCCCGGACGGGACAATGGATTCCATCCTCCCAGCAGGGTGTCTTCCTCCCTAGTATGATTTCGTGGCACGTCTTGCCGATCACTTTCTCCAGAGCGTGCCCGACCCGGTCGAGGAAGGAAGCATTGGCCTGGACGATGCGGTGCGTAGAGGGGTCGACGACGATGAGATTGTCGGTGATGTTGTTGATGATCTTTTCGCTGAATTCCTTGGCCGTCCGGAGCTCCGACTCGACCTGTTTCATCCGGGTGATGTCCGTGACGATCCCTACGGACCCGAGGAACGTGTCATCGACCATGAGCGGCGCGGCCGATACCAAGCCGACGAGATACGTTCCGTCCCTGCTCCGGAAGCTCAGTTCGTATACGTCCGAGGCTTCCTTCCTGCGACGGCCCAGCCGCTCTTTCACGGCGGTTTTCGATCCTTCGTCCATCAGATCGAGCAGCGACCGGCCTACGATCTCTTCAAGGGGGTACCCCAACATGCCCGCCAGCCGGCTGTTCGCGAAGGTCACCCTGGCTTCGCCATCGGCGATGAAGATCCCCTCCCGGGCAGTCTCCACGATGGTCTGGTACCTCTCCTCCGATGCCCGGACCTGGTCTTCGAGGCATTTCCGTTCGGAGATGTCCCGCCCGTGTTCGATCGCATGGATGACGGTTCCCTCGGCATCCTTCACCGGGTAGGCGTGGATCTCGAAATGCCGGAGACGCCCGTCCGGAAGGCGGATGACTTTTTCCCGGACCTGCGATTCCCCGGTCCGAAGGAGATCCCGGACATGGCATTCTTCGCAGACGCTTCTTCGCCCGTGAAATACTTCGTAACAATGCCTGCCGATCAACTGTTCGGGATCGCGCCGATAGAGGGTCATCAGGGCCTGATTACCCATCACGATCCGGTAGTTGCAGTCGTAGATGACCAAAGGGTCGGTGATGCTGTTCAGGACCCTTTCCAGGAACTGGTAATTCGAGGGGGCTGCGGCCATTCCCTTTCTCCGTGAGGCACGAACGGGATCGTTGCATCCATCGATCAAATCATGGAGCAGCCGACGGTTTCCGCTTCGAAGCGGGAATCGGAAATGAACTGCGCCGTGGTCGCCGGTTCAGGCGTATGAAATGAGTTGGATAAAAACCGTAATTTTTCTGCATTATAAACCAAACCTCGTTTTTTTACCACCGTTTCGCTACCAGCTGATCGTGACGGTGAGGGTGTCGCCGTATGCGCCGGAGGGAACGTTCTGCCCGGGGGGGATCCTTCCATAGACGGGGACGACCACAGGGGGCCTCTGCCGATGCACGTTTTTCAGTCTTACGGTGTCCGAGCCCGCCACGCCGTCACCCCAGACGGAGGTCATGGACGGGGCGGTGAACAGGTTGTACTCCAGCATGCCTGAGCCGGACGAGTTGCGCATCTTCCGCGGGAAGAAGCCCCCCGAGTTGCCGCTCGGACCGATCGAGATGACGGGATCGGGCGGGGGGACCTCGTCGCACGAAACGGTGACGCTTCCCGTAGAGTCCCTCGGGACGCTCGAAAAGACGTCATAGGGCCCGAAGTTCACGCCGGTGGCGCTCACGTTGCATGCGGCACGGGCCCGGGCGGCCATGAACAGGCAGAGCAGGAGCACGCCGGCCTTAACGGATCCCTTCACAGGTCACCTCTCCCAGGTCCACGATCATCTCGTCCGATTCCGGGACGACCAGGTCGAAGGAGCACGGTCTGTCGGGGATCCGCACGGAGGCCCGGTGGCTCCCGGGCGGGATGTTCTCGAGGTAGAACTCCCCCCCCTTCCCCGTGGGGAAGGAGATCTCCCGCTCCCCGACCCCCATCATCACCTCGAGATACTCCCCGGGTGAGACCTTCTCCCCCGATTGTACATGGAGAGTCCCCGTGACGGCCTGGAACTTGCGCACCTCGAAGGGGATCACCGACCCGCTCCGCAGCGGAGGCGACACGAATTTCGCCACCTCGGAGATGGAGTAGTCGATGGGGATGTCCCGGTCTCCGATGGATACCTGGTTCTCGTAGTAGGAACCGAGGTTCGGAATGAAGACCCGCCCCTTCTCGTCGGTCCGGCCGATCTCCTGGTTATTCAGGTACACTCGCACCCCCTCCAGCCTGTCCACCGTCACCAGGCCGAAGCTGTCCGTGATCGGCCGGCTGATCCCGAAGGTGCCACCGACGTATGCCACCCCTCCCGAGGCGGAGAGACGGTACGACTCCGTGTCGCCTCCCGGTTCTCTGTACTCCCCGAGGTACTCGGCGGAGTAGATCCCGTACCGCCCGTTATACTGGAAAAACGGGTTGACCAGATTCGAGGATTCCGAAGGGGAGTCCTTCCGCTCGAAGGTTCCCCGGTATCCGATTCCCTCTCCCGCGGGCTGGTTCTTCTGGATCTGAATCCTTTCCGTGTCCTTGCCGTCGCTTCGCTCGTAACCGGCCGATGCAGAGTGGTCCGGCCACGGGTAGTATGTGAGCCCGAGGAAGACCTCGTCGGTGGAAGTCTCCTCCCGAACGTTGCGGTACGTCAGGAAAGCGGTGGCTTTCCGGGTGAGGTTCCGGGAGAAGGTGAGGGAGGCGATCTTCCGGTCCTTCCCCACGAACATCTCCGCGATGTCTGCATTGAACGATACTGAGCCCAACTCCCGGGATGCGCAGCTGGCCCCCGCGGCCGCCTCGTACCGGACCCTCTCCGTTCCCGGGTCTCCCGCAATCTCGTATTCCTTCGTATACCCGCGGAGGGAAATTCTCGCGCTGAACCTACGGTCCTGGTAGACATAATCGGCCAGACCCGCAGCCCCGACGCCACCTCCCTTCGCCAGGCTGCCTGCGAGGGAGGCGGTGACGACGCCCGGGACGCCGATCCGATACGTCGCCGTGGGGCCTGCGTTCATCCCGTCCCGATCCCCTTCCCCCCGGAAGCCGAGCGTGAGGGAGTCCATCGCCCCGTACCGGTGGAATAAGGAGAAGGCCGGACCGCCGTACCGGCCGCTCCGGGTTCCGAACTCCTCCCGCAGGAAGCCGGCGTTGTAGCTGTACTCGTGGAGTCCTTTTTTGAGCAGCGTCTCCGTGAAGTAGTACGGATAGACGATCCGCTGTTCCGTCCCGAAGGGGTCCTTGATCACCACCGTGACGACGCCTGCGCCGTCGTAGGAAGAGAGGTTCCGGATCGCGAACTCCCCCGGGGAGAGCTTCTCGGTGCGTATCCGGCTTCCGTCGAGGTAGATCCCCGCCTCGGAGGGAAAGGCGACGAGCCCGGAGAAATCCGCCAGCGGATACCGGATGAAGTACGGATCGATCCGGAAGACCTTGGAGAAACCCACACCCCCCAGATTCAGGCTGTTGCCCAGGTCTCCCGAAGAGGCGAAGAAATCGCCGGCCACGGCCCGCGTAAGCTCCGACCGCCGGTCATAGGTGAGGCTGGACATGAGCCGCGTGAACTTCTCGTCATCGGGGGTCTTCCGGAACGTGGAATCGGAGAGGAGCAGGAAATCACCGACCCGGGCACCGACGGTGTTCGTCACATCGAGGCTCTGGAACGCAAAGGAACGGCCCGCGAGGTAGGTGACCCCGTAGTTCAGGAACCCCCCGGAGTCCCGCGGGTAGTGGACCTTGGTCTGCCGCTGCGGAGTGAAGTCGATCGTTCGCTCCGGCAGCATGGCAGGGAGGGCGGTGATCCGGAGAGTGATCGTTTTTTCGTCGAATTCGAAGGTGACACCGCCGATCGAGCGGAGGGAGATATGCGGCTCCCCCTCGACGAGGGTAACGTCCCCGGCGAACTCGCGGAACCCCATGGACCGCAGATCCTCCGCACGGATCAGGAAATCGTTCTCCACCGCGAGGTTCACGAAGAACTCCCCCTTGCTCTCCTCGTTGAGAACGACGCTGACGACGACGGTCTCGGAGGGCCATGCGGAGGTCGGCTGGAGGAACAGGGCGGCCGCGAGAATCCAGAACGCCGATCCCTGGAACGATCTCACCGGTCCGCAGGTCGGGAAAGGGCGTTACGGCCCACACATCGTCCGGTCCGGCAGGAATTCGCCGGAAAAAGAGAAACGGTCGGTCCTCGCTTCGGCCGCGACCTTCACCACCTCCGTGCAGACCTCCTTCGGAACCTCCGTCGTATAGAGGCGTGACGAATCCGCGAGAAGGTACCAGCCGCTGATATCCCGGGAGAAGACCTTCTCCCCTTTCCCGTTCTCGCCGGTAACGGTGATGGAACGGATGACGAAATGCACGTTTCCGGCGTTTCGCACTGGGATGCGTAAGGCGCCTTTTTCCATCCCCATCTTCCCCACTTCCCCTTTCGTTTCCTCCTTCAGGGGCTTCACGAAGACCGGAACCCCGACACGGATGGCGATGGCGACGTTCACCCCTTCCGCTTTCCGGGGGCCAGGGATCTCCTCGACGTACAACCGGTACGCCTTCTCCTTCATCGCCGCCGGCACCCGGATCCCCGCCCGCAGGATCCGGTCCTCCTTCTTCGTGAAGATCATGATCTTTGGGAAAAAGAGGAGGTCTTCCGTCTCTGCATACAGGTCCTTCCCCTCGGCGTCCTGGGTCCATTCGAACGCCTTCATCTGGACCTGCAGCGGCTCGTCCGCCTCGTTGTAGACGGTGACCACGCCGCTTTTCGCGTCCCGGCCCAGCTCGAGCCGGATGGGGGAAACCCGCCATTCCCCCGAATCCGCGACGCCGTGCAACAGAAGAACCAGGCAGAGCAGGGGGAGAGCGCAACGCTTCGTCATCGGCGACATGTCCTTGCCGTGTTCGCGATTGGCGTTACTATAGCAGATCGATGAAAAAGGGGAACCGGCTCCCGCGGGAACGTGCGGATCTTCAGAACGGCTGGGACGAGAGGGTCAGGGGCCAGGAGTACGTACCGGGTCGGGCGTTTTCGGAGAGGAAAAACCGGTAGCTGAGCTCCATCGTGACGGGTCCCCGGGCATGCGGCATCGGGACAAGGCCGGCGCCGGGTCCGATCTGGACCTCCCGCTCCATCCCCCGGACGAGCGTCTTCCGAAACGGTCCGTTCAGCCCCTCGAACACCAGGAGGTACCCCCGCGGGTTGTTGTTCCGGACCTCGATCCGGGAGGCCGAGGGTGCGTCCACGTACCCCCGCGCAATGTCTTTCTCCGTTATCATTATGTCCGACGGTTGCCGAAGCATCTTGAGCGTGGTGCGGGAAGCTACCTTCGCCGACACCTGGATCTGCGCGCTTCCGGACCGCGCGCCGGACTCGGCGGGGGAAGCGGCTTTCGCGCTTGCCACATTCGCCATGGACATCGCCGCGACCAGGGCGGCAATAACCAGCTTTTTCTGCACCTGCAGTCCGTAGGCGACCTGGTGGGGGCCAATGTCGCCCGATTCGATGAGGAGCTCCCCGATCTTTTTGCGGGTCTGTTTTTGGCGCTCCAGCGCCCGGTCGAGCTGTTCCCGGGTGATCTGGCCGGTGGCGACCAATATCTCCCCCAGCCGAAACGGGGAAGGGGATGTTCTTTCCCTGCCCTGGTTCTCCTGGAACGCCAGCGCCGCCCGGAGTTCGTTTCCCGTGATATGGTTTCGACGCAAGAGAACGGCGCCGAGTTTTTCTCCGGTCCGTTTCTGCTCTTCCAGGGCGGAATCTAGCTGTTCGGGCGTGATCCGTTTCGCGGCAAGCAGAAGTTCGCCGAGGAGGAGTCTGACGCCGGCCCCCGCGCGGATGGCGTCCTTGACGCTTGCCAGCTCCCCCTGGACGGAAAGCGCCGCTTTCAGGTCTGCCGGATCGAGAACCCCCATCCCCACGAGAACTTCCCCCAGCATCTCGTTGGTTCGCTTCTGCCTCTCCAGCGCCCGGTCGAGGTCGTTGTGGGAGATGAACTCCCCGTCCACCAGCACTTGGCCGAGCAGGCGCCGGGGAAGAGTCCCCGATGGAAGGGGGTTATTTCCCAGATCGTTATCCATATTCCCCACGGGACGGCCGAGTCGATACACCGCCCCTTATCCTTATCGGCACCGCTACCGGTTTTCTATAGGACGAATGAGTCCGAAGGCGAAGCCCGGGGATTCCGGATCCGGACGAACTCTACGGATTGATGGTGATGACCACGGTATCGGAGTAAGTCCCCGGAAGGGAGTTGCGGTAATCCGGCCCTCTCACCGTGCCGGAAACGGTCAGTGTCCGGTATTCGCCTTTCGGTACCATGCCGGAATCGGGGCTCACGGTCATGCGGTATGGGAGGAATTCGGCGGGGACGGAGAGGTGCGCCATCCGGTTGGCGTTCGGCCCCGTCTCGTGCATTCCGTCGTCGTCGGTGACGGCGTACGTCGCGATCGGGGAACTGCCCATGCACCGGAAAACGAGTGAGGCGACCGTCGTCACATCCACCGCGTTCCCCGGGTCCAGCACCCCGAAATCAAGGGCTGCGGCGGTCGACCGGAACTTGCAGACGCTTTTCGACAGGACGACTGCCGAGACGGTGATCGTGCCGCCGGCGGCGCTTGCGGTCCTCGCGATGAGGATCGCCAGGAGAAACGCGACGATTCGGAAAACCACTCCTGCGGGGAACGACCGGGGATACGAGGAAGGGGCGGCCCGCAGGCCGCCCCCTCTCCCAGTCCGGGAAATCGTGTATCGCCTCACAAAGCGGTTACGGATTGATGGTCAGCGTCACCGTGTCGTTGTAGACGTCCGCCGTGTTGTTCCCATACGTCCCCGCCCCCACTCCGCCGGTAATGGCGAGCGCGATCGGGTTTGCCGGACCCAAACCCGTTCCCGCACTGGGAGCGTACGTCAACGTGTAGGGGATGAATTCGGGGACCGCCAGGGCGGTGCTCCGCATGCGGTTCGCGTTCGCTCCCGTCTCATATAGCCCGTCGTCATCCGTGATCGCGTAGCTTGCGCCGTTGGTGCACCAGAAAGAGAGATTCGTGCTTGCGGAAACGGCCGGAGCGGTGGCCTGGTCGAGAACGCCGAAGGCCAGCGAGGCCGCAGGGCTGGTGAACCGGCAAGTATCCGGGATGATTGCCGACACCGTCACCGTGGCGGTATCCACCGCGGTTGCCACTCCTCCGGAAATCACCAGCGCTATTGCCGCAACCAACAGGATCAGTTTTTTCATCGTTTCCTTGTACCTCCACTTTGATTTTATTCGCCGGCAAAGATTTATTGCATCAGTTCAATCCGGACATGGTTTCATGTTAGCAACAGATGGGCCAAACGCTTGCAATAGCGAAACCAGTTGAAAAACATGATGTAATTTAATCCCCGAGGAAGAGAGGGCGCTGGGTCATCGTGTCAATATCTTGGAAATATCCGTTAAACATGACGAAAAGCGTCACATGGAGCCCGCCCGGGCCCGTATCATCGTCCCCTCCCACACGGGTATTTTCCCGGAGCGTTCTTCCCCCGAACGACGATCCGGCTGCCTCATCGCCCCAGGAAAAACCCGCTTCATCAAGACGGGAGGAAGAAAAAAATCCGTCGCCCGGCTTGCAAGGAATGCTTGTGAAAGGGAAAATGTGGATATAATTGTCCGGAAACCCCCGACAAGAGGAATCGCCTCTTGAAGATCGACCCGCTTGTATTCTCCGCGAAATTCCCCGACCGCTGCCGGCTCGACCTGTGCCGGAGCCGGTGCTGCCGGTTCGGCGTCTGGGTAGACGTCGAGGAGCGGGATACGATCCTGCTGCATCAGGACCTCTTCACCCGTTACCTGCGACCGGAGGCGAAGGATTCGAAGACCTGGTTCGGGAAGACGGAGGCGGACAGGGACTGTCCGAGCGGGCTGGCGGTGGAGACGCAGGAGGTCGCGGGGGGATGCGCCTTCTACCATCCGGATCACGGATGCGCCTTGCAAAAAGGAGCCGTCGAGGCCGGCCTCCACGAGTGGGCCATCAAGCCGCGGTTCTGCATCATGTTCCCGCTGGTGGTCTCCGGGGGGGAACTGACGGTCGACGACGACATGAAGAGCCTCTGGTGCATGAAGGGGAAGAACCGGACCCGTCCCCTCCTCGACGCCATCCGGAAAGAGGTGGAGTTCCTGTTCGACGAGACGCAGCGTAAGAGGCTGTTCGCAGAAGAGGAGCCGTTCCCGATCCTCAACGCCCGGGGACACCGGTAGGGGCCGTCGCCGTCCTCCTCGCTCAGGCCAGGGCTCGCCGCCTTTCCCCGCCCCCCAGAACCTTCCGCAGGAACCGTCCCGTGTGGGAGCGCGGGTTCTCCGCGACCTCCTCGGGGGTCCCGCACGCGACCACATAGCCGCCCCGGTCCCCCCCCTCCGGCCCCAGGTCGATGACGTAGTCGGCGGTCTTGATCACATCCAGGTTGTGCTCGATGATGATCACCGTGTTCCCCGACTCCGCGAACATCTGGAGCACGGAAAGCAGCTTCTTGATGTCGTCGAAGTGCAGTCCCGTCGTCGGCTCGTCGAGGAGGTAGACGGTCCTTCCCGTCGCCCGCTTGGAAAGCTCTTTCGCCAGCTTCACCCGTTGCGCCTCGCCCCCGGAGAGGGTCGTGGCGGGCTGGCCGAGCCGGATGTATCCCAGCCCCACCCGGGAGAGGGTGGAAAGCTTCTGCCGGATCGCCGGGATGTTCTCGAGGAAGGAAAAGGCCTGGTCGACCGTCATGTCGAGAACGTCCGCGACCGTCTTCCCCTTGTAGGCGATCTCGAGCGTCTCCCGGTTGTACCGCTTCCCCCGGCACACCTCGCACGTGACGTAGACGTCCGGCATGAAGTGCATCTCGATCTTGATGATCCCGTCCCCCTCGCACGCCTCGCACCGTCCGCCCTTGACGTTGAACGAATACCGCCCGGGCCGGTACCCCCGCGCCTTGCTCTCCGGGAGCATCGCGAAGAGGTCGCGGATCGGCGTGAAGGTGCCCGAGTAGGTCGCCGGATTCGACCGGGGGGTGCGGCCGATCGGGGACTGGTCGATGTTGATCACCTTGTCGACGAGATGCAAGCCTCCCAGGGAGGCGTACGCTCCGGGCCGCTCCCGGGAGCCGTAGATCCTCTGCGCGAGCGCCCGGTAGAGGGTGTCCAGCACCAATGTCGATTTCCCCGAGCCGGAAACGCCGGTGACGCAGGTGATGACACCCAGGGGGAAGGAGATGTCGATGATCTTCAGGTTGTTCGCCGCACACCCGGCAAGCGTCAGGAAATTCCCGTTCGGGCGCCGCCTGGCCGCGGGGATCGGGATCTCCCGCTTCCCCGACAGGTAGAGTGCGGTGAGGGAATCGTCGCATTCGAGGATCTTCCCCGGCGTCCCCGCCGTGACGACGCGGCCGCCGTGCTCCCCCGCCCCGGGACCCATGTCGATCACGTAGTCCGCCTGGCGGATCGTCTCCTCGTCGTGCTCCACCACGAGGACCGTGTTCCCCTGGTCGCGCAGCTGCTTCAGGGTGTCAAGCAGCCTCCGGTTGTCCCGCTGGTGCAGCCCGATGGACGGCTCGTCGAGGATGTAGAGGACTCCCATCAACTGCGAGCCGATCTGCGTGGCCAGCCGGATCCTCTGCCCCTCCCCGCCCGAGAGGGTGGAGGAGGCCCGGTCGAGGGAGAGGTAGTCGAGTCCCACGTTTGCGAGGAAGGACAAACGCGACCGGATCTCCTTCAAGATCCGTGTCGCGATCTGCTCCTCCCGATCCGTCAGGGACAGGTTCCGGAAAAACGCGAGGGACTCCCCGATGGAAAGCCGGGTAAGCGCGTCGAGCCCCAAGGTTCCCACCGTGACGCACAGCGCTTCTTTCTTGAGCCTCGCGCCTCCGCATGCCCGGCACGGCCGGTTGTTCATGTACCGGGCGAGCTCCTCCCGCACGCCTTCCGAGTCCGTCTCCCGGTACCGCCGCTCCAGGTTCGCGATCACCCCCTCGAACGGCTTGGAGAACGAGTAGCGGCGCGTCCCCTCCTCCAGGGAGAAGCGAATCGTCTCCCCCCCCGATCCGTTGAGCAGCATCTCCCGGACCCGGGCCGGGAGCTTTTCGAACGGCTCCGTCAGGGAGAACGCGTAGTGGGCCGACAGCGCCTCGAGCATCTGGTAGTAGAAAACCGTCGTCCGCTTGCTCCAGGGGGCGATCCCCCCCTCCCGGATGCTTTTCGTCTTGTCGGGGACGATCAGGTCGGGGTCGAAGTAGATGGTCGTCCCCAGACCGTCGCACTCCGGGCAGGCGCCGTGGGGGCTGTTGAAGGAAAACAGTCGCGGGGTCACCTCGGGGTAGCTCACGCGGCAGTCGGGGCAGGCGAACTTCTCGCTGTAGATGGCGCCGCCGCCCTTCCCGTCGACGATGCGCACCAGCCCGTCGGAGAGGGTAAGGGAGAGCGCCACGGAGTCGGACAGCCTCCCCCGGGAGCCCTCGGAAACGCGCACCCGGTCCACCACCACCTCGATGTCGTGCTTTTTCTTCTTGTCGAGGACGATCTCCTCGTCCAGGTGTTTCTCCTCGCCGTCCACGATGACGCGGGAGAAGCCGTCCCGGGCGAGCCGGGCGAGCTCCTTCCGGTACTCCCCCTTGCGTCCTCGCACGATCGGGGC